>Ga0114966_10000106_pt1 | contig 77017 bp, 61 predicted proteins | sample M_130207_XF_Meta_FD_87029 | JGI IMG/M metagenome (GOLD analysis project Ga0114966, IMG submission 87029) | Freshwater microbial communities from Lake Montjoie, Canada to study carbon cycling - M_130207_XF_MetaG | ecosystem: Environmental > Aquatic > Freshwater > Lake | place: Lake Montjoie...
ACCAGCATCTTTTTGTATTTGTTTTGTATCAACAGTTACGCTAACATCAGCTTTAAGTCCTACAAAGGCAGCTAAATCACCACTAACTCCGACAGTAGCCTTTCCGTCTATGAAAGTAGCTTCACCAGAAGCACCAGCTTCAAAGTGTTCTCCAAAGGATACTCCGGCATTGGTAGTAACAGATGCCTCGCGTAAATTAGTTGTATTGGAAGCATTGACACCTACATATGAACCGGTAGAGGCAGATCCACCTGCAGCAACACCCTTTGACCCTACTAAAACGTGTCCTTCAACTTCGGTACCAGTTTTTGCATAGGCGTCAACACCGACTGATGTCCCAACACCTTTATAATTGCCTTGAACTTCACCAGTGGCGTGAATTTCAGTAGTGTCAGAATAAGAAGCATTAACATAAGCATTATTGCCATCTAAACCACCACTTGCCGAGGCAACAATACCAGTTTTTGCACTAACACCTAGAGTTGTAGAAGCATTATTATTACCAACAGTTATATTAGCGGCGGCTGTAGTAGAATTATCAAAAGAAGCACTTGCGGAATTCTTATTACAAGAAGCTGATGCAGTAGTACCGGTTTTATATTCGGCACTAATATTTACTGGGACAGTTGAGTTACCAATATCTTTACTAACTTGACCTTGTAATGTAGATGGTTGTTGTGGTTGTATTTTTTGTGGTTGTTGTGGTATAGGTACAGCAGGTACAGCAGGCACAGTAGGCACAGTAGGCACAGTAGGCACAGTAGGCACAGTAGGCACAGTAGGAACATGAATATTAGGCATAGGTTTCATCATATTTTTGGGTATAGGGATAGACATTTTTATTATGAATTATGAGTTATTATGTTTATATTAGATTTATATTTTAGAAAGTTAAGATAATAGTTATCAATATTTTCCATAAGTTTTCTTTTTATCATTAAAATCTTAATTAAATATATATATACATACTATAAAAGTATAAATTTTCCCGAAGGGTATTTTTGGCACGGCTTTTTCCTAAAAAGCTGTATCATGTCCTTATCAGATTTTGTAGATGCTGTTTCCAAATTTCAAGTAAATATACCTTTATGGCTACAAATAACAATTATAGTAATAGTAATATTATCCCTATGCGGAGGCGCCTATTTTATGCGTGATCTATTTGAAATGTCCTATATGAAAGGTGGCTTTGCATGGTTTATATTTATAGCCATTCTAAATTTAATATCACTCTTAGTAGTTTTCGTATATTATAGTAAAAATAATAATAAGTTCGTAGGACCTCAGGGGCCATCTGGTAAAAAAGGCAAAGGGGGGAAACAGGGTAGCTTCGTATCCTGTTCCTTTTGTAAAAATAACATATATATTCAAAGTGTTAGAAAAAGCGATATTATATGTACATTAAGTACATATACCGAAGAATTCAAAACTATAAATCAAAATGCCGCATATTTTGATAACATTATTTCGCAAGGTAATAATATAAATTATGATTCATTTGTAAATAATATTATTCTGGGAGCACCTAATAAAGATCCTACTTCAATCCAATCCATATCTAATTTTCGTTCTCTAATGACAGCAAATAGTATTGCTGTTTCCCTTATAAAAGTTATCAATTCTGAAATTACAAAGGCATCCGATAGGACATATGGTACATTTAGATCACCTGTTAACCCGGTAGGATATGTTGCTCTAGGTGATTCAGTTTACGGCGGTCTAGAAAAGTTCGAATTACTATCTTTTACTATTAATGGTAATGTGCTATATCCAGATCGTTATGAAAAATTAGTTACATTTAAATCTTATAATGAAACTACTGAGAAAACCGACACTTATACAATATGGCGTCCAGTAGGTCAAACTGTAACGGAGCCCGGATTTAAGAATAAACCTAAAAAATTCAAATATAAATCATTAGGTGATATTTGCCGCTTCGGTACAAAACCCCCACTTGTAAGTGATTGTGCCACTGTCCGCGAAGATTGCCTAGATCTCGTTGATGGTAGTGACCTCACCCTGGTATTTGTATATGTAGGCAATCTACAATTTAATGATAAACGCAATGCAGTTGATTACACCAAGGCCGATTCTTATCTAATCAAGAACAAAGTTGCAAATGATATAGAGATTTACAGTGTCTGGCGTACACCATTAAATACTTTTGTTACAAATTGCAATTCGAAAAATGTATTGGAAAATAATTCAGTAGCATATAATATTAATAATAATATACTTTCTGGACTCAATGAATATGGTAATGTTAGTAAGGATACAAAGGTACGTATATCTAATATATTACAGGGTATTCAAATACCTAAGATCCTATCGGCAATGATCCTTTGTAAATATTATGAATTGGATTTAACAAAGGAATTAATATATTATTTTAATAAATATCAAAGCGTCGTACCAGAATTTGGTGGTACAAATACTTCTACAGCATCATTAGGAGATCTAGTTACAATAATAAAAAATACACAGCAGGCATATACTGATTTTAATAATAATCTGATGAAAAAGGCAAGTTTTAGTTTAAAAGGAAGCAAGCCATATGTATATGATGCTAATGATGAAAAACACCTACCGCCCTCATTATTATTAATATATAATAGAATAAATGATAATTTGTTAACTATATCAATCAAGATAGAAAATACAAATACGCTATTAGATATTGTTAATTTGGTATTTGAAAATGGGCTCTCTGCTCGTGTAGCAGTAGATTCGGACGGAATTGCAGAAGGAGGACTTCTTCTTAATGAGATCCAGGATACAGTTTTACGTCTTTGTAAAATATTATTACCTCCTAATTATCAAGCTTATACAATTAAAGATGAATGCTTAGGAACATTTGGATTAGATAAAGAGCGCCAGGAAATTATAAAAGAATTAACTACAGTAATAGATACTTATAATAAAGCAAATGATGAAATTGCAACAGATCCAAACACATATTCTTCGGTTGCTACAAATATTAGAAATTATCAATCATATATGGATTCGCAAGTTGGACAATTATGTGGTTATATTGATAATTATCAAACTAAAATAAATAACATGGATTTGGAAGAATTCACCACAACTAGATTAAAAGGTTTAATAAAAATATATAATAATATGAATATCAATGTAGATACAATTATGAAAAATCTATAGAGATATATTTATGTATGAATTTTATGTATGAATTTTATGTATATATATTATAGATATATGAAGATAGAAATAGAAAGAAATAGAAATAATAAAATGTCATCATATCAACAATTATTTACCCCTATATTTATTACTATTAGTATTTGTATTTTAATAGGAGGTACTGTAATATTACAATTTTTAGATAAATTATTTGCAGGTAGTAAAAATTTGAATGCTGTTAGATTATTTGGTATTACAATTATGATTAATGTAATCATCTTATTATTTTTGATTATGTCATTTAGTAAAGTTAATGTAGCTCCAGGATCAAAAGGACCTACTGGAAATAAAGGTGATGTTGGTAATAAAGGTGTAGACGGTGGGTTAGATGTATGTGGAAATAATTATCAAACAGTTGAACAAAAAAAATCACTGGAAAGGAGCTTAAATTATCTTGATTTAAAACCTCCTCAGTTAGATCTTTCGCAGTAATCATACGCATACTCATACTCAAAAATATGGATTATTTGTTACTTTAACACCACAATATGTCATAGGTGAATTTTGATAATTAACAGGATCATAATAACCAAAATCTTTAGCTTCTCTTAATAGCCATCTAAAATTAGTTATAAATTCACTATTATGACCTTCACTAACACTGGCAACATGAGCCATTTCGTGTATAACTACAAAAAGGAGAGTATTATAGTCATGAAATGGACGCGACTCGTTTTTTTCTCTTAAGCATATACCCATCATTTCTCCTTTATTAATTGTAAATGAACTACCATCATCATCAGGAGCCTCTTCTATTTTAGTTTTTTTAAAACCTTTGACTAGGCGTTTTACACGTTCGTCATTAGGAATCTTATTATTTAAATCAGAAACTAATTGTGTCATATAATTATGCAATTTTGCTAGAAGCTCTACTGCTTCATCACTCTCATTATATTGTTCTTGTATTCCATATTTTTTATTATTTAATTTAGATTGTCTGTATTCTAGAAATAATTCGTTACTTTCCATTATAATTAATACTAGAAGTGTGAAAAACACGACTATCACTATAAATACTATAATTGTTGATATTTCATTCATTATTTGTATATGTGTATATGTGTATATTTGATTTTAATGTTTTCCTAAATTATATTTAGACAATTATTTATTTAGTTTTTTAGTTTATTAGTTTTTTAGTTTATTAGTTTATTCTTTTTTATATTTTTCTTTGTAATTGTAAATACTATCCATATATAAAATACTATCTAGATATAAATAATATAAAATAAATAATATAAATGGATTTAGAAGAATTAAATAGACAAATGTTTGCTCTCCAGAATGAGTTTAAACAACCATCTTCTCCTATATTATCATCTCCTAAACCATCATCTTCTAATCCACCATTTCCCACATCATTGCCTACATCATTGCCTACATCTTTCCCCAATTCTAATGCAATTAATTTTCAGGAAGTAAAGAATACTATGGAAACTACCCAAATAAAGAGACCTAGCAAATCAGGAGATCATCGAGCTGATATAAATGATAAGTTGAGCTCGATGAATACCATGCCTTTTCTACCTCAAGATATGATAAATAATCCTCCTAATTATATGCCGGCACAAAATACTCGTAATAATAGTAATTATGAATATAGTCAAGGACAGCAATATCAACAGCAAAATCCCTCATATCAGCAACAGCAACCATACCAGCATCAACAATCATATTCTCAAGCGCAGCAGCAATCATTTCCACAACAACAAAATTCTGTAGAACCAGAAGCCAATAATTATTCAAATTTTGCTAATTATTATAATCACAATTTTGATACATTACAACCAAATTATAATCCTATGTCAAATCATCCTGCTTCTCCAGATATACATATGAATAGTGACAATAATAGTAATCATTATATGGATACGCATTCTAGTGGGATGAATATGATGAATGTACGAAATATGGTAATTGCTGCCGCCCCAACTTCTAATAAAATATATGAATCAGGATTTAATAAGATTGAAGAAAAGAAAATAGATTATAGGCAAAATATGAATAGTAAATTAGGTGATTTCCGGTTTGATAATCCAAATTCAATAGAGCCGAATCCCATTTTACTACAAGCTCAGGCAAATCAAAATATATATGGTCAAACTAAAGACACTCGTATGGTAATTCAAGATAGTAATAAAGATTATTATAGGCAGTCGTCAAATGACCGGATGACACAATATAGTCCATTATCTAGAGCATCAAATATTCCTATTAGTATTGCTAATATGTCGGTAAATGATTTTTATGCGAATATGAATCAGGGAAGTGGAGGCCCAAATACATATCAACAACAACAACAGCAAAACCAGCAGTCACAACAGCAATACCGTAATCAATCACAAGTAGAACCTTCATTGAAAGACTCTATGAATTCTCGGATGGGTGATTATGCACCATTGGCGAAAACTATTCAATACCAGATGAATAATGGACAAGGATCACCAGCTCTTAATAGTGTTCCGCAATTACAACAGAGACCGACCCAGCAGACCCAACAGACTCATAAAACTCAACAGACTTCTGTTCAACCGAAACTTCCCCAATGGAATCCTACAGATGTAAATGGTAAATTAAAAAATGTAGTATTTAAAGATTTACCGGTTATTTCAAATCCGGAAAGATAAAAATTGATTTAAAAATGTTATATAGATATTTATATATAAAAATAATTAGAGACCTAGAATTATAGATCTAGAATCATTTATCTAGAATTGCAATGGAAATTGAAATGAATATGGAATCATTAACAATTAATGAGAACACAGATGAAACCAATACATATACTACTTTATTAATCAATAAAATGGAAGATTGCGATATTTCAGATGAAGATTTTCAAAGCCAGTTAGAAACAGAGTTGTTCCAGAATAACTTTGACGTTTATGATAAAAGCAATGAAAATATTAGGAAAGTTTGCCTAGATGTTCCTAATACATTTGCAAAAGAAAGGCAATGTGTTTGCGATGATGAAGACTATATTTATGGTGTATTATCTTTACCTATTGAAATATCAAATATTATATCCAATTATGGTAAACAATCAGTTCAAGAATATGTATTGAATTTTATTATAGAAAACAATATAAATATTAATTACAATGAAAAAATATATAGTCTAGATAATATTTATGGTAAAGTCATATATATTTATCAATTTGTAGATTATTATTACACTATATTAAATCATATTACACCACAACGTCGGGTTACTCATTTACCAGATACTATGTTATTATGGGTTGATAATTTAATTACTCTGATGAAACAGGGTTTTAGTATGAATATGATTAAATATAATGGATATCAAAATGAATATATAAATGTAAAGGAAGAGTATTTTAACGAATTGCTTTATGGTTTAAATTTGTGTGTTTGCCATTTAAAGATGATAGTAAATCATTGCCATAATAGACATATACAAATGTGGTCAATGGATGATAAACATATAGAAAAATTCTTTCGGGTATTAAATAATTTATGTATTATTATAATATTTATGAAAATGGTTTGTTAAGGAAGAAGAAACAAAAGAAGAAGCAATAATAAGAAATAATAATAAGAAATAATAGATAATATATTTATAAAATTGATTTTTTTTGGATATTATTTTTTATGATACATAAACTATTATAAATTTTTATAATTTTAAAAACTTCAAAATGTTAACAGCTTTTCTTGTAGGTTTTAATACCTTTTTCTCAACTCTTTGGTCACTCATTTTCATCTTTTCACAATTATTTGGATTAAAACTAAATCTGATTACTGGACAAAAATTAAATTCTTTTCTACCAAATGTTAAAATTGCCTCTGTCTGGGCAAATGATGAACCACATAGTTGGATATGTGGGTGGTTATTTATAGGATATATATGTAACGGAAATGGTAATGGCTTTGATTCTACCAGAAAATTATATTTATTTTCAAGTAATAAATTCTATAAAAATGTTGTTTGTAAAGAAAATGATGATGATAAAGAGGGTGATGGTGATGATAAGCATAATGGTGATGATAAGCATAATGGTGATGATAAACATAATAGTGATGGAGGTTCTAATGGTGATGGAGGTTCTAATGGTGATGGAGGTTCTAATGGTGGTACTAAAAAAAAATCACTCAAAGGTAAAATTACTTTTTGCGAGAGGGAGTTAAAATGGGGTGATGTATTTTGCTATGCTAGTAGACCGTATAAGCCTATTTTGAAACCTATATGGAAAAATCAACAATCTATTATTGATAAAATTTTGGAAATATATATGGAAAAAACTTATGCTTCATCACTTATTTGCGGGCCTCCTAAAAAAGGTAAATCATACATTCCTATTTATTTATGCTATGAATTGTTAAAGATTAAAAATATAAGAAAAGTTTATTTAGTTGATACTTGGAATCCCGCAGAACCAGGTGATGACTTTGTATCACTTTACAATAAATTTAATCCTCAAAAAGATTCCCCGATGGTTATCGTTTTAGAAGAGGTTGATGGATTAGTTACAGATATGCATAATGGTGATATTAAATTATCAGTTTATGCTCCTAAACCAATTCAAATCAAATCTAAAAAAGATTGGAATCAATTCTTTGATAGATTCGATAGGCAAATGTATCCATATGTAATAATCATAATGACCTCTAATCAAAATACAGATTTCTTCAATCAGAAGGATCCTTCATATATGAGAGAAGGACGTGTAAATTATAAGATAGATATGGAGTAATATATTATTACTTTAGCAATTTCATTCTAGCATCATGTAAAAGTTGATACATCGGTATAAATATTTCCAGATGGCCTATAATTGATTGATTATTTTTAAAGAATGTATTTAATCTTTCCTTTCCAAAATAACTACTATTACCGCCTTTTAAAAATGAATATGCCTCATAATAATCTTTAGTATCCAATATATCAAAATAATGTTTTAATAATTCAACAGCTTTATTCAAATAATATTCAGTATATTTATTTTTCTTATCTTTTTTTTTCGCCTCAGTAATATTTTCTTTATCTATTTCATTAATTTTTTTAACACAATTTGTAATGTTTTCGCATTTTAATATTTTGAATTGGCTAGTCAATATTCCTACTTTACGAACATAAATAGTACTTTCTACTAAAACTCTTATTGCAGTGACCTCTGCTTTTGTTCCACTCGTTATAACAGTACCATAATCAGATAAATTTGCTTGAATATCTTCACTTCCACTAGTAATTAGAAAATTTAAAATATCATCGTCCATGTTAACATATAATAGGTAAGGATGATTTACATTTGTTTTAGTAAATATGACCATATATAAATATCTAGGCAAATATGGTAATGTATATATTTGCGATTCGGTAGGATTATAGTCTAATATTTTCGTATAATATTTAATAAATGCTCTGGCCTTTTCGGACATGAAAGCTTTTATTTTTTCATTTAATGATCCAGGTACTTTCATATTATCTATTTCCTTATGAATTACCATGGGTTCTTTAAAACGAAGAAATATTTTACTCTGGTTCATCTTTTGATTTCTTATAGAATAAACACATATTTAAAATCAAGTATAAAGATATTTCCAAAAATATCCAAAAAATCTATAATCTATAATCTATAATTTTATATCTATAATTTTATATCTATACATATAGTAAAATATTCAAAATATTAAATATTCGAAATAATCGAAATAATCGAAATAATCGAAAAAAATGAATCAAGTTTTAATTTATATAATTACAATTGTTTTATTTATTGCAGTGGATGCGCCCTATCTATATTTAAATGCGGATATGTATAAAACTAAAACAATGGCTATTAGCGGTAAAGATTACACCAAACGTTATTATTCTGCTGTAATTGTATACTTGGCTCTTGCACTAGGTATAGTTGTTTTAGTATTGCCTAGAATAAGAAATACCAGTAATACATCATTACAAACTCGTATTCAAGATGCAATTCTTTATGGAGGAGCATTTGGTCTAGCTTCATATGCCACTTTTGATTTCACAATGCATTTTATGTTTGACAAATGGGATTTAGGAGTTAGTATTATGGATAGTATTTGGGGAGGGATACTATGTAGTATAGTATCATTAATAATTAGTTATTTGTAGGTATTACTTGTAGATTTATATTTTCGTTATATATTTTTTATTTTTTTCATTTTATATAGTAACCATTCTATATCATAAATATATTACATTTATAGTATTTCTCACAAAATGGGAAATGATAATAGTAAAACTACTATCGAAAATCAACAATTAATTATGCAATTACAACAACAATTATATCAACAATCATTACAAAACCAGAACCAGAACCCGCAACACCCGCAGCACCCGCAACACCCTAAAGGACATAATCAACTGTATCCGCAACCGAATAGAACTAATCCTATACCAAATAAAAGTGATGGTTTAAATAAAATATTATCAATATTAGCAAATAAGGAATTAATGATGAAAATAGAACAGAAGCCGGGTGCCAAGCGCAAATTACTAGAGAAATTGCTCAATGAATATAGACATATTATGACAAGTAACCAGGTTTTACGAATATCGCAAGCTCTTAATAGTCTTCCACCAGAAGATAATAATGATACAACTAAATATGCTTTTCAAAATGTATATGAAAATAGGGATAATAGGGAATCATTAGGTTTTAATCAGGGTACAACACCTAGAGATAATACTAGTCGACAATTACAAACTATGCAGCAATTAAATACTATTGATGCGCTTACAAAACATTATAAGACTGAGGCCGAAGAAGAGGAGGCGGCTTTTAAAATAGAGGAAGAGCGTCGGCGAAAAGATTTTGCCGAAAGGCAAAGGCAGCGCCGCCTCCACTATCAAGCTAGTTTGACTGAATTAGAAAAATCGGATATAGATTCGTTGCGCCTTTTTCAGTTACAGAAAAATTACACTATAGATGACTTGAAAATTGCTTATAAGAAATTGGCAATGAAGACTCATCCAGATAAAACAGGAGGCAACGCCGAACAATTTCAATTAGTAACTAAATGTTACATGTCCCTTTTGGAAAAATACAAAAATAGGGAAAGTGATAAGTCATTTAATGATTTAAGAAGTGGTAGTAAATCATATATTGATGAACAGAATGGAGTTGGTTCTGGTAGAACTGGTAATACTGGAGATCGATCTGGAAATGGGAAGACTGTATCCAATTCTAAATTGCAGGCTATAGAACCTGGACCTACAGTACAAAAAGATAAGTTTGATAATAAATTATTTAATAAGATATATGAACAGAATAAACTATGGGAATCGGGTGATGATGGATATGGCGATTGGTTAACCAGTAATCAGGATGATGAGGCACCAGAAGTATTTGGTAAGAAATTTAATATAAATGTTTTCAATACTACATTTGAAGGTCACAAGGATAAATTAACCGCCCAAAGTGGCGCAATACAAGAATTCAAGGAACCGCAAGAATTAGTATCTAGCTCAACCGGTTTTACAGATATAGATATTTTTGCGCGGAAAGTCAATGATTTTAGTAAGCCATTGCCTATTGTTGGTAGTGGTGGGAGTTCTAAAGCAGACCTGGCATATACTGATTTAAAAACGGCATATACTAGTCGCGGTGCATTTATAGATCCAAATAAAGTAGAATATAAGACATATAATAGTATTGATGAATTAAAGCGAGATCGGAGCGCCGTTAGATATGATATGACTCCAGAACAAATGAGAGATTATGAATTACGTAAAAGGCGTGAAATAGAAGAAGAAGAAAAGAGACAAGATGTAATAAGGCAAAGGGACAATATAGTGGCCAATAGCTATACTAAAATACATGAAAAAATGTTGGGCTATAGGGGTAATGCTAGTTATTAGGATACTACTAGAATACTATTACAATATCATACTAACGTATTAACATTGATCATATGAATTTTTTAATGTACATTGTGGGAGTGTAGTTTGAGCATTTTGCGAAGATGTTACACGTGGATTTAATTTAGCCCTATAATTAACATTAATTACTATCATTGAAATAAATAATATTAGCATAAAAAATAGAAACATTATTACTACCATAAAATTAAAATCATCATAATCATCTAGAATCATTTTATAATTAATTAACTTTTATAGTTATTAATATATATATTTATATTATTTATATTATTTATATTATTTTTTTGTTTTATTCTATATTCTATATTATATATTCTATATTCTATATTTCTATTTTTTCTATTATAAGTGGATTTATTTTTTGTAATAGAGATTCTGGAACTCTATCAATTATAATTTTTTCAATAACTGTTAAATTCATAATATGTAACTTACCAGTTGTAATATAACATATAAGTTTATCAATAATAGTAATTGTATCTTCAATATGTTTTTTAGTTATTTTTGTAATATCTTCAATCTTATGAGTAGATATTTGTAAATCTAGATACAAGGCAAACATAATTTTATATAATTTTCTAGTTTCATAAGGCATACTTATTATGTTTCCAGAACCTAAATATTTATCTGAAATGAAATATACATGTCCATTAATCTCTATATCATCATTTGCCTTTATTTTTAATGATTTATATTCTTTATTACTATGTGTATTACTATGTGTATTACTATGTGTATTACTCATTTTATGTAATATTTTTATGGATACTATATCTTAATTATTTGTGTTTGTTTAAGTTGTAAAAAAAAACTATGTTTATAATAAACTATATATAATAATAATCTATATAATCCTAAAAAATGTCAGTTTCACTTATAGATACAATTAAGATATTCATCAATACGTTAGTACGTATTACTCCTGTAGGATTATATGCCGGATCTGCTATGTCTGGAATTGTATTTAATGACTTTAGAGGCCTTCTATTATTTGGTGGTTTTATAGGTAATGAATTACTAGGTCTAGGTTATAAAATGGTTTTACACGGTGTTAGTAATCCTCAATGCGCCCTTACATATTCAGAAACGGGAACACCCTTTGTACTTCCGAGTCCTATATCACAGACAATAGGTTTTTTTCTAGGATTCTTCTTTATGGATATGTATTATGAAAATACTTTTAGTCCTTTAAAATTCTTTGTATTAACATTCTTACAACTTATTACTATATATTCTAGAATGAATGTAGGATGCAAAACATTATTAGATGCTGTATATTGTTCACTAATAGGTTTGTTATTTGGTGTTGTTTATTATAGTCTAGTACAACCTTATTATAAAGCTGATTACTTAAATGAAACACTTACAGAGGCAAGTAATGATATTAATAATTTCTTTTCAATAAATTGATTAGTGGAATATTATAATGGAATATTATAGAGGTAAATAATATAAATACATATATAGATATATTATAAAATGAATTGGATAATAATTATAATATTTATATTATCTATATCTTTTTTTCTAATCACTAAATATTATTATCTTAAGAAGACACTCAAAAATGAGAATATAGAAGCATTTGAAACAGAAATCTCTCTTACACCTACACAAAAATTATTAAATACACATGGTCTAACAATAAAATATTTAACATCGCATCAAGCTAAAAAACTTATTGTAAAAAATGGTGAATATTTACAAGGGATGAATCAAGCGAATTTAAGCGCCAGAGGTTGTACTAGTCTAGATGATCTATATAATAAATATATAAATGCATTTGATGATATAACACCAGATGAACAGAAAAAAATAGACAAATTTATATTTGAGCTATTAAATAATGTAAAACAATATAAGAGTTCATATTATAATTATATTGTAAAATGGCTATCAATAATTAGTTTTGCAAAGGCAAAGAGTTGGCTAGAGGCCGGTATGCCTCACACACTAGATAATACAATAGTAATGGATGCCGATTGGTTCACTAATCCTCGTAAAACAACATTACTACATGAAATTACACATGTTCATCAAAGGAATACGCCTCTAGATTATGAAGATTTATATCCCTCTCTGGGCTATTTATATAATCCTGTAGATATTAGAGGTATGGATTCCATATATCCATTGAATCGTAACAACCCAGATGGTACATCTAAATACTGGTTATGGGGTAATGGCAATACATATTGGTGGATTGGAGCTATTTTTACAACAGTAAATCCAGATAAATTAACAGATATAAATATGGTAGCATTAACTCTAGATAGAGATAAAGAAGGTAATTTTTACTATCTTAAGCAAAATCCTACTCCTCTTAGTAATTTAAAAGAATTTATATTATTTTTTGGTGAAAATCCAAATAATTATCATCCTAATGAAATGACTGCGAAATTTGCAGAGTGGTATCTGGCAGATATATTAAGAGATTCTTCAAGTAAGTGGACCGAATATAATAAATATGAAGGGTACAAGATATATAAAAAATATTTTGAAAATATGATGAATAAATATTACTAATTAGAATGATACTTATATATATCTTTTTTAGGTGCTGTTTTTGGAGATAACAATGAAAATATATTTGTACCTATACTTTTTCCTTTACGTTGAGCATAAAATGATTTACGAGATACTGATTTAAGCTTATTAGCAATCATATATTTTAAAAACTCTATATATGCTATTTTCCTACTACTTTCACCTTGTGGAGTTAATTTTAAAGAAGGTGATAAAGATAATTTGCTTATATCATGTTTTGGATATACATATAGTTCTATAATTAAAGTATGAACTCTACCATTTTTTAATAATGGTGATTTATAAAAAAATATTGATTTTGATTTTGATTTAAAACTATATTCTGCGAGCCAATATATTTTTTTCTTATTATTTTTTATATTTTCGTACATCATTATTATATATCTATCAGTATATTTAAGTTTTATATATGGTTCTTTATCTATATCTGTAATATTTAATACTGTTTTACCTACATTATCAATATTTATTTCTGGATTAGTCATATTATTATATTTAAATATAACTGTCATTGCACCTTCTGGTGATGATTTACTCGTAAAAGAATTTATTAATTTTTCACCAGGAAAATAACTTTTAAGGTTTTTACCTGCAACAGGTTTATATATAGAATTACGAATTGAATTTAATATACCCCCACCATTTTGTGTTTGTATATTTCCATATTTCTTTGTTTTCTTTCTAGAATATGAGTTTTTAATTGTTTTTTTAATTATTTTTTTAATTGTTCTTTTATTTCTATTTAACATTTTATATTTACTATCTATATTTATTTTACATATATTTTTAATATATAATTATAATAGATTTTTATTACTAATTATAAGACATTCATTATAATATAAATTTATATCTGTCATATTATAATTCTTTAACATTTTATCATTAATATTATTATCATTACATAATGATTCTAGCAATATAGATTTATATATACTATTATCATTATTACTATTACTAAAACTATTTTTATTATTATCATTATCTAATTCTATATTACTTAATGCATATTTAGTAGTTTTATTAGATGTTGCTAGAACCAAACAATCATTACCAAATTCAAATTTATTTCCAAAATAATCATTAATACTAATACTTTTTATACTATATAAAATTGTAATATTAAATGTTAATTTATTAAATTCACAAGCTTCTAGAGGTGAAAATTCTATATCTCTATATTTAGTTTTACAATTGGTTCCCAATTTTATAGCAAATCTCTTTAAATTACTTTCTATTGTAAATTCGTCATTATTGCCTTCTATTGTACCTATATTTGCCCTATGTTTACCTTCCTTATAAACTGATATGAATGCTCCTAAATTTTTATTATACACTTGGCAATTTACGGGGGCAATTAAACCATTACTACCCCTACAAAATTGATTATATAATTGTTCTTTTACAAATTCTAGTAGTGCTATTTTTTCATATTCTGAAAATAGATTTTCAATCTTACGTCCTTTTTTAAAATCTATACCATATTGTGTTGTAAATATGATACCTACATAGCTAATTGAACTTTGTCTATTATCAGTTAAATTAAGAGTTGAAGTTATATTTGATATATTGAAGTCACCTATAGAATTTAAATTTTTAATATTTGTAATATTTGCAATATTTGCATTATGATTAGATGTATAATATGATGTAATACGAGGATATAGTATTTTCTTATTTTGTGTAGATTTCATTATTGTCGAAGCCATATTATCACAACTACTATCTGATGAAGATGATGAAGAATAATCTGATACTCCAGAATAAATATTTAGTAATTTTGCCGTAAAATACATTGCCATAGTTCCACAAGAAGGTGCATTTTGTATAAATAATATATCATCGATTTTCTTACTAGGTGTCCTAATACCATTTAACTCATCATATATAAATTGTAATATGGAGTTATCTTGTTTTCTAATATTTTGAGATATATATGAATTAATTTTATATTGATAATCACCATTTACATGTGAAAAATCACTAGTACATATTAATACTGTATTATTACTCTTCATTAATTCATTTAAATAGGTCAATATTACTCGAATACAATCGCAATTGCGTTTTGTCGATAAATCTAGTTTATTACTAATTAGAATGGGTAATATTAAGGGGGATGTGCTAGAGGGTGATCTGCTAGAGGATGATGTGTCATTCCTTACTATTTCTTCTATAAAAGGTAATTGATTATAAAATGCATGTTCCGTATTAAATAAATTATCATCAATTTGTAGATAAGCTTTTAATTTTTCTATACTTGGTATATCTATTTTCAATGGATGATGACCTATATAGCTTTCAATATGAGTATATGATGTACTAACAAAACTATTAGATGTTGAATGATTAGTACATAATAATATGATACGTTTTATAGAGTGGCTAGATTGGGTACGTCCTAATAATTGATAGTATGCTGATGCCGCACAGATACCAGAGGACTTAATACCATCATGTGGTACTATAATACCTTTTATTGTATCTGGATGTACATTTGAATTTAAATGCTTTTTAGATATGAAGAATAATTTTTTAATATATATATCTAGACTAACTTTTTTTTCATTTCCAGTTTCAAACCATGATGAATTATATGGTGGTTTATATAATCTGATAGTTTCTGATAATTTGAGTTTTTTGGAAGGATTTAAATTTAAATTTTGCTGTTTTATATATGTTAATAGATTTATACTCATCTATATATCATCGATGTTCATATATATTATATAACTAAATTTAGATAATGTTTTTATTTATAATAAATCTAATAGTAATAATAATAGTAATAATAGTAATAAAATGTCTAAAACAAAAAAAATAAGATCAAATGATTCTAGAACCAGATCTTCTAGAAACACATCTTCTAGAACAAGTAAATCATCTAATAAAAATATTAAACGACCAAAACAATATATAGGATGTCATGCTAGTATTGCCAATGGAATTTTAGAAGGAGTTAAATATGTAGAAAGTATTGGAGGTAATGCTCTTCAAATATTCCTTGGAAGTAATCGTTCCGCATCTCTTAAAACAAAGCATAAGTTTCGTGATCCTGGAGAAATTGCCGAAATTAAAAACTATATTACTGAAAATAAAATATGTTTAATAATTCATTCTATATATTTACTTAATTTCTGTAGTTTTCCCCCAAACAGCGGACGTATTCAATATATGCATCAAAATATACAGTATGATTTGAAATATGGACAGATGTTAGGAGCAAAGTGTGTAGTATTACATACCGGTTCCAGTCGCGAGTTACCTGTTGAAGAAGCTATTAAAAATATGATTGCTAATGTAAATCATATTATTGGTCATATGCCAAAAGGGATTATGTTATCATTGGAAACTTCTGCTGGGAAGGGGAAGGAAATTGGATGGAATTTAGAGGAACTTGCCCAGATATGGAAAGGTATTAGGCATGGGAATGGAAATGGCAAGGGGGTTCAGAGGGTAGGTATTTGTATTGATACGGCTCATATATTTGTAAGCGGATATGATATTTCTAATGTAAAAGGTATTACTGACTATATGAAAAAGTTTAATTCCTTAATAGGATTAAAATATATTACTAATTTTCATATTAATGATAGTCGATATCCGGTGGGTGCTAGAAAGGATGAACATAGGGGACTTGGTCATGGACTAATATATAATACTGAGGAAGGTAAAAAAGCTTTAAAATATATAAAAAAAATGGCATCTTCTCTTAAGATACCGATAATATTGGAAACTCATGGGGCAGGTGGCAAGAGTAGGGGGGACGAGGAAGGAGGACAGGGCGCGAGGGGAGAGGAGGACGGGTACAAGGAGGACATCAATCTACTGAGAGTTCTGTAGATTTGGGCAAGATAAAAGACGTTGTGTTGATTGTCTTGAAAATAACACTACCTTCTTAAGAGGAGGTTGATTTTCTTTATCCTCTGTAATTACAGAATCTTCCTCAGAATCTTCCTTAGCTTTCCTCTTCTTAGGAAGTTGGGAAAGTACATGATCGACTGTAAGAGAACCAAGAAAGTCTAAAACCATTTTCCTTCGCGCAGGGAAAATCTCAATCTTTCCAATCGTATTCACATATACGATCAGTTCCCCGATGATTGTCTCCAAAGATGTTTCGATCTCTTCCTCGAAAAATCGGTATCCCTTCAAAAATTTGGCTGCATCCACAAGGGATTCCATAATTTTTTGAAGAAGATCATCTTTATCTTCAGGGTAATGACTAACAACATCAATGGAAATCATTGTAATCATTTCTTTTAGAAACATTGCAATTAAATCTTCTAGAGGAATCAAATTACATCCAGAAAATCTGAAGATTTTTTTAGGATTCGCCATAGTAAATAATATATTTAAATTATTTATAACAGAAAAAGTAATATTCCATTTACCTCTATAAATAATTCAATTTTTGTCTGTTTTATAATTTTTTCCAAAATAAATTTTATATAAAAAAATAAAATACACTACATATACATAATAATCATAATAACAATACCAATAATACTATCAAGACTTCTTTTGTAAATCTCTAACAATTAAATCCACTAAAGTATGATTCGCTGCCTTTTTTGCTCCAGGGTAACCTTTGGTAGCGGCTTTTCGATATTGTATTATGGCTTCCTCTAGATTTTTAGGTATTCCATTACCTTGTAAATAGCAGTTGCCTAATGCCATTAATGCTTTAACATATCCTTGGTCGGCTGAGGATTGATACCATAATATCATATTTTGTTTATTTTCACAATCACAAGTACAATCTTTATATTGATTACCCATTAGAAATTGAGAAACCATGTGTCCTTGACATGCCGCTTTATAACACCATTTTAAAGAAGTATCAATACATTGATCAACACCTTTACCCTTTCTATAGCATACTCCTAAATTATATTGGGCTTCCATGTGCCCGTTTTCAGCGGCGGCCTTAAACCATTTAAATGCTTCATCATCTGATTTATTAACACCATATCCATGTATATAAGAATATGCCAAATAATACTGAGCATCTGGATAACCTAATTTAGCAGCAATAGATAACCATATAAAGGCGTTTTCCATTTTATTATTTTTATGATAATATTTAGCAAGAGTTAATTTATCTTCTGAATCCCCGTCTCTAGCATTCTTAAGTAATTTTTTCTCAATTTCATCCATCTTTATCACTCAATACTATTACTCAATACTATTACTCAATACTATATTACTTTACAAACAAAAACAATAAAAAATCAATTTTATATTTATATTCATCTTTTTTCTCTCTTTCTATCACTTACATTTACAATAACGAACTGGACAAATTAAAGAATTTATATGATATATATTACATAATTGTTCGAGTATTTTAACACGTTCCTCTTTACTTAATGACAATTCATTATTATAAAATAAATTGTAATTAGATTCTAGAAGGATATCATTATAGCAATCATATCGTTCTAATTTATGATTATTTTCATAATACTTAAATGATTCATAATTATCATTACAAAGCTCTGTTCGTAAATCTACATTATTATCGCTACTAATACTGCTATTTCTACTGCTATTTCTACTGCTTCTACTACTGCTACATCTACTACTTCTACTATTGCTATTTTTTTTATTACTTTTCATAATAGGTTCGCTAGAGCATCTTTTTTTACGAGGTGGTTCATCTGGATCTATTATCATATCACTATTCATATCGCTATTCATATCGCTATTCATATATAAATTATAACATGATGTAGATTTTTTACTAGCGCTAGATATAAATACTAAAGATTCATCTTCTAACATATCTCTATCAAAGTTATCTTCCAACTTCAAATCGGTAAATGATATTAATTCTGGCATATCAGAATAATCATACTCATCATCACTACCATTATTACCGTTACTACCGTTACCTTCCATTTTATATTTATTTATGTATTACTTACTTATTTTATATATAAAGATATAAAGATATTTACTTATATAAGTATAATTAGTTTTTATATATCAAAATATAACATAATATATTTATAAATAAACCTTCTTTCTAGAATAGAAATGTATAAATCTATTACAACTAGAACAAAAGAGCAAAGGCAAAATGAGGTACGTACTATTATAAAAAAACTCAATGAATTACATCTTAATACAGGATATGATGCTATTAAAACTTTATTTGAAAATATGAAAACTTATATTAATGATGATATTAAGATTGACATAGATATACCTTTTCCAGATATGAATGTAAATATTAAAGGTGTTCTAGAAACAGATATTAAGAAAAAAGTATGGGTTAAACTAACAGCTTTTTAATAACAAGCCGTGCCAAAAATTTCCCGAAGGGTAACATTTAATATTTCTTTTATAAAATTTCCCGAAGGGTACAAGGGAGCTCGAGGGGCTGAAGCCCTCGTAAAGGGAGCTCGAGGGGCTGAAGCCCTCGTTAGGGATTCGCTATGGTAACTCTATCACTAAGCAATTTACTAATAAATTCATAGCGCTCCCAATTACTACATCCTCCTAGGCCTCTAATTATATTAAGAAAATCAATATCTTGATTATTACCTACTAATTGATCATAATTAGGAACTAAATAAGACCCTATCCTTTCTGGATATTTGTTTTTAGGTTTTATATTTTTTGCCTCTTTTGCTTTGGTTTCAGTAGCGTGTTTTTCCATATAATTAGTACTATTCTTCCCTTTTACTATATCATAATGAAAAATTTTATAAGTAATTGGTTGATTTATTACATTATATCCACTTTTAACAAAACGCTCCGCAATAGCATTATCACATCCTAGAAATCCCAGTTCAAAATCATAACTATTCTTATCAGTACTATCAATATTCACGGGGGTTTTAAATAACCATGCATCTTGCGTATTAGCATGATACATTCTTGCAAAATTATCATCCATCTTAATCACTTTTTTTCCATTAGATAATATATCAAATTCATGTCTAGATTGCGCATATACGAAACCATCATTTAGCCTTCCGCGGATTAAATCCCAGGGCGATTCCGAATCTAGGAAGATGTCTAAATTTACAATACACCAATAGTTATTGCTTTCATTAGGTACAGGTACATCTGCACCTACATCTACACTTACACTTTTTTCATTAGCATATCTAATCGCCATATCAAAAGTCAACCACTTATTACCTGGATTATTTACAAAATGATATTTAGGACCTAAACTACTACTAGGAATATCACCAAGCAAGCCCTCACCAAAGTCATGTATAGATTTTACATATGGATTTTCAAAATTTTTCCTAATACAATATTCTAGCTCCGTTAATCTATCTAGATTAGTTTCCTTATAACTTTGTAATATAATATTAATAAATGGTTTAGGTGTTAATAAAGTTTCCTGTAAGTTTGAAAAATATGTATTCCACTTTTCACTTTGTATGCTTTCTGTAAATTTGGCCGCCTGCTGTAATCCAAATTCAACACGCTTATTTACAGAAGAACCCTCATTTTTCTTAATAAATTGTATTTTTTCGTATAAACTGCTTTCAGTATTTTCAATAAAATTAATGCCTCCGCCACCTAGCTCTTTAAATATTTCATTCTTAATTGCTATTACAGGAACACTTCTTACAAATGCCTCAAAAATAGGTAGCCCAAAACCCTCATATAGGCTAGGACATACAAAACATAGGGCATTTTTATATAAGGCATTCAATAGAGCATCTGGAACCTTTGATAAATATAGGATATTTCCTTCGACATTATAACCATTTGGAAATTGTTGACTACATAACATTATGATAGGTACAGGATTATTTAACATTGTAGATAATTCTTTACCATATTTACAACCTAGACTCTTTATAAGTGATATATTCTTATAAGGTTCATTATTAGATGCCATCGCAAATATATAGGATTGTGGTTTAACTTTATTATTTCTTAGTAATTCATCATTATATGTTGTAGAATTATTTGTAGTATTTGTACTATTGTATTCTGGAATAGCATTATAAATAATTTCAACTGGATAATTATCATTTTTAATATGAGGATAAAACTTTATTAAATCATCTTTACTAGTTTTGCTAATTGTAATAAATGATGAAGCATTTCGTATTGCTTTATCCTTCTGCTTCCACATATTAGTAGGTGCTAATTTAAATACTTCTGGAATCATATCATGGATCAATAATACATTTGGAATTACAGTAGTATAAGTATAATATGTAGATATGAATATATCAAATTTATGGACTTTACATAAATGATTTAAATAATCTACATCCTGGTTCATAGTCATATAATTAAATTCATTTATTTGTAAAACTTTATATTTCTTATCAATATTCAATTCCGGCTTAAATTTATAGCCATTAGGATTTAGATTACCATTAGAAAAACTTCTTTGTAATATGGTAATTTCATAGGTATTAGTTGTAGTACTTGTAGTTGTAGTAGTTGTAGTATTTCCAGGCAAATTCTTAAATAATGTTTCCCATACTCTGGTAATACCACTATATGACATTTGAAAGAATATTGTATCAATAGCAATTGATATTGGTTTATTTTTTTGTAAAGCCATTTTATATTTATTATAATAGTTATAATAGTTATTCCAGATATGTATTTATATTATTTATATAATTATAAGTATTCTTTATCTTTATTTTTTTACAATATAAACATTATTTATAATACATAATAAAATATACTTATTCCAGAACAAAAATATATAATTGTACTATATTCATACTTTATTCATACTATATTTATCCAAATATGTCTCTGGAACAACCAGTAAAAGATAAGCTTAAATTAGGATTTCTCAATTCTATATCTGGAGAATGGTTTAATTATAATTCTGATAAATTAGAGATTAGTAAAAGTATTAAAGATGTAGATTATGTTATTTATGAAAGTAATGGTGATCCAATACATATAATTGAAAAAATAAAATATGTATATCCAAAAGATAAGCTTGTATTTATTCTAAGTGGAGATCAAAGTGGTCATATTGATAATGAATGTGTATGGTTTACTAATGCTGTTAAACCTAGTGGGCTGGCTGCCAAGCAGACCCAGATATTTGTCACTAATCCAGCCATCTTTAAATTTTATGAAAATAAAATAAAAAATATTACAGATTATGATATAACTAGTTTAATGAGACAAACTGATATTTATTTTAAGGGAACTATATGGTCAGGGATGCGTACTGATATGTATAGGGAATTTGTAAATAAACCTAATTGCTCTATTATTGCTAATAATAATTATTGGAAATGGAGGTGTGAATCACCTGTTAAACCTACACAAAAACAATTAGAGGAAACAGCATATGAATCATATAATGATATTTTAAATTCTAAATTGTGTCTTTGTCCAAAGGGTAATGGAAATAGTAGTATGCGTATTATTGAAGCTCTAGCATGTGGATCTATACCTATATTAATTAATGATTTCAGCGCGCCCTTTGGTATGTCGTGGGGCGGTAGTGATGCTTTTTGCCTAGTATTTGATACTAATAAACATACATGGGAATATATATATGATGAATGTATGAGATTAATTAATAATAGAAAGAGATATGATATTATGTGTCAAATGGGAAAAACATATTTTGAAAATATTATATATGGTGATTCCAAGCTGAATGGATTTAAAATGTATAATAATATTGATACTGTTTGCTTTGGATTTAGTAAAATTATTATTGATAAACTTATAGATATGAAGAATAAAAGAAAAATATAAAAGAATAAAAAGAATAAAAAGAATAAAAAGAATAAAATAATAAAACTAATAAAAAAATTATAGTAATTATGTTTTTAGATTTTTTTCATTTTTCATCCTCCATATTACATTAGAATCGTGGATTATAATAATTCATATATGTTCTAGGTATATTTGCGGTAGTATTACTAGTTGTATTACCAATATGTGCCATATTACTAAATGCTTGTAATAAAGGATTCAAAATAGGATTCATATTGTTAAAGAATCCATTAACTTGTGTATTTATATGATCAGCATTTATTCTAGGAGCAGTATTAGAATTATTAGTAGTATTATTAATTATAGAATTTATCCATGGTGTAGCTGTATTTACAAAATTATGAATATCATTAATAATAGGCTCTGTATTTAGTCCAGATGTCATATTAGATGTATAAGTATGTACATGAATAAAATTAGGCTCTGGAATATGCTCATTTCTAGAATCTTCAGGTTCATTCATAGTTGAAGACATTAAAGGAGGCATATCATGATCATCTATAATTTCATATTCATTTGTACTGCTTGTAGCTGAAGCAGTAGGTGAATCGGAAGAACTAGACGTTTCATTATTATTACTATATAATTCATAAACACGTTCTGGATTATTTGGATCATACTCAATATAATCATCATATTGATCATCATAATCATCATCATAATCATCATCATAATCATCCTCCTCCTCATCATTATAGTTCTGGTAATTATGATTATAGTCAACATTATCAATCATTTCATTTATTGTATTTGAAATTGCTGATGTAGAAGATGTATTAGATGTAGATGATGTACTTGCCGTAGTATTAGATGTATTTAAATCATATCTACAACAAGGGCATGTTGTATGATCATTAAGCCATATATCAATACATTCAATATGAAATATATGATTACAATTATTAATAGATCTACATATTACATTAGTATCAAATGGAACTTGACATATAGAACAAGAATCCGGAATATTAGGAATATTAGAAATATTAATATCACAAAATCGCGATACATTTGTAAGCGTATTAATATTAGATAATGGTATACCTTCATTATCATCATCATTATCATTATTATTACGTAAATTCATTACACTTTCTATTATACCTAAACGAGGAATTCCAGATTGATTTCCATATATAGTCATATGAGTATTCCAATTTGCTGGATTAGGTATATTACCATCATTAATTAAATTTCTTACTAAATTAGGTATTGAATTAGCTATTTCAGTAGGTAATTGATTTGATGATGAATTATGTATTCTATTACTAAATATATCAAATGTACTTGGAATAGGTATTGTTGTATTCCTTAGATTTGGTAATGACGAACTTGTAACTGGTGACGTTGATGGTTGACTTGGTGTTATTGTATATCTAGCTATAGGTGTATCTGTAGTTGTAGTTGTATTTGTAGATGGATTTATAAGTGTAGCTGTAATTCTAGTTGTAGATGTATCTTGAGATGTACTTGAAGGTGTAGGTGTAGGTGGATCTCTTGGAATTTCTGATTCTACATTTATTGTAGTAGTTGTATTACTTGTATCACCATTATTTGGTCTTAAAATTGGATTAGTATTATATAAATTATGATATGGATTATAATATGAATTATAATATGAATTATAATATGGATTAGTATATGGATTGGAATAAGGATTATAGTATGAATTAATATGATGATTATGATGATTCGTATGATGATTCGTATGATGATTCGTATGATTAGTATTATATAATTGTCTATATACCGATAATGGTATATAATGTTTTTCAACTATTATTCTAGGTTCAATAGGTAAATTATTCATTTTGCATAAATAAGTTATATAAGTTATACAAGTTATTTATGTTATAACAATATATAGATTTGTTATGTTTAACTTATAATATTTGCAAAATTTATTATCAAATATAAAAAATTGATTTAAGATTAGATAAATTATAATTTAAAAAAAAGTAAATTTAATAATAGTAGATAATAAGATAATAACATAATAAATACTATATATTATATACTATATACTATATAAAGATTGTAAAATGTCTCGAAGTGGTATTCGTAATAATGGTAATGAATGTTTTATGAATTCTTCTTTTCAAATTCTTGCATCCAGTCCATTTATACAAGAATTTATGAGTCGTTATAAAACAGATGACACCAAGATATTTGCAATTATTAATAAGTTTAATCTTGGTAAATTTAAAGCAGTCGAGATTAAAGAAGAATGTACTAAAATCATTAGAGAACATAGTAATTCTTTAGATGCTAAAGAAAAATCCATATTAGAACATATAATTAATCATAGTGCCGATATATTTATCTATATTGCATTCAAAGATATAATCAATAAATTAACTGAAAAAAAAATACAGGTAATAAATAATTCCCTATTTCATTCTATTGGTAAGGAATTAACTACAGAAATTAATTATGAACACTTATTTAATGGAGACCAACATGATCCACATGAATTCATCTGTTATATATTAGATAGACTTCATAAATCAAAGCAATCTAAAGTTAAAATATCATTACCTCCTAATATTGACGAATTAGATATATATTCCAAATTGTATCATACTCATTTTAAATCAAGATATGAAAATGATTATTCCTATTTTGTAAAGAATTTCTACTATTATATGTTAAATTGTGTTGAATGTTTCAAATGTAAGAATAAAACCTACGAAGTATGTCCTAATGAAAGTCTATGTGTATCAATACCTACTATTGAAAGTCAGGACAATATTTCTTTAGATGATTGTTTAAATGATATGTTTAAAGTTGAAATTATCGATTACAAATGTGAAAAGTGTGGTAATAATGAGGATAATCGTATTGAAAAGAAAATACTTTCCAAGCCTAAAACACTTATTATTAAGATAAAAAGATATATCCAACAGAATACATTTATGGGTGTTAGATTAGTTAAAAATAATAAAATGGTATATTATCCAGAGATTATAAATATAAATCAACATATTTGTGGACAAAAAAGCTGTAATTATGAACTATATGGTATTATTAATCATACTGGAGGATTAAATGGAGGACATTATTATTCATTTGTAAAGGAATTGGATTCCATAACTGGAAAACATAAAGAAAATTGGATATCTTGTAATGACTCGCGGGTTAATAATATAACAGACCAAGAAGCTATGACATCGCAAAATGCATATATATTATTTTACAACCTTATACAATGAATAAAATTATGAATAATTATATGAATAAATTATCATATGAATAAATTATCATATGAATAAATAATCATATTTTTTTATATTTTTTATATTATATTTTTTTGTATTATATTTTTTGTATTATATTTTTTTGTATTATTAAATCTAATAAAATATATAATATATCTATAATATATAGTAAATCGTAAATATCAAAAGTAACAACTAATATAATTAAATATTATTTTATATTTATATAAATCAAAATGTTACCTTATCAATTACCTGGCGAACCAAATTTTCTTTTAATAGGTATATCCGCTGTTTTCGGTCTATTTGTAATTATTATTGTTTATTATATATTTATTAGTAAAAATAAAAATAGTAATACATATTCCAAAAATGTTCAAGAAATTAGTCAACAAGGAGATAGAGTTGTAGCTAGTCCTACAAATACAGGTTCTTTAGCAAAAACTGCGGCATCTGTTCCTATTAATAGTGGAGGTATCTATAATCCTAAACCAACAGTAACTACATCTAATACAAATCCTATTCAAGTATTTAATATTAAAGAAAACATATATACACTAGATGATGCTCCTGGAGTATGTGGGGCTCTAGGTGCTAATGTAGCAAGCATGTCTCAACTAATTGATGCTCATAAGAAGGGTGCTGACTGGTGTAATGTAGGATGGACTAAAGATGGTCTAGCAGCATATCCTATTCAAATGTCTACTTGGCAAACTCTTCAAGATAATGAACCTGGTAATCGTAATATTTGCGGATCACCCGGTATTAATCTTGTACGCAATGATCCTAACCTTCTTTATGGAGTAAATTGCTATGGTGTTAAACCCAATCCTAAAGGTAATGAACTTATTAAAGGTGCAATTGTTAGTGATAAACAGGCGGCAATTAATGCTAAAATTTCTCAGTTTCAAAAGAATATTAATAACATTGGTGTTGTTGCATTTAATGCTGATAGCTGGAGCGCATAGATGTATTATAATGCAAACTCTTTTATTTTTATAATTTGCGTTGTTTTTTTAAACTATTTTTCTTTAATTTTTTAGGGTAATTTTTAGCCTTATTCTTAGTAGTAGAACCAGAACCAATACCACAATTACATTTTGGTTTTGTAAATATTAAATTATTACTGGTAATAAGTTGTATCATTCTATTGTATATATTACATATACATATATTACATAACTTATTAGAAAATAAAAAATATAAAAATAATAAAATAATAAAAATCTTAGAAAATCAAATATGTAAATTATACATATAACTCATACAATATTACCATTTTCAATAATATAATTAGACATAAATTTTGGTTTTAGCATAGGAAATAAATTGTAGATATTCAATTTACTAATACCATTACCATTACTATAAGTACTACCATTGGTACTATTAGTATTTTGCTTATTCGAGGAATCAATATTTATTACAATACAATCAAGATTAACTTGTGTATTTGTATTTGTATTTGTATTTGTAGCTCTAGAATCATATTCAGGAACATATTCATAACCATATGTTATTCTTGTTCCAGAACTAGTTATAAAATTAGGTATTTCAATAATTACATAATCAGACATGATTTTATTACTTTGATCTATATTACAATACAAGAATCAATCTTATTTTTAAGTTATATTATTGAACATTTACAAATATAATTTCAATTTTTACCATATTTACAAATAAATATCTATAATTATTTATAAATTATTTAAAAATTCTGGTGGGCTTTAGCCCACCTAGCTTTTAGTTAAGTTTTGGCAAAACTTAGTTGGTGAAGGCCAATCCCGCCATACCACTCAATACTCGCAACACATTATAATTAGTAGCATAAATACGACACTTCGCCGTATCAGTATTACCTTGTGTAACAGGTGATGTATATGTATTATTAGTAATAGTCAATAATAATTGAGCTATATCAACCCTTGAAAAATTACAGGTACCGCTAGGTTGGTGTTCTTCTGGTTTAAAAGCGAATGAATAAACATTAATACCAGTAGCTGGGCAATTTTCATGGCATTCCTGAGGGATTACTGTATTAAAGTAGCGACCCTCGCGCTCTGATAACCTATCATGACCATTAAGTTGTATTTTTGCTATTGCCGTAGGATTTTCACCTGAATCGAAAACTGGTAAGTGGGAATTCCAGGCACGTGAAGATACATTAGAAGTAGTTCCAAATAAATCATCAAAAAATAGTCCCGATATATTAGAAGTTGTTTGACCATATTGACCGGCAGTAGCAACACTACCATTAGCAGTTCCACTCATAGGTAAACTGGAATACCAATTGCCAGAATTGAAAGCGGCAGTACCAATACCACCGCCTAGAGGATCCTGAGGTGTTCCAGAGAAATAAGTATAATCAATTGAGTCCGTAAAATTAAACCATTGCTGTCCTCCATAATCAGTCATTAAAGAAGGATTTATAAGACTATCTTTTTGTACTGTCCAGATTACTTCTTTAACTGGATGATTAAATGCCATTTTCAATTGTTCTGTAGTGCTAATTATCGGTGTATCCCCATTAAATTGTAATTGTTCTATTAAATATTCGTGACTCGCCTGGGCAAATCGACGGCGCTCATCTGTATCTAAATATATATAATCTACCCATAATTTAACATTTTTCAAATCACCTGGTACACGTCCGCTTCCAGAAGACCAATAGCAATCCTGGACATTAGACAATTGGAGATTTAATTTAACATCATGATATTGCAGAGCAATCAATGGTAGAGCTAGACCAACATTGCGATTGAACCAGAAACGCAAGGGGACATATATAGTAATGCTAGGTGTATTATCAATAGTAGATTGAACTAGGCGGGGAACATTGCCGACCATTGTAGCATATCCCGCCTGGTGTCCAAATGTCTGTGTCAATTCATTCCAAATATGGAGCCAATGCCCATAATGTCTATCTATCCTCTGCCCCCCTATTTCGATTTCCGCCTGCTGAATTAAAATATGACCCAGCCAATTGAGCCAGCGGAATTGATCATTACCATTCGATGGAACACTAGGTATTGTTGCTGTAATATACATACGATGTAATAAATCACCATTGCGCGCTATTGTTGCGGTGACACTCTGACCCCAATTTGCGATACCATTGAAAACTTGTTGAATAGGCTCTACTGAAAAATTTGTATGACGTCGATAAACTACTTTAAAAAATGTAATTTGTGGATTTCCTGTTAAATATATATCTTGAGAACCATAAGCTACTAATTGCATTAATCCTCCTCCCATTTTTATAGATTATGTATCTAGCACTGTAATACTTTTTAGGAAGATTTTATTTTACTATTATTAAACTATATAAAATTAAACTATATAAGATTAGAAATTATATTGTAGGTAATCTGGAATAAATTTAATAAAAATTGAATTTTTATTATGATTATCAATAATTTAATAACAAAAGATATTTGATTTTATATTCGTAATTGTAATTATAATTCTATAAAATGGAAGCTCCTTGTTGTGCTAAACATATTAATTATAAGACTAATGGAAAAACTAGCAATAAGACTAGTAATAATGATGTAAAAGATTTACAGGATAAAATACAGCTATGTGAACGTGAAATTAAAATAATAGAATTTAATGAAAAATTTTATAAAGAACAATTTGAACTTTGTATGAATGATAAACATAAACTTCAATTGGAATATTATAAAAAGGAAATGCAATATGCTTTTCTCAATATGATCATACTTGTTCTAGCATTTTTAGTAGTAATCGAAACTTCATACATTTTTAGAGAACAAGAACCTTAATTTTTATGTACTTCTATATACTTCTATATACTTCTATGTATTTTTATTTTTTATTTTTCATTTTTCATTTTCCCATTATAAAAAATTGAAATATGATTTGTAATAAATTATAATTATTTATAAAATATATTTACATTCAATTTAATAATATAATATACTATAATGGATTCTATTATTGATGCACCAGTACCTACTAAAACTTTTGTTAAACAAATTTCTACTACTGAATATAATTCTCAAAAAGATGATTATACTAAACAGGCTCTTAAAGAATTGCAAGAACAAATGAAAACTTTTAAAACCCCTAAAGAACGAAAAGAGGAAAAGAAAGAAGAACGGAAAGAAGAACGGAAAGAAGAACGGAAAGGAAATTATGAAAGCAATAAATATATTTATGATGATAATGATGGTGATGATAATGGTAATGATGGGAATGATGGTAATGATGATAATGATGATATATCATTAGATAGTGAAAGTGATTATGATACTAAGGCAAAACCATCTTTAATCATTAAACATATTATTGATAGTTGTAGTAATGGTAACAATAATAAAACAGAAACCATCACCAAAAAACGTAAAACTAACAATAGTAATAAAATATCTAATTCATCATCTAATTCATCATCCAATTTACATGATGCTATATATGCTCAACATGAATTAGATATTAAAGCAATTACAAAGCTCAATAATCGTATTAAAGAACTTGAAAAAGAAAATGGCGAGTTTGAAAGTAAAATACATTATTTAAGACTTGATATAGTAAATACTATCTGTGAGCGTAATGAATTACAAAAAGAAGTAAAAATATTACATATTGAAAATGATAAAAATATTAAACAGGCAATAATTATACTCGATTATGATAAAAAGAATAGATTCTATTTTAATATTTTAAAATATGTAATCATAATTTTAATGATGATGAATATATATATACCAGCGGCAAAATATTTTCTAATGGTCTTTAGTTTTGGATTGCTATTTATCTAGAGTAGTATTTTCATATGGTTTATTTATATGTAGATTAATTTTATTAGAATATACATATTGTGGCATTTCTGTTATTGGTAATTGTTCTATGAATTCTAAATGATATATTTTAATTTTTTTAAATATCTTTTCTTTAATCAAATCATAATCATTATTATTTATATTACGATGATTATTAATATCTTTTTTTATATGTTTTTTATCTACAAATTTTCCAAAATCTTTAAATCTTAATTTATTAAAATCATACTCAGATGGTTTAACATCATAAGTTATATTTATAATTTTAAATTTTAAATTTCTAGGTAATAAATATTCAAATTCATCTCCAGAAACCATATTTATTTTAAAATTATCTAATGATTTATTTTGAGTTATATTCCAAGGCAAATAAATAAATGGTATATTCTTAACATTATATAAAATATAAATACAACAATTATATTTTATTTTAAACTTCTTATTAAAAAAATTATTAGAAAAACTAGTTGCATTATCCATTTTTGTAGATGTTGATAGGAAATTTTTAAATATTATTTCATCTCCAATTTTACTTTTTTTTGATGTTTGTGTATCACCCTTTGTACCTCTATATAATACATTTATACCATCTATTTTAGGAATATTCTTATTCATAAATAATTTATCAATATTATTAATATTATTAACAATATTTTTATTTATATAATATTCAACAAATTTTGATATTTTTGTCATATCAATTCTATTTATATCAAATAAATTTTGGGTATTATTTGTAAATAATTTATTTTTATTAATATTATAATAATCAATAATATCATTTAAATCAAGATCATCAAGTGTATTATTATACAAATATTTATTAATATGTATATATCCAACACCAGAAGTGGCAGCTTTATAAAAGTTTAAAATTTCTTTATCTGCTTTAGATAATTTTTTATAAAATTCTTTAAATTTTGTAATATTTGAAAGCATTTTAATTAAATTTTTACTAATTGTTTTACCACTAGTTTTAACGATATTATTTACATTAATTAGTTCATGTTTTTTTATAGAAGTACTTTTTTTAATAGTATCATTTTTTATAGTAGTATCATTAGATTTTATAGTATTATTTTTTGTAGTAGTATTTTTTATAATAGTATTAGCTATACCTTTAATATTTTTTTTAGTTAAAGACATTTATATCGATAATATATTAGATATACTATATATTAAATATATTAGATATTTTTATTATGGATTTTATAGATTTTATAGATTTAGAATACAACAAAAAATATAACATAAAATAATAGATACTAATAGATAAGTAAGATAAATAATACAAGTAATAATAATCCAAATACAATATAAATATATAGTAAATAGTAAATAGTATCTAGAATAATACACAATACATAATACACAATACATAATACACAATCATGAATTTAGAATCAGAAACCTGGGAAGTTATAAATTCCTATTTCCGTGATATACCCAATTACCTAGTACGCCACCATATAGATAGTTACAATGACTTTATACAAAATAAGATACCTCAAATATTTAATAATATGTCCAAAATACCTCCCATTATTCTTCTGGACGAAGATGATAAAAATATAACATATGAAATACAACTCTATTATGGAGGTAGAAATCATGATAAATATAAAATTGCCAAACCCACCATTAAAAACTTCCCTTCTGGAGAAATAAGACAGCTATATCCAAATGAGGCGCGCCTTAAAAATCTTACCTATGGTGCCGATTTCTTCTATTCCATTGATGTCGATTTCACTATGAAAAGAGGGGATCATGTAGTATTCCAAAACCGCCCTATTGAAAATGCCGAATTTCTTGAAAATATATATTTAGGCAAAATACCTATTATGTTAAAATCGGACCTCTGTATCCTTAGTCATTCTACTGGAGAGATGCTATCCCAAATGGGTGAAGACCAATATGACCTAGGTGGTTACTTTATTCTAGATGGAGCCGAAAAAACCATAGTGTCCCAGGAACGTAAGGCCGAAAACATTATTTTTCTTAATACGGTTACAGATCCCAATGGAACCGAGAAATACACCCACTTTGCCGAAGTCAAGTGTGTAAGTGATGAATCATTTGCCAATGCCCGTACTGTTAAAGTACAATTAGAAGCTACTGGCCCCATTACAGTACGTCTAGGTCAAACCCGACCTTTGCTAGATGAAAACGAAAATCGCGATGTTCCCCTATTCATTATGTTCAGAACCCTAGGTATCGAATCTGATAAGCAAATATTAGAATACATATTGGGCGACCTTGATACTAAAAGTGAATTAGTAACCAAGATGATGGAACTATTGCGACCTAGTATTCTAGATCCATTCATAATTAAAGATGAAATTTATGATAAGGAAAGAGCCGATTCCTACTTGATAAAACTACCATCTCGAGCTAAACATAGTAATGATAAGCAAGAGGGATTAATCGAAATGAGTAAAGGTAAGGAGACTCATCTCAGTATTTTATATTCTACATTGAGCGAGGCCTTCTATCCCCATATTTCATCATCTGGTAATTTATCCAAAGCCAAAGCCTATTATTTGGGCTATGTAACTAGGCGACTGCTCTTATTAAAGATGGGTCTGGAAAAGGATACTGACCGCGATAACTTTGTTAATAAACGTATTGATTTATCTGGATTTCTTATATCTACTCTTTTCCGTGATGCCCTGCAGCAAGTAAATCGTAATGCTAGAGTAAGGAGTAATGAAGAATATACTTTTAATTACAAAGAATATAGCGGTGAACGTATTACAAATCTTATAAATGAAATCAATTTTAATAAGATTTTCAGCCGCGATAAATTTAAAGATCATTTTATTTCTAAACTTAAAAAAGGTACTATTGGACAGAAAAAGGGAATTGTTCAGTCATTAGATAGGGCAACACGAAATTTAACCATAGCCCATTTGCGCCGTATAATTGATAATGTACAAAAAGGTCAGAAAGTTACTGATTCTAGAAGAAGATTACATGCTACTCAATATGGATGTGTCTGTCCTTCCGAAACACCAGAAGGTCGAAAAGTAGGTCTTAATAAGGGTCTTGCAATTATTTCGCATATTACTTTTGGTTGTCCAACCAAGACCATAATCAAATTTTGCGAGGAAAAAGGTATGGACACAATAGATGATTTCTTGCCTACTGAAATAGGCAATTTGAGTAAAGTATTTGTAAATGGAAATTGGGTAGGATGTCACCGTCAACCCGAGGCATTTGTAAATACTTTTAGGCTTTATAGAAGAAATGGATTAATAAATATATTTATTAGTATTACCTGGGATTGCTCTGCTAATGAAATCTATATTTATACTGATGGTGGTCGCTTTGTCAGGCCGCTATACATAATTGAAAATAATAATATACTTTTACAACCATCGCATATTAAATCAATTATGTCTAATGATATTACATTTACGGATTTAGTATCTGGATTTAGAAAGCGCCGGGACGAGCATACCTATGATTATTATGATTGTAATGTAAAAGAGTTATCTTCTCTTGGCTTAACTAATGATAATATGTCAATTGAAAAATTGCGGGAATCACAATCAGTAATAGAATATATTGACTCTAAGGAATTTGGTACTAGCTTATTATCGATTGGTTTTAATATTTCGCCTAAATCTTTACAGCATTATACCCATGTAGAATTACACCCCAGTATGATTCTTAGTTTTAATGCGCATTTGCTTCCATTTTTAGATCACAATGCCGGGACCCGAGTTATATATGGAAGTAAAATGGTAAAACAAGGTATTACTACATATGCTATGAATTTCAATAATAGGATTGATACTAGTACCCTAGTATTAAATAATCCCGAAAAACCATTAATTACTACGCGACTCAATAAGGTTCTGGGTGGAGACAAATTTGGTCATGGACATAATCTATTTGTCGCGGTCTGTAAATATAATTATGCCCAAGATGATGCCATAGTCGGTAATCAGAGCCCTATTGATATGGGATTATTTGGCACCAGTTATTATAAAATGTATAGTGATAAGGAAATGACCGATGCCAAAACAGGAGAAAAACATCATTTCTATAATCCAGATTTTCAGTATAAAGAGGAGATGCCCGAATATCCAGATGAACTTACTCCCAATACAAGATGTAATTATAGTAAAATAGATAAATACGGATTACCTAAAAAAGGTGCTTTTATTGAAAAAGAAGATATTGTAATTGGTAAATATATGAAGAATAAAGATGAAAAGAATAGAGATAATTATAAAGATATGTCAACCACCGTTAAATTGGGAAATGAAGGCAGTTGTGTCGACCGTGTTTATACTTGTCAAACTAATGAGGATGGTGACCGCATGGTTAAAGTGCGGACTTGCCAGCATAGACCCCCAGTTATGGGTGATAAATTCTCTTCCCGCAATTGTCAAAAAGGGACATTTGGTATGATCTTAAAGAAGGAAGATATGCCTTATACCGAAGACGGAATTGTACCTGATATTATTTTAGATCCTGCGAGTTACCCTAGCCGGATGACCACTTCCCAATTTATAGAAATTCTATTTGGAAATATGGCTGCTGAATTGGGTCTCTTTAGTTGTTATAACCCATTTGAAGTTGTAAATATAGAGCAAATTAATGATATTTTAGAGACGCAATTGGGTATGACTTCAATGGGTAATCGTATTCTTTATAATGGTCAAACTGGGGAACAATTCGAAACCACTATATTTACTGGCCTAGTATATTATCAGCGATTGAAATATATGGTGGATGATAAGATAAATGCTCGTATAGGTGGCCAAAGGCAAAATGGTATCCCAGTTCCCGGTGGATACTATACTGTAAAAGAGCGTCAGAGTGTTGCCGGAAGAGCTAACGGAGGAGGATTGAAATTCGGGGAAATGGAGAGAGACGCATTGATAGCACACGGCATATGGGGTTTCATAAAGGAAAGTTATATAGAGAGATGTGATAAATTTATAATCCAGGTCAGTAAACAATCTGGAGAAGTAAGTATATGTAATCCAGATACGGGTTTATATTATGATAATATGTCCGATGGTGTAGTTTCATATCAATTAAAGGAGGATATAGGATTTAAGGGTGTTACTGCAGATAGTATAATTGGATTGAATATGTATAATCAGAAAAATACAGACTATATCCAACTTATAGTACCTTATACTTTTAATATATTATTACAAGAAATTCAGGGGATGTGTATGAGTGTTCGAATGAATGTATCATATATTAGGGAAATAATGGCCGCTACCGAGGATTCTGATGTAATTCCGGAATTAACAGAAGAACAATTAGAAATGATGATGCAGGATTTAGAAGATCCCGATAGCAAAGAGGATGGTGAAGAAGATGAAGATGAGCAGGATTTAGAACAATCTGGAGGTGATAGTGAAGATGAACAGGATTTAGAAAATAGCGACGATGAAGAAAATTTAGAAAATGAAAATAATCAAAATGGAGGACAGATGAATGGAAAGATGAATGGTCAGATGAATAATATGAATGGTCAGATGAATAATATGAATGGTCAGATGAATAATATGAATGGGCAGATGAATGGTCAAACGAATAATATGAATGGTCAATTGAATAATATGAATGGTCAGATGAATAATATGAATGGTCAATTTGGAGGTCAAATGAATAATATGAATATGAATCAGCCATTTCAAAGAGCTAATTTAAATCCTTCTCTTATAAATGCCAATCAAGGTAATATGTCGGTTCCAATGGATGGAGGTAATATTAATGATGAGAGTGAAACAATGGATTTCTCACAATATGGTGGATCTAAACCAGAATTTTATATTAAGGAAAGAGATGATGAACAAGTAATTGAAGATTTAAACTCTAAATTATTAGGATTACAATCAGCAGGAGCTAGAGAAACATTGGATAAAGCAAAATCACAAGGTATTAATACAGTATTAAATTCTAATAATCAACAACAACATCAACAACAAAATTATAATGGAGGTAATATGGGAGGCGGAGGTAATCAACAACAATCTGGAGGTTTAAATATGTCATATAATAATCAACCACAACAACAAATGAACTATAATAATGGTGGTAATGGTGGTAATGGTGGTAATGGTAGTAATGGTGGTAATCAATATGGTGGAAATCTATCTGGACAAGGTATTAATAATAATGGTAATAGTGGTATGCCAAAAACAGTTAGTTTTGATTCAAATATTAAAGTAGTTGAATTAGATACTAAAGTTAGTGATGGATTTTTTTATAGTGGTAATAAGAATCTAGACCCATTTCGAAATTAGAGATGGAGGAGTATTAGATAATATCTAATAGATAAAAATTGATTTTTTATAAGATAAATATAAAGAAATATAAACATATAAAGAAATATAACTATAAATTAAATATAAACATAAATTAATAAAGTTTGTAATAATTAAGTTCTGCTAGAATGGAATATACACAAATATTTAAACTTTATCAATATGTATTTCAAAGTCGTAAACATATATTGGAAATGTTAGAGGATCGTGGTTATGATGTTGATCATCTTAAAAATTATACTGCTGAAGAAATAAAAGTAATGTTAAATGCCCATAGAATTGGTAAATTCGAATCCATTTCTGACATTGGACCTCTTGATATTTATCTTGAAAAAAAGGCTACTGATTCCGGTAAATCTAAAGATGTAGATGCTGTAGATTCTATGATGAAAAATTTAACTATTAAAGCTGATTCTGAAAGTATTAAAGGAAAAACTACCGGCGGACAAGGAGTAGAGAAAATATATATAAAATATAGGTTAGATTCCAAATTTAAAGGTACAACTAGCCTTCATACACAGATTACTGATATATTTGACCAACACTTGACTACTAAAGATACATTGATTATTTTGAATATTAGCCGTGTATTAATGAAAGCCGGTATAAAAGATAAAATAGATGAAGATTTTGTAAATAAATTCTTCATTGTTAAGAATTATTTTATACAAATATTTGGATTAGAGAATTTCTTATTTAATGTATGTCGTCATGACTTTGTACCAAAACATCGTATTCTTTCAAAACAAGAGACACAAGAACTAATGACACATTTTAATTGTTCCGTTACAAATATACCTACTATAAAAAGAGATGATGCACAAGCTAAATATATTGGTCTTCGACCTAAACAAATCTGTGAAATTAAAGTAGAAAATGTATCTTCTGGTGTTACTACACGCTATCGTCATTGTGTAAATTAATCCTTTTGTAGATTATTGTGGATTAATGTCGATTTATATTTATTAGATTTATGTTTATTATATTTTAATTTTTTATTTTCACATATAATATTATAATATTATCAATAATAATTATAATAATTATAATAATTATAATAATTATCATGAATAAATTAACAAGAAAGATATCTAGAACTGTATCTAGAACTAGTTCCAGAACCAAATCAATAAAAAATAATAAGAATAGTAATTACCATAATAAACCTATAAATATTCTATCATATAATGTTTCATGGGAATCAACATCTGGACAAGATAGTAAATGGCCATTGTGTTCTAATAATAGTAATCCCAATAGTCCTAAACATTTTTCGGTATGTGTAAATAATATAGCTAGTGTATTTGATAGTCCAGACTATGAGTTGGATTTCATAACATTACAAGAGGCTAAAAACTATAAAAATTTAATAAAACAATCACAAAGACTAAAGAAAATGAAATATGAATTACATAAATCTGGTCTTGATATAATAGCTACTTTTTGGAATGATCATGTAGCTGGACATAAGATGGTTTATACAATTAAGGGGGAATTTGAAAAAGGTCGACCTTGGATGGCAATTATATTTAATAATGGTTTATGTTTAGTCAATGTCCATTTTGGTCATTATAATGAGGAAGAAGAAATGGAACATTTAGAAAAGATGATGGCAGAAATAAAAAAGGATATTGAAAAGAAAGGAAAAAATATAGTAATTGTAAAACGATTTATAATATCTGGTGATTTTAATTATGATATTAAGAAATTAAGTAAAAGTAGAAATAATAATAATGGTAGTAGTAATAGTAGTAATAGTAATAATATAATTTTAAATAATAATAAATTTTTTTATAATCCTAAACATATATTGACTTGTTGTGTTAAAAGGAGAAGACATTATGATCATGTTCTAGATACAATAGGAATCCCTATTGATATTAATATACCAGATGTTAACTATATGGCATCAGATCATAAACCTATTTTGGTTAGTTTAATATAAAAACAAATTAATTAATAATTAAAAATATTATTAATTAATTTATTTTCACTTAAAATTTATTTGAGTTTTTAATGTTTCAATTTGTTTTGTAAGATTTACACGTTCATTGTTTAATTCATTTTCAATTTTTATTAATAATTTTCGTTCATTCTGACGTTGATCTATTTTTGTTAATTTTTGTTTTTTTGTTCTATTATTATTACTATTTAAAATAGTATTATGTTCATTAATTGATTTATTAAAAGCTGCATTATTTTCTGCTATTTTTAGGTCAATCTTTTTTAATTGCTCTTGTAAGTTGGTATATTCTTGATACATTTTGATTGCTTCTTTTTGTTTTTTTTCAGAATCTGCTTTTACCTGGTTTAACATATGTTGTCCAATTATTTGTGTAGATTCATACTTTTGTTTTTTATATAAATGTTCTTTTTGAGCTAACTCCATTCGTTGCATTGCATCTAGTTGTTCTGGTGATACATAATTATTATTGAAAGGATTAGTAGAACCACCTCTAAGTTTATTAACACGGGTCTTTCTTTGTTTTGAACGAAATGATTTTTTCGTTTTCTTTGAAATACGTTTAACAGATTTAGCCATTTTATAAATATAAATTTAGATATATATAAATTTGAATTTGAAAATATGATTTAAAATAGTTATAAGATAGTTATAAGATTTTATTAATATATGTTTAGAAAATATTAAAATCATAATACATAAAAATAATAAATATAAAATATAAAATATAAAATAAAATTTTATAATAAATAAAATATTATAAAATATATTTTATTTTAAGGAATCATGTATAAACCTTTAGGACGGAAAGCTACACTTGTAGTATCATCATCAAAAGATGTATAGAACATATTTAAAATATCCATTCGCGTACGGCGACGGGCCTCATCACTTGGTAGATTGTTTGGTACAACCATACTTGAAGTAAGCATTTCTGGATTTCTACTTGGTAAATTAATCATACTTTTAATTATTTCTTCATCCATTTTTGGTATAGATTTATTGCATTCATTGCTATATGCATCGCCATTTGCCAATCTAGAGTTATAGAGAGCTATTAAATTATTAAGATGCGCATTGGTAATATTGGTACTATGAGCTTGTGCTTTTGACATATATTTGGTCAACATGTAATATAACATAAAACAAATCAATAATATTAACACCAGTTGACATTCTTTACTATTCCTACAATGGTCCCATAATCCTTGTAAATCTGTTTCTAGCATTCTGTATTTATATATATTTACTTTACTTACAGTTTGTATATGTATATTAATAATAATAGATTTTTTTTTCACAGTTGTTATTCAAAGCTAATTAATCTTCCTCTCCATTTTTCCGAAGCATATTTGCGCGCGGGATTTCCTAAATCCTGCTTTTGCGCGCGGGATTTCCTAAATCCTGCTTTTGGCGCGGCTTTTTTTTAAAAAGCTGCTTAAAAGTTGTATCTTCTTTAATATTCCATTAATTTGATCCAATTTATTACTAATTATTTTATTATCTTCTGTAACATATACATTCAATTGTAGTTGACATTGTCTTGGGTTTGCCTTATTAATAATAATTTGAAAATTAGCATATTCCCAATTCCAGATTATAATCGTTAATTCTTCTTCATTTAAAATACAATTACCGAATTCACCTTTATGTTCCTCTAATTTATACATTCTAATTAATAACTCATCTTGTGTATCTAGAGTATTAATTAATTTACGACTATAACCTTGAATATTTTGCAACTTATGATTATTTTGGATATCATAGAAAAAACATGGGTATTCCAGATCCGATTTATTAGGTAATGATGAATTAGAATTAATATTAGTATTACTATTTATAATAATAAATGATTCACTATTGACATTACAATATCTTTTAGCTTGTATGATAGATGGTTTTGTTTCTAGAACAGATGTTGTTAAAGGTACAATATCTTCATTAAAATCAAAATTAGTATCATATATATTTAATATTTCCGATTTGGATGAATAATATGTAAGTGTAATAAGATTAATTGTATCTAGAGGTATACCTATTGATATTTCATTTAAATTAAACATTCTTGGAATATTTATATGTGTCTAGATATGTGTCTAGATATGTATGTATATATAATTTATATATTTCATATATTCTTATATTTATAATTCTGTAAAAAATATATTCTATATAAAAATTGAAAAATTTAATATAAAGGATAAACAGATATAATTAATACATATTACATAAAACATATATTACATAATCATATTTATACACTTACTTACATAATACACAAAAATGACAAGTATGTATATAAATCCATTGGTTTTTAATTCTAAGAAAGATAAAGATGAAATACTATTAAGTAAAGATAAAATAGAATGGAAAAAGCAAATTGCTACTGTGAGTAAGAAAAAGGATTTTACAGCAGTTGAATATTTAAATGAAAAAATTGGTAATAAGATTGACAGTATAGTATTTGCCCATTTTGATTATATAGAAGATTCCACAATTTATTTATTGTATTCACCTAGTAAAATATCTACAAAATTAAAATATGATACTCATATACCTAGTTTTAATTCAATAGAAATAATTGAAGAAACTCATGATATAGAGACTACTGATGATAAACTAATAATTCATGGTAATGTATATGGTTTTTGCCTAGATAATAAAACATATTATTTTAAAACAATCAATGTTCCAGAGTATATAGAATTTGTTCAAAGAAATAATGAACAGGATCATAGTTCTGAAGATTATGAATACCTTTCAGAAAATAAAAATAGTAAAAGAAATGAAACCCTCGTAAAGGGAAAAGATGAAAATAGACAGAACCTTGGATCCCTTGATGAAGATGCGGAAGATGATATAGATGAAGATGAAGAAGATCTTGATGACGAGGATGATGTTGAGGATGATGATGATGTTGAGGATGATGTTGAAGATGAGGATGAGGATGATGTTGAAGATGAAGATGAAGAAGATACTAAGCTTGAAGATAAATTAGAAGATGACGAAGATTTAGATGTTGATGTTAAGGATGATGCTGATGAAGGTGAAGAGGAAGCTGGAGATGAAGAAGAAGCTGAAGATGAAGAAGTTATTGATGATAAGAACTTTGGAGAGGATGATGAAGGAAATGCCGATGAAGAATTTATTGATATTGATAACGATATTGATAATGATTGCGAACCTGTAGTAAAAAAGAAAGCTGTTAAAAATTCTAAACCTACTAAACAATTAAAACTTAGTAATATTGATGATATGAGTATAATATTTAATATTCTTATTGAAGAATCAAAAGATATAATTACTCCAGAACCAGATTTACATCAAAAGAGGCAATTGAATATTAAAATATTCAAAACTTTAGATTTATCTTTGGATACTATTCAAATGATTGAAAAAGGTATATATAATTATTCTATATTGAAATGTAATATTAGATTATTCATTCCTTTATGGGATAATCTTGAATTTATAGAAATATACGTGAGTAAATCAAAAAATTTATATTCTAATCTAAATAATAAAAGCTATGTGAAAAATATAAAATTAATTGATAAAGTTAAAAGTGGTGAAATATTACCATATGACTTAGCATTTATGGATACATATAAATTATTCCCCGAAATGTGGGTAAATATTATTGATCAAAAGACAAAAGTTGAAAAAATGATTAATGATTCATTACTAGAATGCGCCAGTGATTTATTTGAATGTCCTAAATGTAATAAGCGGGAAGTAACCTATTACCAATTACAAATAAGAAGTTCAGATGAACCTGCAACAAATTTTGTTAATTGTATGAAGTGTGGCCATAAATGGACTGTAGAGTAGGTAATTGAATATGAATTTACATACTAATAGGTGCTCCAATTTTACCAACCTTAGCCCCTTCTAGAGAAGTCATTGCAAATCCAGAACCGGCAGAATCCCTATTAGGAGCTACTGCAGCTGCGGCACCGCTTGCATTATTAACAGGACCTTGAGAATACTGGCTAGAAATCCAATCAGAACCATAACCACCACGTAAAGAATTATTATGATGATTATTATGATGATTACGTTTATGACTATTCCTACTATTCTTCATGGATTTTTTACTTTTACGTTTACCACTTGTTTTTTTACTTTTACTTTTCCTATCCTTGCTTTTACCACTACGTTTACCCTTACCTTTCTTTCCCTTACCTTTCCCTCCTGTAAGTTCATATAGGTTTAAACTATTTATATCACCTTTAACAGTAAAAGGAGGAGGGAAACCTTGAGTTACAGATTGGGTAGTTAAATTAGAATTAACACCATCGGATGCTTCACTACCACCACGTTGACAATCAGGAGTTCCTAGAGTATAATCAGCCATAGGACCTTCTCTAATACGAGGTGTAACAACATAATCATGATTTACAGAAGAGCTACCAGCTGCAGACATAACTATATCAGAAGCAGGGCTACCACCACGCTGTTTCTTGGAAGATGAACGCGAAGAACTCCTACGTTTAGTTGATTTTTGTTTACGATTAACAGGCATATTGGATTGAGTATTTAATAATATAGAGTTTATAGATTTATTTAGAATATTTTATATTATAGTATATCTAGATAATATTATTTGTAGAATTATAGAATTATAGAATTGTAAAATATTAATTATTGAAAAATATAAAATTGAAAATCTTATCATATTAAATATGTTTTAACATAAACAAAAACTTATTAATATATAAATATAGATAAATATAGATAGATATAGATAAATATAGATAAATAATATTATAGATAATATTATAGATCATTATAAAATACAAGATGAATTTTTGCCCAGATTGTGAAACATATTTAGTAACTAAAATATCAAGTGCTGATAATGCTAATAAAATTTTAAGTTATGTATGTAATAATTGCAGTTATACTAAAGTAGTTGACATTACTAAAGAACCTGAATATAAGTGTGTATATAAATCTAATTATAATCTAAAAAAAATTAAGATTGATCAAAAGAATATTCAATTTCTAAGTAAAGATCCAACACTTCCGCATGTTAACAATATTCCTTGTCCTAATGTTGAATGTATAACTAATAAAGAAAATCCTAATTCTGAAATATTGATAGATGATAAGGCTGAAAAACAAAATATCAATGATGTATTATATATTAAACTTAATGAAAGTGATTTGACATTCCTATATCAATGTTGCAATTGTAATCATACATGGACAAATAAGTAAATATGTAAATATGTAAATATTATATGGTTTACATAATTACTTTTTCTTGTTTACTTTTTCTAATTAATTATCTTACTTGATTTTCTTGTTTACTTTTTCTATTTATTTTTCTTTGTTTCTATTAGATATTGATGAGAATAAATTAAAAATAAATATATTACATTATAATGAATTCTAATACAAAAAATAGTAATTCTAATAGTAATTCTAATAGTAAATCTACATCTAATAATAATTCGGGATCTACATCATCATCGACTACATCATCATTAGTTTCTACAAGTATTGCAACAGTTGATAGTATTATTAAAAAAGTTAAAGAATCAGCTAATAGTAATTTAAGAGTTTATTTAATAATAGTTATACCTATTATTATATTTCTAGTATATATTTTATATAAATATAATTTAGGATCTAGAACTGCAAATGTTATTTCTAATATGACTTATAGTTCAAATATAAGTCTAGAACCAATTCCCCAATGTTATCAAACAGATATTAAACAACAATATAAGCTTTGTGATTACTATATTAGTTCTAGTTTTATGACTCCTTGTGTAGGTAATCAACAATATGATTATGTTAGTAATGATATGATTTCTAAAGTTATACAATCTGGAGCGCGTTATATTCAAATACCTATTTGCGAATTAGATGTATCTAGTCAAGCTATTCCTGTTGTGGGAACTGCAGAATATGGTCAACGCATAATCACTAGTTTAAATACTCTAGATATTAAAGCTACCCTGAAAACTATACGCGGAAATGCATTTAAAGTTAATAATAAGAAAATTAATTATCCACTTATAGTACATCTCATTCTGAATACAAAAAATCCTTATACATTAAGTGTTCTAGCAGATAATATTAATGAAGTATTAAATGATGTTTTAATAGATGCTTCTCATTACAAAACTTTTCCATTATTTTTAGAAAAATTATGTAATCTAAGTGGCAAAATAATTCTATTTGCTACTCCAGAATATATTGGAACTAAATTGGAACCATATATAGTTCCAACTAATAAATTGTTTGAAATATATCATTTTAGTGAGCTAGGACCTTTAGTATTAAGTAGCGATACTATATATACAAATTCATATAATCAAAGATTATCTACAAAAGGACAATCCCAAAGTAATAAATTATTTAAACAGAAATATCCATCCATGGACTATATAGTATCTAATGCCGATACTATTGGAAATACAATTCTTAATGATAATGATATATTAAATAATCTCACATGTTTTAATAAAGTTGGAGTTACTATTGTAAAACCTAATTATCCTGCTGATGTTATAAGTAAAAACTACGATCCTTCTGAGTCCATTTACTATGGTTGTCAATTTATTACTATGAATTTCCAAATTAATGATGATAATATGAAAAATTATATAGATATATTTAAACAATCTAGTTTTCGCCTTAAACCGGCAAGCATGCGCTTTTCTGAAACCGAAGAACCTACTAGAGATTTATTATCAGTATATGAGTCAATATTACAAGTTAATGATAATATTATTAGTGATTTCTATTATACATATAATAATTTATTACTTAGTTTTGAAGCATATAGTCTTCCAAATACATATTTAACACAAATTGAGCAAAATCTGCGATTCAATTTGGGTTCTAAACAAATCAGAGATAAAGTTGGAAATGTAAAATATAAACTAAATGTAAATCAATGTTTCATTCCTCGTAAAAGTAATATAGGAAGCTCTGATAATATATCTATTAACTTAGAAAGCGCCGCTATGCCTGGATATTTTATTACAATGTCAGGCAATGGTTTTATACTTCAAAACCTAGCAAATAGTAATAAAGATTTAATGAAGCAATCATTTTATATAGAAAAGCCAAAAACAGCAGATAATGAAAATGGGCAACAAGGTAAATTATTTAGTATAAGAACAACAGATAATGATCAACCAATGTTTATAGCTTTTGATAATAAACAGGTTAAGGCATATGCTGATACACCTCAAGTTCAAGCTCATAATAACATGACATTCGCAGTTAATTCTGTTAAATTTAATGTAATACTCAATATTATCACTATTTTTAATGGTATTTTAAAAACAATGGGTGGTAATATAATAGGTGCTCTCGAAAATAATACTCTAGACGGAACTAATTATATAGCTTTACCAGCATCTACTAATAGTTCTGGTAACGGTGGCAATAATTTTAATATATTAAATGATCAATTTATTTTAAAAAATAAAGATAATAAAACATATGTAATAAATGATACTGAAACTGGGTTTTTATATGATAAAGCATTACAACCTAATCCCAATGGTATATTTTCATTAAAATTAAATAATGGTTACTATAATATACTAAATAGTAGTGGACAAGAAATGATATTATTTAATAAAAATTTAATTAAATTTGTAGATCAATCTGCAATTGTATCAAATGAAAATCTATTTAATATTAATATTACATATGAAATATTATAGTATCTACCTTTGTGACCTTCCTAGAATATTAATTAGATCTTGAAATATATTTACTATCTTAATAACAATACCATAAGATTCTAGTGGATAATTGGGTACTACTTTACCATCAATACATTTATCAGCATTTTCCTTTAATTTCTTATGATTTGCTAATAGAAGGAGGATAAATATAATTAGGCTTATAAAAGAAATTACTACAATAAAATTATTCATTCCTTCACTTGTACTAATAAAATATGGTCCTAATATTATAATTGCTATCAATATCATCAATGCATAATTTAGATATATATTCCAATTAAATGTAACTATAGAATCTCCATTATAATATCCAAGTAGTCCTACAACTATAGTTATTACAAGTGTTAATATACCAGCAATACCTACTACACCGGTAAGTCTTCCAAACCAGATTGTAGGTATTATTATAAAAGCTATAAATATTAATACTAATAACCAAATTAAATTACTAGCAATAATATTAGTAGGATTTACAGTCATAAGTGCATATGTTAAAGCAAATATGAGGATTATATATATAATAAATACCATATAAATTCGCATAGTTCCACCAGACATCATCCATAATATTAAATTATTAAATATTCCATATTGATCATTAACTAATACAACTATAAATATAATCAATATAGCTAAAATAATATATAGATATGTATTGAATACGTAATGATCACATGTTAAGTTTCCATTCTTAAAAGCATATTTTCCTATTAAAATACATATTATAACTGCAATAATAAGGCAAGAGAATAATTTAAGAAGAGTATCACTACCTTTTATAATATTATTTAGTTGGTTTGAATTTATATTTTTAGATTTTGTACTATTTTTCATAGACATATTTTATATGTAATATTTATATGTAATATTTATTCTTAGTATAATGTAAGATTATTTTTTCTATCTAATTTAATAGGTATTAAATATATATATTAGTACAATATATAGAATATATATAGAATATATATAGAATATATATAGAATATATACTGATCTAGAATGGCTGATAAAACTAATACTCCTACTATTTCACCAACAAATAATACACCTCCACCTGCAACCAATATTCCAAAAACAAATACTGCACCTCCGCCTACAAACAATACACCTAAAATAAATAATTTACTACCTACAAATAATGCTCCTAAAACTAATAATAAAGCTAAAGCTGCAAATGAAAGAAAAAAATCAATGTCATCATTTGATGAAATAACTGAACAAGGTAGTAATATGTTTTCAGATATGTTTGGAACAAAAAAATCAAATTCTGATCCATTTTCAATTAATAAGACTGGGAGTGATAATGGTAAAAATGAGAAAAAAAATAGTAATGTGAATGAGAAAAAAAATAGAAATGGGACTGAGAATAAAAATGAAACTAGTAATGATAATACTTTACAAACTGCTAAAGAAGAATCGGGTGTATATGAAGTAGTTTCTGAAAATTATTTATTGTTATTAGGAATTACGGCAGCAATAATAATAATGATTATTATATATTTTTTTTCAGAATCATTTAGAGTAGATAGATCTGTATCTAAAATGTTAGTATATCAAGGTTTTCAACAGATAATGTCATTTAACTATAGTTCATTAGGTAATAAAAGGTTAGGTGATTTCTATGTATCTAGTGCTTATAATGCAGCTCATTCTGGTTATCAAATGTATGATTACACTAGTGACAAAATAGTCCTTTCCGTTCTTCAAAGTAGCGCCCGTTATTTGGAATTCAATGTATTTAATAGTGAATTTGGTGCAAAAGCATTCCCGGTTGTTAGTATGGGTTATAAAGTAGGTGAATGGAAAATGATGGTTACTGATACGCCATTGGAAAGTATTTTTCAAACAATTCTAGATAATGCTTTTAAGATTTATGATGGTGTTAATGGTGTTAATAATCCAGATGATCCAGTATTCATAGGTTTAAATTTAAATACCAATAGTAATTTAGATTGTCTAAATCTTATAGGATATCTCATTACCAAATATTTTAGTACTAGATTACTTAATAATGAATATAGTTTTCAAAATAACGATGATATTGCTGATATTACAATGGCTCAATTAATGGGTAAAGTTGTAATATTTGCCAGTGATGGCTTTCAAGGTAGTGGATTAGAGGAAATTGTTAATTACTCTTGGGACAATATTAATAATAGTCCTAAACATAAAATGCAGCGCCTACTATGGTCTGATATTATGGTACCTGGATATGATAGTAATAAACTTATTGAATTTAATAGAACAGGTTTAACTATTATTGTTCCACATGATGAGGGTGATTTCTTTAATACTAATTATGATACAAATAAGGCATTTGAATTAGGATGCCAATTTATTGCTATGGAATTTCAATATGTTGATAGTAATATGGATAATTATATAACGAAATTTAAAAAAACTTCCTTTATAATGAAAGATGAAGATTTACAGAAAGGACGCAAAAATGCTACAAAAGCATTTACTACGAAACCACAAACAACAACTAGTTCTACTAGTTCTACTAGTTCTACTAGTTCTACTAGTTCTACAAGTAAAGCTAAATCATCTCCTACTACACCAAAAACAACAATTGCAAAAGATATTGATAAATCATCTCCTACTACACCCACAACGACTAGGGCGAAAAGAATTTAATAGACAAATTCAATGTAATACAATTGATTCATAATTTAAGCAGTATCTTAAACCAGTTGGTTGCGGACCGTCATTAAATAAATGACCTAAGTGACAATCGCATCTAGTACAACTAACTGCGGTTCGAATCATATCTAAACACTTATCTATGTTTGTTTTTACATTATATTTTGATATAGGAATATAAAAACTAGGCCATCCTGTTCCAGATTCAAATTTAGTTTTAGAAGAAAATAACGGCAAATCACAACATATACAGTAATATATACCATTTTTTTTAGTATTAGATTTAGTAGTATTAGTAGTATTAGTAGTATTAGTCTTAGTATTACTAGTCTTAGTGTTACTAGAATAAGCAGTAGGTATTGTTCTACGTCCAGTGGCTTTTTTACGAGCAACTAAATAGTCTTCTGGTGTTAGTAACTTTTTCCATTCACTGGCGGATTTTATTATTTTATTAACTATTATAGGTGCTTCTAATACACCTTTAGAATTTACAAGTTGTATTTCAACTTTTTGATTTTTCTTAGACATTTCTAATATATTTCTAATATATATTTTATATTAGATAATTATTTAGTTCTTCTACTTCTTCTTCATACAATTTATCATTTGTTTTCGTAAATAGCATACAACACTAAGACGCCCTTCACCTATTATTTCTGTATTCGCATGATATTGATGAACATCCATTGCTAGAGTATCAGTTTGTCTTACATCTATTCCTATTCCAAATTTAGGAAATACTAAATATCCACCTTTGTATGTAGTATTATTATCTGGTGTATGTGACTTATTATTATGCTTATCATTTGGTGGTAGCTTTGACTTTGCCTTTTCCAGAACTGTAAGATTTCCAAAGCCTTCGTCATAATCATTTTTATCCTTATGTATTGATGTCCGCCAGTCATAATTTACTGTAATAGTGCTATATGCTGTATCAGCAATTTGAAACTTTGGTACCATACTAGCTCTTTTCATCTGGATATCATAATATTCTGGCGTCAATATTTCATATTGTTTATTTATTTCTTTGACTAATGGTATAACTTGTTTCCATTTTTCTGGTTGGTCTCGGGTAAATTTTGTCATTCGACACATCGGTACCCCATGTACATCAGTAGTTACAGACGCCTTTTTACTCATCTTACTCATACCTTGTTTTCGTAATTTAGTATATGCATTTCTATCTGGCTTATCATAATATCCGGCTATATTGCTAGATGATATATTGCCTACATTATCTTTTGTTATTTTACCCTCTTTAGTTTTATAGAATACGCGAAATTTATCAGCCTTAATAATGGAGCCTACATTTTTAGGTAATCTTCTCATACTCAATTTACCAGCCGCGGCACCCCTATTTGAATTCTTTTTCTTAGCATGAGCTTCCAGAGCATTATAGGCATTTATACATATTTCATTTGGTATTACATTTTTACGAAATTTAAATAATAATTTCTTTTTTCCAGTCTTTTCATCAATATAATAAGCATCTGTATTTTTAGTTATAATCTTTTTACAGTCAGTGAGCTCTATTAATCCTCCCTCTCGCTTATTTAATTCATCATCAGTAAAAAGAGGTTTAAGTATTAGAACTTTTATTTTATTTGTATTATGGTTTTTAGTCTTTTTCATTTATTGATTAGTATATTGAATATATATTGACTAGTATATATATTATTATCAGATGTTTATTTAGGGAAAATATGATATAAATGATAAAAATGGATATTTTAGTTTTTTTTAACAAAAATTGAATTTATTATATTAAGATTTAAAAAAACATATTTTTGTGAGTTTTCTGTATTGCTAATAAAATGTTTAAATCTTTGTTTAACCAAAAAAAAAATCGTGTCAGTGTAGATACTTCTTCTACTACGCCTCTTATTTCTCCTGGAGGAGTTCCTAATTATACAGAGGCAGATGCAGAGGCAGAAGTAGTGATGAATGTTACACAAGAAAGGTCACCACCTCCTCTTTATAGAAAATATCTTAGTCCAGAAGAGGAAGCACGAGTCAAAGCTATTGAAATACAACGAGAAGCTGATGAACAAAAGGTATTGGAAACATTAGCAAAAGCAGCCGAGGAAAAATTAAAAATTGCCCTTGCAGAAAAAAAACTTGCAGAAGAACATGAAGCAAAGCGAGTGGAAGAAGAAGCAAAGCGAGTGGAAGAAGAAGCACAGCGAGTGGCAGAAGAAGCACGGCGTGTGGCATGGCATGTGGCAGCAGAAGCACGGCGAGCGATACGGCTACGTGAAGAAGAAGCATTACGAGTGATAGTAGAACAAATGCGGTTGGAAGATGAAGCACGGATAGCTGCAGAGAAAGTGGCAGAGCAAGAACGTCGTGTGGCAAAGCAAGCACGTCTTGTGGAAGAGCAAAAACGTCTTGCGGCAGAGGAAAACAGAAATGCAAAAAATCAAAAAATCATAGAAGATTTTAAGCGCAAAAATCCTCTATTATTTGAGGATGAACCTGAACCTGAATATGATATATATCGTGGTAGTGAATTCCATCATCAACAAAAATTGTATCGTCAACAAAGCTATGCACAAAAAATTGTTCCCTTTGTAGAACTATATGAGGTTGACAAAATTCGTAACCGTAACAACACATTTACTATACCTCAATATGATGTAAATGGTAATCTGGTAATGACAGAAATGTGTCATTGGCGACAATATGGAGAAAAAAATTTTGGTCGAGATAGTGACCATATTAATTTATATTATAAAATCCAACCGGGTTTGCTTGGTAATGCGGACGACGAAGCCTTGTTTAATAAACTAATGTTCGAGGAGTTTAAAAGCAAATACGATGCAGAACAGAAACGTAAACAAATGATAGAGGAAAGGGAAAAAGCGGAAGCGAAAAAAAAACAAGACATTGCAAATGCAATTTCAAAGATCGCAGATGCTCGTAATGAATTTATAAAGGAAATAGAAGCTGCAAAGGCTGCGGAGGCAAAGGCTGCAGCTGCAAAGGCAGCGGAGGCTGCAAAAGTCGAAGGCTCCCCTCAGCAATTGTTCACGAATATCATCTTCCATATGAATGGAGTTAATAGAAGGAAAACAATCTGAAGCTTATTAATTTCTTTCAATTTATCAGCTTCATAGTAGTTTGGGAATTATATCATTAAACTACTTTCTATGTAAAGTGTAAATAAATATAGTTTGATAATTTGTATTTAGTCTAGTTTAGTTTAGTTCCATATTTTTATTTTTTTTAACTATTATAAATAGACTATTATATTTAGATGTTCCAGATACATATATCTATATCTATTTCAAATTCCATTTACAAAGTATGAATCCGCAATCTCTAGTATCAGTCCGCAATTATGCTAATCAACACATCTATAATATTATACACATTCATAATAAGTCTCTGGAACAATCACAAATTACATTAAAATTACAATCTGTTTTTAAAGAATTAGTAAATAATATTAGACATATAACAACTACAAATGAACTAGATACACATAATACACCTATGGCATTTCTATTTCAACATTTGCGACCATCCATTATACAATTAGTAGCCAACTGTTCTCCTAGAATAGATAAATTATTTATAGAAAAAGGGCTAATACATAATCTAGATTGGTCAATCCGATTCTTTAATGCCCTTTTAAATCTAAATGCTAGAGACATTATTGTATGGTTCTTCTTACACATACCATATTATAATAATACTTCACAAGATATAGATAAACAAAGAGATATATATATTAAAATTCTAGAATACTTTATATCCAATTGGCCTTCCCAATTATATTTTACAGAAAATGAATTTCTTTTTTTAAGTAATCAAAGTTGTATGCCTTATGCGGCTTCCTATCACAATCGCAATAATACATTACTATTATCAACATATTCCAGATTACTTAGAAAAATATGTCCCTGGGTCAATTACTATAGTCCAACACTAGCAGAAAAAGTATTAAAAGATAAATATGATAAAACTAAAAACACACAACAAATACAACAAATACAGCAAAAACAACAAAAACAACATACACAAGAACAATCAAAAGGTAATAATACAAAGGAAAAGAAAAACATATGTTTCATTAGTGATTCATTTACTACAGATACTAGTGTATTACGAGACAGGATAAGTATAATAGGTAAGCTAGATAGGTCTAGATACAATGTGTATTTTGCTTCCTTTTATCCATTTGAAGCTATCAATGGTATTATTGCCCGCATATTTATGGACCGGATTAAAGATAATTATATATATTTAGGAAATAATTTACCTAGCGCCAGAGAAGTATTAGAGAAATATAAATTTGATTTTATAGTGTATCCAGATATAGGTATGAAGCTGCTACCTACATTGCTAACCTATTCTCGTATTGCTCCTGTACAATTGACAACCTGGGGGCATAGTGAAACCAGCGGAATAGATACAATTGACTATTTTATATCTAGCGAATACTTTGAGAGTGAATTATGTACAGATTCACAATTACATTCACAATTGCATTCACAATTACATTCACAATCCCATTATACTGAAAAGCTAATATTATTTAAAAGTCTGGGAACATATTATATTAGTCCTCATAAACTATTTATTGAAAATAATCCAAAATATACTTCTATCAATAATCCCAAAAAATTTAAAACAAGAGAACAATATGGCTTTACGCCAGAACAAACTATATATGTATGTCTCCAAACATTTTACAAATTAACGCCAGAGTTTGAAGCTTGCCTGGCCCGTATTCTAGAACTAAACCCAAATGGTATCATATTGCTTTCTAGTACTTATCCTTTTTGTAAAAGCCATCTCTTGCGCATTAAAAAAATAATAGGTGATGAGAAACTGAGGCGATTGCGCTGGTATGGTTCTCTTGAAAAGGATGAATTCCTCAACCTGGTAAATATTTCGGATGTGTGTCTAGATCCATTTCCATTTGGCGGATTCAATACTTCCTATGATGCTTTTGATTATAATATACCGGTTATTACTATGGAAGGTGAATTTCTGCATGGTAGATTTACAAGTGGCCTATATAGAAAAATGGGAATGGATGAATGTATTGCTAGTAGTCTCGAAGAATATGCTAATCTAGCTTCTAGAATAGGTATAAATGAAAAATTGAGACATAAAATAAATAGGAATATTGAAATGAAAAAACATTTAATATTTCAAGAACAAGCTAGTGTAGATGAATGGAATGAACTTTTTGAGAAGCTAGAATGACTTTAGAATATAATATATTTACATGTACTTTACATGTCTTTAAAATATTTTTCGGAATCAGTGGAACCTCCTACAAATACACCATTATCAAATACCATAGGAACAGTAGTATGATCCTTTTTAAATGTTTTATCATTAGCTTTTAATATATTTATTAAATTCGATTTTGCAAAATATTCAGAGGGTTCGGCTTCTATATCAACAAATATTACTTTCTTATTTAATTTATCCTTTTTCTTAAAAAAATCTAAGATACCAATGCAATAAGGACAGGAGTGACGGCCATATATTACTATTTTTTTATTAAAATATTGGTGAGGCATGTTAGTTTTTGTTAGTGTTCCAGAGTTATATCCAGATACACTAGTTGTTTTACCATTAGGTATTCCATCTTCATCAGATAGATATATTAAATCATTCTTATAAATTAGTTTTTTCATTTCAATATATTTTATATTCTTTACTTAATCTATTGCTAGAGATTTATTTACTTTACTTTATTTTACTTTTATTTTCTAGAATATATATAATATATATATTACACAGTATTTATAATTAGAATTCTATAATAAATATACATTATATTAATACATTAATACATTATGGATACTACATTTTTAAGTTATCTTTTACTATTAATAATTTCATCAATTTTAGTATTATATCTATATCAAATTTCATCTACTGGGTATAATAATAATAATAATAAAAATACATTATTAAATGATTCATTTTTTCCTGTTATATTAGATACTTGTAGTAATAAGAAAACTACTGGTATGCCAGTACATCATATAGGTCCTGTTAAAAATTTTCATCAACACTTTACCAAACGTACTAATAATCGTAGTTATAATACTGCTAAAGGTTGTGGTCTACCTACTGGAATACCAGAATTAGGATGGCGTAATATGTATCTTTCTAATTATACTAAAAATGAGGTTCCTGATGTAGATCAATTTGCTGGAATACCTACAAGAAACTTTCTAGACAATCTAGAAAATGTAGATAATATTTATAGGAAATGCTAGATATAAATATGAATATATATATGAAATAATATGAAAAAAATATCGAATTAGTTATTAGTAATTAGTAAGTCAATTATAAAGTTGTGTAGTATAAAGATATTACAAAATGGAAAATATAAGATCACCTACATTCATTTTTTTAATATTTATATTGTTAATAATATTAATAACATGTTTCTATAATGAAAATATAAGTATAATCAACAGTAATTATAGCAAGGAAGGATTTAATAATGATCCTATAGCAATACCAACAATGGTATCTGATCCATTAAATTTATCTATTGATAATATTGCTATTAAAGATTTATCAGGAAAGAAAGCAGCTATACAAAATTTATATAGTTTAAAAGAGATTCTAGATAGATTTACAACTCTAGATAGTCCTATTAGTATTAATAATAAAGGTAATATCTGTTCTGAATGGGGAGAATATGATAATAGTAAATATCAATTTAATAATAATAATTGTCTTGTTATTCCAGAATCTGGATCAAAAGATAGACAATGTTTAAGCAATAATACATTAACATCATGTTCAATATATTATGATGATAAAACAATTGATAATAATATTAAAATTAATACAAAACAGATATTAGATATAACTATACAAAAAATATTAAGCGGTAGTGCTTCTATAATAGCAAATATAGATAAAAAAAGTAGTGATATTGATCAAATCCTTAGTAACTTGATTGCTAAATTAACTTTAGAAAATCAACAAACATATTTTATTAAATATAATGATGGTAATTTAGATGATAAAAAGAAAATGCTAGACAAAGAATCTGAAGAAATTGAAAAAACAGAAAATGAAATTAATATTAATAAAATAAATTTTAATCAATTTGTAAGTATAAATAATGATTATGATAATAAAATAAATATATATTATAAAATAATAGTTGGTTTAATAATAACTATTGTTATTATTGGTATATTTTATTTTCTATTTAGTAAAACTATGTAGATTATTTAAGTCAATATGTAATTTCTAAGGAAATCCTAAATTTTCTATTACCCTATAAGATATTACACTCCCAAACATTTCATAAATATATATGAATGGTTTCTTTAATACAGCTACAAATCTCTTCATAGAAGCCATTTTATTTTTTATAAATTATTAAGATATATATTATATATTATTTATATTATTTAGATTATTTAGATTATTTATATTATTTATATTATTTATATTATTTATATTTTTCAATTTTTGTTTATATTTTCCATTTTTACTATAAAAAATAAATTTTACAAAAACTTAAACCTTATCAATTACCCGTAGGGCCTTTTTGTGAAGGTTTCGGAAAACCTTCCCTTTTCGTGAAGGTTTAGGAAAACCTTCAATCCATATCTATAACTTCATTAGAAGCACTAGACACAGCAGTACCGCTAGTTACAGTACTACCTCCTTCATTAGTATCTTCTATAGGATCTCCTGAAGTTCCAAAGAATTTAAAGCCATAATAATCCTTATTACGTCCTTTGGGCTTTCCTAAGAAGCGTTCCATTTGTTTCAAGAAGGTGGGCTTCTGAGTTTTAAAGTCGCGGCCTACAAATAATTGAAATTCACTATATAGTGATGCGCTATCAATCTTATAGCCAGGCGCCTCCACGATTTTATCGTTGAAGAACTGAGTATAAGTACTGGCTTCATCCATATAATCCTTAACGGCAATTTTGACTTGGTCAGGAACATTGAATTTATAATCACAACTCTTCAATTCCTTAAATCTTTCAAAGAGCATATATAACATATAAGGAGCCCAATCACCATAGAGGTGTTCTTGATTTTCCGCCTTAAAATGATAAGGGAATTTAACAGGGTCATTCAATTTATATAGTTCCTCTTCCTTAAATACGAATTTAGATGGGCATGGAACTACAAATATCTTACGCCAAAAACCATAGTCAGTCGATTCATTTCTAGGAATGTCATTACACTGCATGGACATCATATATTGAGGAATGAATCGAATCAAATCCTTATTCAAATGGCGACCTACGAGTTCATCACCACTAATAAGTTCCTTGACCTTATCTGATTCAAAAGGCTGTCCGCCCTTTGGTTCTGTAGTTACAGCAATACGACATCCTTTTAAAGATGCAACAGCAGGCGACGCCGAATTGGCATCCCTCTTTGCCGTATTAAGTAAAGTATTATCAAATGTCTTGAAATACTCACCAAATACCTTGTTTATCATCTTGAAAAACTGGGATTTACCATTAGCACCTGAACCAGTGAAAATATGAAACTTCTCACCAAAGAGAACACCCGATAATTTCAAGGCAAAACTATTCATAACATATTGCTGGACTTCATCTTCCGGAAAAATCCTATCGAGCCAATCCTGAATATCATGCATAGTTTCTTGGACTTCTAATGAATCCACATTCTTAGGGAAGCTAATCTTACTACTAATTGTCATCATATCAGCAGGTTCTCCTTGACGGAAAATACAATTAGTTAAATCTAGGACTCCATTATTACATACAAATACATTACGATTTTCATCTAGATTTGTATAGAATTCTTCATCATAGCATTTCTGACTCAAATCCTCAATAATTTTCTTTTTATTTTGAGGAGTACTTAGGAATCCTAGAATACTACCGCATTTATCAAGACAGGCCTTAGCATGTTGATTTTCAAAATATTTTTGTTTCTGTTCCTCAATATTACCATTACTTTCCCGATCATCTACTAAATGCCTTTGATAAGATAAGTGACTTTCATCATCATCATGTCCACCAGGATGACCTCCAGCATTACTGGTTCCACTCCGAGCCTGAATGGCCTGTTGTTCAGTGCTTTGATTACTAAATACTTTCATTTTCAATTCTTCATGTATCAATGTTAATTCATACTGCAGTTCATCAGTCATAAGCATATAAATCTTATTTGCTGCTTTATCTTCAGTCCATTTATGATTATCAAATTTATACCAAATAGGGCTAGTTCCAGGACAGGCACAAGCAATATTAAAATTTGCATAATCTTTAATATAGGTTTTAATATAATTCGATAATGTGCTAACACTAAGAATTTTAATATGAGTTTCTTTAGAATGGGCATAAATCCATTTATCAAAGAAATTCTTCTTATTAATATTAATAATCTTATTATATTCTTCTAGATTATCGTGTCTGGCCATATCTTTCAATTTATTTAATCCCAAATTATATTTACCGCATTTGGGAAATTCACCATACCATACTTTTATACATTCACTTTCACAATATTTTTCAGATTGGGAACTCCAAGCTCGCCAGGGTTCATAATTGCGATCATCCATATTATAGAGACATAAACCAATACGTCGCCAATCTTCATAATCATCTGCCCTTTCTTTTTTCAAACAATATAAGAAGGGTTTAATTTCAGTAATGGAAAGCGATGATATACGACGGAAATTGGACTGATTTTGGGTATAGCCTCTTAGCAGATTTTCCCGCTCTTTGCGACCAAATACAACATCATTATTCAAATTAAATTTATCATTCAATTCATCATCTTCAAAATCAATAGCATAATCGACATTTGGAGTTTTACCAAAATTGGAAAATAATTTAATATAATCTAATCGGGTTTTATTAGATTGTGTAGTTTTCAATAAATAATCATCGCCTTTTTTTAATACTTTATAAACCTTTGTTACTGTATAGTAATTACCGTTATCTTCTGGTTTACCACAACCATAAACATACCATGCATTAGGAAATATAATTCTCTTATCAATTACATCACTAATATCACTAATATTATTTATTTCTTTTAACATATCTTTGAGACTATCATTTTCGATTATTTGTTCACGTAGAAAATAGAGGGCTGTATTTGACATAACTATTTCTGGAATGATAATGTGAATACCATCTTTAATTGTATTCTCATGTGTAATACGAGGTTCTGTTTTCTCATGAATATATATATTGTAGTTTTCAGTAACATTAATAATATCTTTTAGGTTTTCAGCAATACAATTGGCAATTAATTCTATAAATTTTTCATCATATCGTCTGGCTAAATTAGTTCTTGTTTTTAGTTCTTCTTCAGTAGGAGTAAATCGTAAATCAATATCAATCTTAACCATATTATATTTTTCATTTGGCATTTCAAGAAAATGTAATTGCTTTTTGGGACCTTTCTTTAATTCTTCATCAATCTTTTCAAGAAAATTATTATAATTTTCATCTTTTACTAACCATTTACCAGATTTACATTGAGTACTGCCTTGTGATAGTATATTTTTATCAGCACCATTACCAAATACACGACTATTATTAAGAAAACTATGAATACTAATAGCTTGAGCCATATTGAATTACAAAGTCTAGAAATACAAAATCTAGATTTACAAAGTCTAGATTTACAAATACTTTATATATTCTATTCTTTGATATATTTATAAGTTTTAATTTTTATAAAAAAAATTCAATTTTTATTTTTATGAAATATTAATAATTTTAATAAATGAAAATTCTTTAAGTCTAAAAAATCAATAGAAAATTATATAAAAATCTATAAACTATATAAAAACCTATTTACATTTACCAATTGATATAAGTCTTAATATTTCATCTTCTACATCACTTTCCGCATCAAAACATCTACATTCGGAATATCCTATATCATCAATATATATGGTTTGACCTTCGCTATTTGTTAATGATATTTCAAAACCATACCATCTTGTTGGTTTAATTGATATAGAATGTATTATAGAATCTTCTGGTAGAATAATATTAAATTGTATGAAATCATATTCTATTACTTTAATTATTACACCATTTGTTCGCAAAATTGAACTATTACTAAGATAATTATATAGATTATCCATTTATTGGGTATATTAGGTATTAATAGATATATTTTATTAGGTATATTTTATTAGCTATATTTTATTAGGTATATATATTTTCTAATATTTTATTATTTTTAAGTTATAAATATATTTTGAATATATTACTTATATCTCTAAATAACTTATCATTTTTTTCCCGTAGGGTTCAAGGGAGCTCGAGGGGCTGAAGCCCTCGTTAGCAGAGCCTATCTATATTGCTCCATGAAACATTACAACTTTTAGCAAATTTACATTTACTATAATTACCAGTATTGAGATTCGTAAATATTTCACCACTAAAATCTACTATATTAGCTCCAGGGGTATTACTACAACTACCTAAAGAATTTGTATTTTGACATTTACCTTTACCAATTGAATCCCAATAATCGGGACAAGTTGCACCTGCATTTGTAGCGGTAGTAGCAAGCAAATTTGCTTTAAAATTTTTATAAGTATTATAAAGATAAATAATTATAAAGGCAAGTATTAAAATAGCTATAATTATCATTACAGTAGAAGAATTGTAAGTTGATTTACGTATTTCTGTATTATTATTACTCATTTTGATTAAGAAAGTATTATGTATTATGTATTATATATTACAATCTAGATAGATAATATTTTATTAGGTATAAAAATGTAAAATGTAAAAATGTAATAATCTAATAATCTAAAAATATTTAATTGAAAATATATTATAATATATGAATTACATTTGATAAGAAATATCAGGGTATCCGTCACTCGTTAATGGAGGATTTTGAATTATTATATTAGGAGCAAATATATTTGCAACTCCTGCAAAATCTTTTTGTAAAAATATAGGTTTATTATCTTGAGTAAATTGACCACTTAAACCACTACCAATGGTAGAAACACCATCAACTGTATTTGCTGACATACCAGATTTATAATTTATTGTATTATCATAAGTATAATCATTACTAGGATGTGTTTGTGTAAACATACCTAATTGATCTTCCAAAATAGAATAACCTAAGCTAGATTTAATACCACCTAGTGTATCTGTCATCATAGATCCTAAACTATCTAGAGTAGCATAATTTCCTATGGTTGATGTATCATTAGAAGTAGGTACTGTTCCTATTTGTGTTCCATTATATAATGTACTATCTTTTTGACTCAAAATATCATTAGTAGAATTTTGTGGTAAATAATTTGATAAATCTATTGGAGGTGCTATATCCGATTCATCACCATCTAAACTTACTAGCTTATCTCTCCATGCTTGTTTTTCAGCTTCGGTCATAATAAAATTATGTGATCCTAGAGTAGGTAAAGGTGGAATAGTAGGAACAGATGTATTAACATCATAAAATCTATCACTTTTTTTCTTCCATAAATTAAAATTTAATATTATAAACCCTAAAATAATTATTACTAATACTAAAATATATACATTATCATTTGATGTAGTATAAAGCCAATTGTAAGCCATTGTTAAACTATTACTATATAATATATATATTATAAATATATAATTACTTACTACTATATAATTATAAAGTAAATCTATATAAAATTAATCTAAATAAGTAATAAGTAATAACAAGTAATAATTACTAATAAATTATAATATTAATATTGAAAAATAATACTAAATATTAGTAAATATTAGTAAATATTAGTAAATATTAGTAAATATTAGTAAATATTAGTAAATATTAGTAAATATTAATAAATGGAAAAGGTTAGTCCAGGTAGTATTATAATAAATACTGCTAGTAATAAATTATATGGTGTTTTAGTATCAATATTACCTAATAATAAAATTATAGTTTTTAGATTAGATAAAAATACACATCCAATATTTAGTAAATTTGAAATACATCCTCATATATCAAAAGTAGGTATTATTAATGAACACCAATATGCCCCTCTTAAAAGCGCATTATTAAAGCATTACCGAACTTATAATTTAACACCTACAGAAAAACAAATGTTAAAACCACTTATGGATTTCGCTTTTCCTCTTGGAATACCAGACTATCAACCTAGTTTAGAACTTCCAGAACGTGATATTCAATTAATGGATTTACACAGTAAAATAGTTCCTGGAGCTCGTATATTTATTAATACACCTCCTAAATCATGTTATAATCATCTTAATGGTAAAACACTAGATGTAATTGAAAAGGCAGATAATGGTATCTGGACATACTTGCCATCTGGAGATCAAGATATGACAAAATTAGGTAATTCATTACACTTTATGTTTTATAAGAATAAAGAAATACCTACATTTGGAGGTATTAGTCGCATTATGCCAGTACATACTGATAACTGTAGAAATAATGTTGCAGATGATATTTCCCATAGTATAGCCCATATTAATACTGATAATAAAGGACCTCAAATAAATGATGTTCTAGCAGAAGCATTTAAACAATTGAAAGACAGTGATGACCTAACTACAGTAATGGAATATAATGGTAATAAAGTTCGCATTATACCTAAAACATGTAAAGTAATTTTCCCCGAAAGCTTTCAAAATATGACCTATAATCCTAAGTTAGATGCTTTTAGTGTAGATCCATCATTTATTACTTCTATAATGTCTGCAAAACTAGGTGATAAATTAATAGTAGGAGGTAAAGATTCTCTGGGTAATATGGTTGAAATGAACCCTATGGACAATGAACTCATATTTAATAGTGGGTATGGTAGTGGGTATGGTAGTGGGTATGGTAATGGAAGTGATAGTGGTAGTGGTACTTATGAAAATATAACTATTGGTAGTGATGGAGAATTAGTATATCAAATGGGAGGAGCTAAAGGAGGTAAAGGTGGTAAAGAAAGTAAATATGAAAAGGGAGAGGAATCGAGTGATATATTAGAAAGTATGTTTGAAGATATTGAAGAATATGAGAAAGATTATAAAAAATATAATTTTAATAATGATTCTCTAAATGATGTAAGAGAATCTAGGCATAATATTGATGATATAGTTGATAATGTGGATGAAGATACTGTATATGAAAATGATAAAGATGATAATAGTATGAATAGTGTATCTGGAAACTCTTTTTTAATTATGGATGAAGATAATGAATTAGAAGATTTAATTAAAGGTAAAATATCAAAACATTCAAGGTATAAATCATCACATTCTTCCCACAGTGGTAATAGTAGTGATGGCGATAACACTGACAATACTGATATCGAAACTGACTATGATGAGGATGATATAGTTGAAATTATAGGAGAATCTGATGTAGAAGAATTAGATACATTCGAAAGAGTAAAGCGTGTTGAGGTTGATGAATTAGAAAAGGTTTATAAAGAATCTATTCAAAGAGGTGATTTACAAAAATATAAATTTGAAAAATTAAACAAGTTTCAGAAAGATAATGAGTTATTTAGAAATGAAATTATAAAGCAAGTCAATATTATAAGTCTATTAAAACATAGTTTAACTGATAAAGATAATAATAATACTCTTTTATTTAAACCTCAAGATTATAAACCATTAGTGTCTAGATATATTAATGGCGATTTTACAAATAAATTTCTTATTCCCCTTGTTGTTAATAGGAAGAAAATATATTTAGATAAATCTACAAAAGGCCAGAAAGACGAATATGATAACCAGACTCATGAAGTAATAGAGGATTATTATGGTAATATACAAAATTTCACATATCTACAGAATAAAAATAATAGTGCTCTTAACTATGACACATATATGAATAATATTATTACAGAATTGAATCCCACCTCTCTATTACTAGAAAATGATATAGGCTTCCATTTTAGACTTGGAAGTGAAATACCTAGCGATGATTATTCCCGCATCTGCCAGGACACACTTACTATTAAATATTGTGATAAACCTATGAAGTGCCAGTCATATTCTCTAACACCCATGAATTTTGACTATCAAGTTAATATTGGCCCCCTTGCTAGATTTGTTGATGAAGATGATGATGAAACAGGTGGAAAACATGATCAATCTGGTAATGATGGTAATAATGGTAATGATGGTAATGATGATGAAGATAATAAAGCCGATAAAGATATCTTATATAACAAACCACTTATTAAAACATATTATCAAGGTGATGTAATTAATATCATAGGCTATGTAAGACCACCTCTTAAATATTTTGATGATAATGGAATCAGTAGCAGCAGTGGGGGTACTGGAAATCAATATGATAAAACATCCCATTTATTACATAACCTATATGAAATCAAAAAAGAACACAATGAAGTCGTAACCGTAAATTTAGAAGATATTAATCCCGATATTATAGATGAAGAACTAGAAGAACAATTCTCTATTACACAAAATCCCGATAAGTTTGTATTATTTCTACTTCCCCAGGAAGGATTGAATGAACATAAAAAATCCCTAGCAGCCAAATTAGAAGCAGAAATCGTAAAGATTATACCTTCCATTGACGACCTTATTAAACTTTACCTTAATAAAAATAGCTCCCATACCTCCGAAGGCAAAGATGCCAAAGATCGCAAACATAGTAATACTATAGAGCATATATATAATGTTCTTAATAAATTTGATTATGATTATAGAGATATGACACTTACAAATCATAATAAACTAATGGAAAAACATGAAGATCTCATAGATACTTATAATAAATTCGATGAACAAATGACTATAAAATTTAAAGAATATAAGAAAAAGGTTGAAGATGAAAAAAGGGAAAATGACAAATTGAAAATGTCTGGTAATCTAGGTGCTAGTAAGGATGGCAAAGGTAGTAACAAGGGTACTCGCAAGGGTAATAAAGATGGTACTAAACTCCAATATATAACCGATGATATAATGGAAGATATTAGTAAATTCTATTTTGAAACATATGATAATAAAGGTATTATTATAGATTCTGATCATATCCGCCTTAATTGGTTTATGAAAAGTTTTGATAATGGTCGCTATTTCTTTAAAACTCTATTTATGAATTATTTAAAAATGTATCAGGAGTCCCATAATATTGAAAATCTTGAAACAGAACTATCAATCATGAAAGAAAAACACGCTATGATGGCTACTAATTCACAATATATAGCTACAGGAATAGCATCTGGGTCTGCTTTGCATCCTGGTGTTGGCTCTAGTTCTGCTTCTAGCTCTAGCTCTGGATCTTGTGAAGGAAAACTAATTGGTCCCAATATAATTAGATATCCTAGTCTAGCTAGATTAGATCAAGATAATGGTAAAGTTGCCACTGATAGTGATGGTAATGTTATTATGATGGGAGATTATGCCCTAGTTGATGTTAATAATAGTAAGCAATTATTTAAACGGGAAGTAATAGGTAATATAGATATGTGGATTAAGGCAGACCTTGCAATTCTTTATAAACTTATTCAAGATAAGAAGAATAAATGTATTAGTAATCCAGAACTAAAATTAGAAGATGCTAATAAATGCCTATTTGATCCTGAACAATTTAAATGCGAGCCTATAGATCCTCTGGATATGTCTAAACAAAACCTAGATATAGAAAAGAAATTAAATGAATTACAAAAGGAAATAGAATATATTAAAAAGATACCTATCCTAATATCCAAACTAAATAAGGATATTATCCAGGATAGGCTAGTTCTAGTTAATAAATTAAATAGTATGAAATCCTACTGGAAATTCAAAGGAGAAGAAGAGAAAAAATATGAAGAATATATTAAAACATTGCGCACATTTAAACCCTGTATTCACTTTCAAGTAACTGATCATTTTCATAATATAAAAGTAGATCAAGATAGCTATAAATTTGCCCAATCTATATTCATTAAATTCCAAAATGTAGAACCCGAATTTAATCACGACTACAACATATTCAGCAGAGAAAAGGGGCAGGCAATAACTGAAAAGAACTATACATATTGCAATATATGTAATCAGGAATTGCTATGTAATCATTTTCGGCTAGGAGTCAGCTATCTGGAAAATGGGGATCCAATCGACTACGATAAAATAATTAATATATATGGAACAGAAAGGGATGGATCATATTACTGTAAGCAATGCGGAGAATCAATAGGAACTACTGATATTATAGATCTCGATGATTTTGGAAAGGGTGAGGATGGCTTTCGTATCAAGACCCGCGAAATTACTGAGAATACGCCTTTTATTGAAAAGCAAAAGCAATATATTGATAAAATGATAGATAACCTTTTTGATAGTGAGCAAACAGTCCAAACGGATGAATTATTGAGGCGGATAAATATATTTAAATTAATGAAGCGTCTTTCTGATATAGAATTGCTTAGTATCAAAGACGAGATTGATATGATTAATTTCTTGAAGAGCTATACCTTTGAAAGCAAGACGCGATTTTTAGAGGCTCTAGTAGGTAAGATTGGTGTCGGTAATATACATTTACTTAAGAAGAAAGTAGACCAGCTATATATGAACTATCTTATTGCGGACATTGGTGCGCGATTTCTTATAACTTTGCAAACTAGTACAGTTGATTATGTGGTATTTAATAAGGAATGTTCTAAAGATTATTCTAAAGAATCCTCTAATAATATTATTGGTTATCCTATTATTAATGATATGGATGCAGTAAATGGGATTAATTTTATGATGTGCCTTTTTTCACAAATGTCAATTTTAGCAGAATATGGAAGTCTAGTAGATTTACAACAGAAATTATTTGTAGAACGCCTGAAGAAACAAGCTGATGATAGTTTTATAAAAGACAAGATAATGATGGCGCTAAATAAAAAGGTTGATAGCATTAATAATATGGATGAATTTGCTAATTATTATACTAATAATTGGAAAATGTTTAATCCGCGTCTAGAACATAGTACTATTAGATGGACACCAGAGAAAATATTGAATACTGCCAATTTGAAGGAGGTTACATTTAAAACAATGGGTCGCATGTTGGAAGTAGGCCGGGAAAATAGTGTCTACTATACTCTAGCATTAATGGAAGCTATTAATAAAGTAATCGAAACATCAGATAGATCATCATATAAAATATTGGCTAATTATTGCTGCGCTGAGTCTCATGGTGGTAGTGGCGGAATTGGTAATGGAGACAAACGTGTAAAATATAATTATATGCAGTTTTTCAAAAATAAAGATAGTGATGTTACTAAGAATATTAATTTATTTAAGGAAGTTGAAGAAATAATTCATAAATTACATAGAATGAAGACTTGGTCTATATTAAATATTAAATATAATCCATTAGATAAACCCTCTCAAAAGATTTTTCCTATTAATTTTAATGTTACTCCAGAAGAAATAAAGAAAATATACCTTAAATTTATTGATAGAGGTTTAAATAAAGGGAAACTCCATATCTATGATAAATATGGGCGTTGTATATTAACCAATGAAACACAGAAAGAAATTAGTATGAAAACATATTCTAATCAGGATTATAAGAGAATAGAACATGCTATTACATCTGGAAATCAAGTTAGTGGTAAATATTTTGAAATTGTGGAATATGATACACAATTAATAGAGATTAAGAAACTAGATGAACTTATAGAAAAATGTCCTAAATTGAAAATCATGAGATATTTATGCGATTATTTAGTTTCCATTAAAGAATCAGCTGATGAAATATTTGGAAAGGGTATTGGTAATGTAAATAGTACTTCTCCTAGTACAAAGCATGGTGGTGGTGGTGAAAAGTTTAATATTCATAGGCATCTTAGTAATCTTGATTCTAAAATAGAGTTTGAAATTAGGGGACTAGTTAATAGGATAACTACTACAGATAAGAATATTGATAAATATATTAAGATTATGTCGAATAATGGAGAGTATAAAGAATTATATGCCGAATATAAGGAAACTCATACTGATGTAGAAAGTAATTTATATAGATATACTAAAAAAGAAGATCATATTCAATATACTACTAAATATCTTAATGATGTTATAAATCAAATAAAAAATAATAGACTATCAAACCCGCTTAATAAAGATAAGATTAGGCCACAATTTCAAGACTTTATAGGGTTTGGTAATAATGTAAAATTATTTAAGACTCTGGCAATATCAACTCGGGAAATCTTTAATTTTTCACAATTAATTAAAAGTAAAAATAAATATAAAATATTGTTTCCGGAAATGGCGGCAAGTATTGTACAATATTTAAATATTATATCACTTGTAAATTTATTTAATGTTCTAGATATAAATAAGATTGAAAAAACAGAAACAGAGACTATTGATTATAGATTTAGGGTTAATAAGAATCCAGATGATACATTATTAGATATGAATAAAGATATGAATTTACAACTTGAGAACGAAGAAGGTATTCTAGATACTGGTGAAGATGATATTAATTTTATTGAGAGCTTTGAGATTACAAATAGTGATAATTTAAAGTTGATTGGTATTTTTATAACTAAATATTTAGATAGAATTGCGGATATACAAAATACATATGATAGATTAACAGAGTCGAATATTAATAAAGTAGTTACCAAACACAATCAAAAACATATTGAGGAAACTTTAAGAGGATTCAAATGGCTAGCCAAAGATGGAAATGAAAGTGAAAGGCAAATTATATTTTTAAGAATGTATAATCTCAAGAATATTTCATATGGCGGAATAGCAGATCATTTAAAACATGAATATGGTAGCAATTTTATAGATGATGTAGCAGGTAATGATAATGATGATTACGATGGAGAGAGACTTAGAGAAGAAAATGATAATGAATTAGGAGGTAATCATGATGATGACCCTGATGAAATAGGACAAGTTTTTGATGGTGAAGAAGATGAGGAGGAAGATCAGGGTTATGATAATCAAGAAGTAGGATATGATGATGAGTAGATTTTATATACATTATATTTTTTTATAGTTTTGATATTTTATATTTTTATATTTTATATTGTTAAATATTAGTATTACTACTATATAAAATGTTATGGGGTATATGTGGTTTCATATTATTTATAATATTATTTATAGTTCTAGTATATCTATCTAGCATATATGATATTCAATATAGGAATGATGGGAATAATATGAGTTATAAGCAAAATAAAAAAGATATTAATAATCATAATAATCATAATAATAATATAGAAAGCTTTCTAGCATTAGATGATTCCGCAACATCATTATATGTAAAACCTAATGAAGTAAATAAACCTGTAAGTATTCTATATCAAATACCCAATCCTGCAAATCAACTAACTGATACTCAACAGGATTCTATTGACAGTGATGTATTAAGATCTGTAAGAAATCTTAAGAATTTTTCCATGGTTGATGAATTAGATTATTATCAAATGTATAATATTTTAAAACAATTGAAAAATACAAAGTATGAATTCAAATATGATCCTTCTACTATTACTAAAAAAAGTAATATAAATATGGCTACTGATAATGATACATTAACTGTTCTTAACTCTGGAGCAATTAATAATGTTGATCTAGACTTATTTAGTAGATTGAAATTAGAATTAGTATCTTCACTTAATAATACTATTATAGTAAATAAATATTATGTTCCCTATCATCCTTATCAGTTTTTTAAAGTTATAAATTCAAATATGATATCATATAATGATGGTTCTAGCAATACAAATCCTACTAGTACAGGATCTAGCACACCTACTCTACCTCCCAATACTATTAATTACGTATTTACAGTTACATATGCTAGAGAATATAAATATCAACAATTTGTTTTTTATTACGATATAAATCTTACTTCCAGAGATAATAACTATATAGTTACTGTAAATAAAATAGAATTAATAGGAATTCCTATTCCTAAGACTATTGAATTTCATACTAATCAAAAAACATCAGATAAAGAAGCTACAGATGATAAACAATATGATATTTTATCATTAATTAATGAAAATGTAAAACAAGGGAAAATAGGGTCAGATCTATTTGGTAGTTCTGATAGTTCTGATAGTTCTGGTAGTAATTATGTGTCTGTTGATTCTAGTCCAGATACATATTATATTGACCAAGTTAGTGATAGTGCAGCATATGATGTATTACCTAGTGGTGATAAATCTGTAAGGTCTCAATCTCCAAATGTAAAATTTATTAATAAAATGGAAACAAGCGATATGGATCCATCTATGTTTGACCAGAATAGTATTGATTCGAAAATTGAAGATAAAAGAATGAATATAGCTAGAGACCAACAGTTTAATAATCATAAATGCTTTGGATTAATAGATGGTATTACACAAGAATTACCACAATATAAAAATCCTATTTTTTGTAAATCATTTCATCCTGAAATTAATCAAAATGGTTTATGGGATGCTCCTTGTCAAGTTAATAGCGATTGCCCCTTTTATAAAGCCAATAAGAATTATCCTAATGAATTTGGTAAATGTGATAAACCTACTGGAAAATGTGAAATGCCTATGGGTATTATTTCCCTAGGATATACAAAATATGGAAAGATGGAACCTAATTGTTATAATTGCGGGGCAAATTCTCCAGATAGTAAATGTTGTGGGACCCAGGCAGAATCTATTAAACAAGGTCTGGCAACATTCACATCACCAGATTATGTTTTTAAAGGTGATGAAAGTTATAGGAAACAATTTACTGATGATTTAAAGGCCGTTGGATTATTAGTTAATCCATCTATTTAGAATATTTTTTAGACATATTTATAGATAATTATATAAAATTGATTCTTTTTTATTATATTTTCATTATTAATTTATTATTACTAATATATTAGTTCTTATTACTCATTACCATTACTCATTATAATTATGTCTAAAGTTATTAAAGATAGAATTATAGAAAAATCAAAAAAAGAAAAAGCTAAATCTAGACCTAAATTAAAGCCTGTAATAAAGAAAAAACAAATTGATGATCTAGATAATCTAGATAATGTAGAAGAAATAATAGAATTTAATTATCAAAATCCTATAGATACATCTACATTACCTAAAGTAGAATGTTATATGTACACATCTGAAAATGTTGATAATTTAGTTAAATATTTTAATCATTATAGAAGCTCTAAGAGTAAAGGTTTAAGTATTAAAGAATCTACTGAAAAAGCTATTTCTATATTAGATAATTCCGAATATATAATTGAATATAATATATATTTTGGATATCCATATTTTGTCCAATGTATTATTAATTTTCATACAAGAGAATATACAATATATAAAAATGATCCTACCATTCCAAGATATAATACAAATGAAGGTTATTTTGATGATGTTCTTAAAAATGATAAGGAACCCATCTATCTAGAACTACGTAAATCTTTAGATATAATTAAAAATATAAAATCAAAAAAATATGATAGCAACAGTATTATTATGTCAGTATTATTGTCTAATCTAAACTCTGATCTATATGTAAATTTATTTCCTAAACCATTATTTATTACTGAATATGAAAATAGTATGTTAAATATTGATATTATAAAAGTATTAGAAGATATACCTACTTTTGAAGACCTTTATGGCTTTTCGAATCATATGTAGGAAGTAGGCAATATGCAGTAGGCAGTAGGAAGCTTACTTGAATGAAAGTAAATATTTGAGTTGTTCTGCATCTCCTACTAGTTCATCACGAATATTGATAAGGTCAGTATAGTTTCCAAGAATATCATCAATCTTTTCTCGCCAGTACATAATCATACCATTAATGTGTTTAATAATATTGTCATCACTATGAGAGGATCCTGCTAGGGAATATTTTTTTAATGTAATTTTGCCATAAATGCCCTGTGCTACTTCTAAAAATTTATCTAGAGTATTGGCATATTTTTCAATATAAGCATCACTTGCTTTATGAGCTCCAAAAAGTTGAGTCTGGAAATGAAATAATTTAATTACGATTTGATGATTTAATAAATTCATACAAAGACGGTTGAGACTAACACGCTGTTCACTATTGGTTTTAATAGTACCTTCTGATTCAATTTGGCTTTCAGCAGTAGTAACATCAGATGCAGAAGGTTGTTCTTCTGTATTAGTATTTGTATTACTAGCATTACCAGTTGTACCACTAATATTTTTCATAGTCAAACTCTCATTACCTAAATTCTTATTTTTATTTCCCATATTTTTCTTAGTATTTTTAGTGGTATTCTTATTTTTATTAGGATTATTAATATTGCTATTAGGTTTTCCAAGTGAAGCAGCTGCAGTTGCTTTAGCATTATCTTCACTTGCTTTACCTGTTAATAAAACATTTTTTTTATTTTTTTCTTCTTCCTCTCCTTCTCCTTCTTCTCCTTCTTCTCCTTCTTCTCCTTCTTCTCCTTCTTCTCCTTCTTCTGTTGCTGAATTTGATATTGCTGCATTTGATGTTGCTTCTGATGTTTCTTCTTCTTTTTCATTTTCTATTTTATTCATACTACTATTATTAATACTGCTATTATTCATATTCTTATTATTAACACCAGCAGTATTTACACTTCTCTTTATCATACTTTCATTTTCATACTCTTCATTATTATAATCTTCTTCATTGTTTGACATTTTTATATAATATATGTTTTAATATATAATACTATTTAAAATATAATACTATTTAAAATATTTTATGATTCCGTAAATTAATTACTATTATTTATTAGTTAGAAATATATTTTACTAGATATAGATATAGATATATATTATCATTGTCTAGAAGATGGAATTATATTATAAAGAGTTTGAACATTTTTTAATGAATATACAAATTAAAGATTATCCAGAACAATTACAAGATAAAGTTAAATATTTACTAGAGGATGGAAAAAGATTGCGACCTATATTATGTATCATATTTAGCGGAATAGATATTGAAGATATTGAAGATATTGATTATATAAATAATATAAATAATATATATGATCAAGATGAAGTTTTTATTAATCTAGATGAAAAAGATATTGTAAAAGATACTGTAAAAGATACTGATAAAAATATGATATATACTATGGCGTCTTGTATTGAAATAATACATTGTTTAAGCCTAGTTCTAGATGATTTGCCATCTATGGATAATGATACTATGCGTCGAGGTAGAGATTCATTTCATTCAAAATTTGGAGAAGACTATACTAATTTTTTTGTTTATTATATGTTTAATCGTATTGGATTATCATTGAATCTAGATAACATTTATGATAGTAATAGTAATGATACTAATGAGACTAAAAGATTAATTAAATTACTTGATTATATACATAATTTATTTGAACATAATTTGAATATGTTAATAGATGGTCAATATATTGATCTAGAATGGGGTAATAATAATGATAATAATAATAATACAATTTATAATAACTTAATATCTGATGATTATACTGATGAATTAACTATTATAATTGATGATTTTCTTGAATTAAATAGTAAGATTGATAATTTATTTAAAATAGAATATAGTGATGATAATCATAATGCAGAAGAAGATATAAGGGTTGAAAAAGAATTAAATATGTATCTAGAACTAATAAAAAATATTGAACTTAATATGAAAAAAACTAGTTCATTATTTAATTTATCTGTATGTGTAGGATATGTTTTACAAATATGGAGTAAAGGAAATAAATATGATTCATGTGATTCTGGCAATCTTGCTGAAATAAGTAATCTAGATACTATAGATAATTCATTTGCAAAAAAATTATCTATATGGTCAAATATACTTGGTTATATGTTCCAGATTAGTGATGATATTCTAGATATGGAAGAAGATATAGCAAAAGGGAAGCCTAATATTTGTAAAATAATAGGTAAAGAAGAAACTGTAAAATTATTAAATAGAGGTTGTGATTGGTTAACAGCTTTTTTAAAAAAGCCGTGTCAAGAACAGGATTTCAAAAATATAAAACCCATAGGGGATAATAATATTTATTTTAATATTAAAGCTATTAATCAGATTATTAATAAAATATTGAAGAGGGTTGAATAATTGATATTTATATAGTCTATTCCATATTACCCTTCCAGACTTCATCTACCAAACCATTAGCAATTGCCGTTTTGGCATCCCAGAATATATCCCGCTTTAATATTTCCTTAATCTTTGTTTTACTTAATTTACCATTACTATTTTCCTTATACAAATTTACTAGGCGCGACATAAATTGATTACAATTATTCTTTTCATCGACCAATTCCTCATAAGTTCCAATAATACCTGTCCTCAATTGATGAATTAGCAAATGGGAATTTGCCGTCATATAACGGTGGGACCCGGCCATACTAAGAAGACTTCCGGCACTAGCTACAGACCCCTCAATAATAGTTCTAATAGGAATCTTAGAATCCTTAATCTTATCATATCCGAAAAATCCGGCCAACAAATCGCCGCCATTTGTAGTAATATGAAGATAAATTGGTTTAGGTGTAAATGTGCCAAGGGACGCCCTCTTCTCCAAATTGGAGAGCTTAGTATTAAGATTATCTATTTCCGTTGATAATTTGTCAATACTCTCTTTACAAACTCCGGTTTTGAAATAAATGTGATTCTTGTTAGTATAAACATCACTGGAATGGTCATTACCAAAGAACCGCGGAAATTTAAATGGCATCGGACCTTCTCCATCATCTTCTTCATCATCATCACCACCAGTAGCAGGACCACCAAAACCTGGTAGGGGAAGAGGATGAATAGGTGGCATTCTACTACCTCCTCCCCTCTTTCGCTTGTTACTACTATTGTTATTACTATTAGTATTACTATTGCCTCGTAAATCATAGCTAGATGATGACGATGAATAGTTCATTGTTTTGCTTAAAGACGGTGAATACATTTTCTAGATTAATTTATTTAGTTCTTGATGAATTAATATTAAAGTTCTATTTAACATTAAAAGAAAGTGTTTATATTAGAAAAAATGTTTCTTAATTAAATATATTATTATTTATATTGATAAAGAAAAATGATAGTACTAATAATTTGTATAATTATATTCATTGTATATCTATCTATCTTTGGATTGCTATCATATTATTTTATAAAAAAAAGAAAAGTATGGGATTCTATATTTAGTCTAGAAGCTATCCAGAATTCTATTACAGAATTATTAATGTGTCCAGAACACTTTTTAATATGGTTACCCTTTATTGATTTTGAAAATACAATTTGTGTAGAAAAGAAGAAACAAAGTGATGCAGCTAGAGATAATATTAAAAAGGTTCTGGAACACATCAGTATTATTATGAAAGATATGGTTGATGTAAATATAGATGAATCTGGTATTGGTAGTGGTGATAGTGATGGCTGTAATATTAAAAAAGTAAAATGGATATTGGAAGGAACATTAAAAGACTTTGATAGGATGTATGATGAAACTGCTGAATTCTATTATAAATTGGAAGGAAGTTATGATATATTAAATGATAAAGTTAAAAAAGGGAAGGAAGGGAAGGAAGGGAAGGAAGGGAAGTTGATGTCATTAGAAGATTTAGTTTTTCTAGAAAATAATATTGAAGTATCTAATAATATATCTAGCATATTGTCTATATTTACTGATAATGATTATAAATTACTGTTCCAGATAGAAAATGGATATATGTCATCTTTTCTTTATAATTTAATTGAAAATATTAGAATATATAGGTTATCATGTATGATGAAGATGTAAATATAAAAAGTTAATTTTTTTGTTTTTTTGATAATTTTTTAGATTTAAATTTAGATTTTTTTAATTTTTTACTTTTATATTTTTTCATAGTATTATTATTTATACTACCACCACCTTTAGATTTTTGTGATACTTCACCAGGATCCTGATGCTGACTCTTACTAGGACGATCCTTACTAGGACGATCCTGACCCTTACTAGGACGATCCTGACCCTTACTAGCACGATCCTGACCCTTACTAGCACGATCCTGACCCTTACTAGCACGATCCTGACCCTTACTAGCACGATCCTGACCCTTACTAGCACGATCCTGAC
>Ga0114966_10000107_pt1 | contig 76682 bp, 46 predicted proteins | sample M_130207_XF_Meta_FD_87029 | JGI IMG/M metagenome (GOLD analysis project Ga0114966, IMG submission 87029) | Freshwater microbial communities from Lake Montjoie, Canada to study carbon cycling - M_130207_XF_MetaG | ecosystem: Environmental > Aquatic > Freshwater > Lake | place: Lake Montjoie...
GTTTACCTGCTGGTGTTACTGCTGCTTGGGGATCTAATGTTATCACTATTAGTGGTACACCTTCGGCTTCGGGAACATTTAATTATACGATACCTTTAACAGGCGGTTGTGGTGCTGTGAACGCAACAGGTACGATTACGGTTACTCCTGCAAATACTGTAGCAGCAGCTTCTTCTACACCTACACTTTGTATAAGTACTGTTTTAACTAGTATAACTCACGCTACTACCGGAGCAACAGGAATAGGAGCTGCAACAGGTTTACCTGCTGGTGTTACAGCTGCTTGGGGATCTAATGTTATCACTATTAGTGGTACACCTTCGGCTTCGGGAACATTTACTTATTCCATTCCTTTAACAGGTGGTTGTGGTGCTGTGAACGCAACAGGTACGATTACGGTTACTCCTGCAAATACTGCAGCGGCAGCTTCAACGACACCCACGCTTTGTATCAGTAGTGTTTTAACTAATATAACTCACGCTACTACCGGAGCAACAGGAATTGGAAGTGCAACAGGTTTGCCTGCTGGTATTACTGCTGCTTGGGGATCTAATGTTATCACTATTAGTGGTACGCCTTCGGCTTCGGGAACATTTAATTATACGATACCTTTAACAGGTGGTTGTGGTGCTGTGAGCGCAACAGGTACGATTACGGTTACTCCTGCAAATACTGCTGCAGCAGCATCAACGACACCTACGCTTTGTATAAGTAATGTTTTAACTAATATAACTCACGCTACTGCCGGAGCAACAGGTATTGGTGCCGCAACAGGTTTACCTGCTGGTGTTACAGCTGCTTGGGGATCTAATGTTATCACTATTAGTGGTACACCTTCGGCTTCGGGAACATTTAATTATACGATACCTTTAACAGGTGGTTGTGGAACGGTTAACGCAACAGGTACGATTACGATAATTGCTACTCCAAGCATAGCCAATGCAGGTACCGACCAAACAGTATGTGCTACTACAGCTACTCTTGTAGGTAATACGCCAACAGTAGGTACGGGATTATGGACTTTAGTTTCCGGTACTGGAACAATTAGTTCTGCTAGCGCAGCCAATTCAGGTGTTACAGGTTTGGGAGTGGGTGCAAATGTATTCCGTTGGACAATTTCTAATTCGCCTTGTACAGCTACTTCTGATGATGTAAGCATAACAAGAGCTAACACTCCTAGTAATGCCGCCGCCGGTCCCGATCAAGCAGTGTGTGCTACAACGGCTACTTTGGCAGGCAATACGCCGTCAGTAGGAACTGGTTCATGGACGCTTATTTCAGGAGCAGGAACAATTACTACTTCAAGTTCTCCTACTTCGGGTGTTACAGGTTTGGGAGTGGGTGCAAATGTATTCCGTTGGACCATTTCTAATTCTCCTTGTGTAAATTCTTCTTCTAATATAGATAATATTACCATTACAAGAACTAACACCGCTAGCAATGCCAATGCCGGTGCCGACCAAACAGTGTGTGCTACAACGGGTACTCTGGCAGGCAATACGCCATCACCAGGTACGGGGGCGTGGACAAAAATTTCCGGTTTTGGAACAATTACTTCTCCAAGTTCTCCAACTTCTGGGATTACAGGATTGGGAGTGGGGGTAAATGTATTCCGTTGGACAATTTCTAATGCCCCTTGTACAGCCACAACCGATGATGTAAGTATTACCAGAAGCAGCTATCCGACAACAGCCAATGCCGGAACTAATCAAGCAGTATGCGCCGCTACAGCTACCCTTGCTGGTAATACAGCCACAGAAGGGACGGGCTTATGGACGCTTATTCAAGGAGCTGGAACAATTACTACACCAAGTTCTCCAACTTCTGGGCTTACAGGTTTGGGAGTGGGCACAAATAAATTCCGTTGGACGATATCCAAAACTAACTGTATAGCTACTTTTAGTGATGTAATTATTACAAGATTTGCCTCAGGCGATATTATATCTACTAACTTAAATGTTATTTATGAAGCGGGTGAAACTTTTGAATTAGATGGAACATCCTATTTTTGTCAAACTAGGGATGAAAATACAGTAGCAGATGGAAACTGTGGTACTTATATAACTTATACGGCACCAATTTATATTTTAAATAATAATACCCCATTTTATTCCGATGGGTCTTACAACTATTATCATGATGGTAATTGTTGGTATACTCAATGTCCATTGGAAAACACATTTACATCTTCATCAATAGTGTCTTACGGTAACAAAGTAACTATAAATGGCTTTAATTATTTTTGTCAAACTGCTTTGGAGACTTTAACAGCAGATGGACACTGCGGTCAAACAGCCTCTTATTCGATGATTTCTGAACCTCCTAATCCCCCACAATATATAGAACACGATAACCAATATAACTATTATTGGGATAGTAATTGTAATTATTATACAGAAACCTATTGTCCTCCCGCAAGCACAACTATCACGTCTTCTGCTACATACAGCACCGTATATATTTATGAACTTGGTAGTTCTTTTACTTGTCAAAATATTTATTATACTGAAACAACAGATGGAAACTGTGGATCTTATGGCAGTTCTTATACTGATGATCCTCCGCCCTACGGTACACTAATAGAAAATACAAACGATAACCAATATAACTATTATTGGGATGGTAATTGTAATTATTATAGATGTTATAAACAAGGAATTGAAATTTCTGCATCCTATGGAGTTCCTTATCAAATAGAAGATGGAGGCCTATACGCTTACATAAATGGAACATATTATCTATGTCAAACTAGGGATATAATTGAAGCACATGATGGAAACTGCCTCACTGAAACAACTTATAATATACATTCTGCGCCTGTATCCCTAATTACATCTGATAACAATAACAATTATTATTGGGATGGTAATTGCGGGGTTACTACTGTGCCCATCCCTTGCACTTCTTCGCAATCAACTACTACAGAACCAGGAGTTCCTTATGCTTGTTCAGATGGTGGTCCATGTACAAATATAAATTATATTAATTATCCATGTCAAACTGGGGATAAAAATACGGTAGATGATGGAAACTGTAACATTACTATTAATTATACAAATACAAATAATCTTCCTAATGGAACCCTAATAACATCTGATAACAATAACAATTATTATTGGGATGGTAATTGTGGGGTTAATACTGTAAGCATTTGTCCATCTCCTGGAACTGTTCTTTCTACAATTTATGCAGCTAATTATGATTATTCAACTGGAGGCTCCCCTCAAATGGTTTATATCAATAGTAATTATTATGTATGTCAAAAAGTCAATATAAATACAGTAGCGGATGGAAACTGTAACACTTATACAACTTTTACGAATGTTACTTTTATTCCTGCGGATACCTTTATAATACAAATTCCCCCATACAAGTATTATTCAAATGGTAATTGTGGGTATTATATGGTTGCTTGTCCATCTTATGGAACTATTCTTTCTACAATTTCTGGAGCTGTATGGGAAATTGGGGAGGGGGGCAGTTTTGCTACAATAAATGGAATAAATTACCCCTGTCAAACTGTGAATAAAAATACAGTAGCAGATGGAAACTGTGGCACTTATATAACTTATACGGATATGAATTATATTTCTGGAACCTTATTAACACAAATTGGCGATGACCTATATTATTCAAATGGTAGCTGTGGGGTTAATATAATATCACAGTAGCAGATGGAAAATTTGGCACTTATACAAATTATACGAATATAACTACTATTTTTGGAACCAATTTTAACACAAATTGGCGATAACATATATTATTCAAATGGCAGCTGTGGGTGTTATATTACTACACCACCATAAAACTAACAGAAATTAGTGACAATTTCTATTATTAAAACTATAGCTGGGGATTATGAAGCTAACTAAAAAAACAGATTTTCTAATCATCGGATCAGGCATAGCTGGCTTGAGTTATGCCTTAAAAGTAGCTGGGCATGGCAAAGTTTGTATGATTACAAAAGCAAATGAGGACGAAAGCAATACAAAATATGCACAAGGAGGAATAGCAGCAGTGATGTACCATCCCGACACTTACGATAAACACATAGAGGATACCCTTATTGCTGGTGATGGAATTTGTGATGAAAATATAGTGCGAATGGTAGTTAAAGAAGCTCCGGAGCGTATTGCAGAATTAATTAAGTGGGGAACAAAATTTGATAAAACAGCATCCGGCGAATATGATTTAGCGAAAGAGGGAGGGCACTCAGCACATCGCATACTGCACCATAAGGACAATACCGGCTTTGAAATAGAAAGAGCATTATTACTAAGCGCTCATGCGCACCCAAACATTGAAATTCTGGATCATTATTTTGCTATAGATATATTAACTCAGCACCATCTGGGCTTGGAAGTTAATAGCCGAACCCCAGATATAGCATGTTTTGGAGCCTATGTATTAAATTTGCGGACAAATGAAATAGAAACGATACTAGCAAAAAACACTTTAATGGCTACAGGAGGTGCCGGCAATGTTTATTCAACCACCACAAATCCTTCAATAGCTTCAGGCGATGGGATAGCAATGGTTTATAGGGCCAAAGGAAAGGTGGAAGGGATGGAGTTTTATCAGTTTCACCCCACATCTTTATTCAATCCTGGGGAGCGGCCCTCATTTCTTATTTCGGAAGCTGTACGTGGCTTTGGTGGGATATTAAAAACAATAGATGGGGAAGAGTTTATGCATAAATACGATATTCGTAAGTCACTCGCCCCTCGCGATATTGTTGCCAGGGCAATAGATAATGAAATAAAAATTCGGGGGGATGATTATGTTTATTTAGATTGCAGGCATTTAGAAAAAGACGCATTTGTAAAACATTTTCCAAATATTTATCAAAAATGTTTGGATATTGGCATTGACATGATGAAAGATTATACCCCAGTAGTTCCGGCTGCCCACTATTTGTGCGGAGGAATTAAGGTGGATAAGAACGGCAGAAGCAATATAAAACAATTGTATGCAGTTGGAGAATGCTCCTCAACAGGTTTACATGGAGCCAATCGGCTTGCATCCAATTCACTGCTCGAAGCCATTGTGTTTGCTCATCATGCAGCAGCAGATGCGATACAAAAAATTAAAGAGAACCCGATAGAAAATTATATAAGTAATAACCCTTTAGCAAAAAAAAATATTCCTAACTGGAATGCCGAAGGAACAAGTTATCCAGAAGAAATGGTATTGCTTACACAATCCTTAAGAGAGGTGCAGGCAATAATGACAAACTATGTAGGGATTGTACGATCAAACATACGATTACAAAGAGCCTTTGATAGGTTAGAAATACTATATAAGGAGAATGAAGCGCTGTATTTAAAAACTACAATTTCACCCATATTATGTGAGTTGCGTAATATTATTAATGTGGCATATATAATTATTAAACAGGCTAGAAATAGAAAAGAGAGTGTTGGATTACATTATATGATGGCCGATTTTGATTTAAAAATAAAACATCTTTTACCATAGATTAGATCTTGTGACATGGTTACTATTTAATTGTAGCAAACTAATCTATCTAAAGGGATAAAATTAAAATTTCCATTAATCAGGTATTAAGTGTTGGGATTTAATTGGGATTGTAATTTAGAGTTAAGGAAGCTTGTTACAAAAGGCATAATCTAATGATAATCAAATACATGTATTCTATTTTTTATGTTTTGGGGGCGTATATTTATGTTTTCTAAAAGAATTAAATTTTCCAAATTTGGGATAAAAAGGCAAAAGGCACATCCCGATAGAAATTTTTTACGTATATTTGCACCGAATTAATCAAAAAAAAACAAAAAATGACAACAGAAAAAAACTTTACAGAAGCAACTGAAACATTTAAAAAAAATGTAACTGACTCAATGAAATGGTTCCAGGATACAACTGCAACAATCATTGAAACTCAAAACAAGCAAATGAAGTTAGCAAGCGAAATGTATAGCAAAGCAATTAATGCAACAATTGCAGGTGTTAATAAAGATAATTTCAATACCTCATTTGGTTGGTCAGAAACAATTGTTGAATTATTGAAGAAAAACATTTTAACGATTACCGAAATGTCAAAATCTTCTATGAAGACAGCTGCAGACTTTGGAAAACAAGCTAGTTCTGAAAATTTCTCAAAAGAAACAGCATCAAAATTAATTGAAACATATAAAAAACAAGCAGAAGAAATTGCTGCATGGAATAAAAAATCTTTTGAAACATTAACAAGTCAATTTGAAACAACAAAAACATCCTATACGCCATTTGTAGAAAAATACAAAAAAGAGTATGAGGCAACTTTTGTAAAGTCTAAAGATAAAGTTCAATCAATTGTAGATACATATAGTAAATTTGCAAACCCATCAGTTGAATCTAATAAAGAGTTATTTAGCAAATTGAACAGCCAAATGAATGATAATTTTAATACAAATTTGAAATTTTGGTCTGACTTAACTTCTGAATATAATTTAAACACAACAGAAACTTCAAAAGAAGGGTCGGCTGTAAATTTCACAAAGCAAAAATAATCAGTTTAAGTAGTATTAGCATTTGATTTATTAAATAGGGGCAGATAAGTTTCTGCCCCTATTTTTTGTTAAAAATAAAAAAGATAAACAATAATAATTGCCTATATAAAATAGTTTCGGAAGGGTTAATGTTTTTCTTAATAAATAGTAAGTTAATAAATAAAAAAAGAAGGCAATAATATTTTAATTAAAAAACAATATTGTTTTTTTCAATAAAAAAATCAGACAACAAAATCAAAAAACAAATTCAAAAAAAATTTACAAATATGAGTATCAATTTAAAATCAAAAAACAAGCAATATATTTCTTGTTTTGTTAGCGCATTAACATTGTGTTTTTTTATTTTTTCAAATAGTATTTATGGGCAAAAAAAACCACCGCCAGACAAATTGCTTGTGGGGAAAATTTACACCATTGAGCTTGCTGCTCAAGGGAAAAAAGCGGGTGATCCTGCTCCCGATGAAATATCATTTAAATCGGATAAATTCACATCAAAATTAATGAAGACGGATGAAAAGTTTGCCCCTTCAGTTTATATAGCAGAGGCTGATTCTACTGGGGAATCGGGCAAAACAATCTCTTTTGAAAGTGAAAGCAAAAACCCAGATGCCGAACTTTTAAAATGGACCGGCACAATAACCGGTGATGATATAGAAGGTACTGTAATATGGACAAGCAAAAAAGGGAAGATTAAGAAAGAATATACTTATGCTGGAACATTAAAGGGGAAAAAGAAAAAATAAAGAACAAAGCCCTCTCGATTTAATTTGAGAGGGCTTTGTTTTATAAATAAAAACATGAGTAAAGCAAAAAAAATTATTCGTAATGTAAAAATTTCTGGAACCGGATCCTATGCTCCCTCTGGTGTTTATACAAATGAATATCTCGAAACTATAATAGATACCAATGCTACATGGATATATGAAAACCTCGGGATTAAACAAAGGCATATTGTTGCAAAAGGAGAAACGACATCTGACCTAGGCGCAAAAGCCGCTATTAAGGCAATTGCCAATGCAAATCTTAAGCCCGAAGATATTGATTTAATAATATTTGCAACTACAACTCCTGACATGAATGCCCCTTCTACAGCATGCTTTGTACAAGAGAAAATAGGTGCATATAATGCTGGTGCTTTTGATGTAGTAGCTGTTTGTTCAGGATTCTTATATGCAATAAGCCTTGCAAGCGATTGTTTAAGTAATGGTAATTACAAACACATACTTGTAATAGGTGGAGATACATTTTCTACAATAACAGATTGGACACGCAGAGACGCAGTGTTTTTTGGTGATGGAGCGGGAGCTGTTGTGCTTTCAAATATTGAGGAAGAAACCGGATTTGTGATTTCTAAAGTTGGTGCCGACGGCCGCGGTAAGATGATATGGCATATTCCTGCAGGAGGCTCCAAGCAGCCTATAGATGAAAATACAGCAAAAGATCGATTACAATATTGGCAAATGGATGGGAAAGGTATTTACAATACAGCTATCCGGGTATTGCCTCAAGTTATTTTAGAAGTATTATCTGACTCAGGATTAAAGTTAAGTGATATAAAGTATATGATTCCTCATCAGCCAAGTCTTAAAATATTAAAGAAAACAGCAGAACTTATAAATTTTGATTTTGATAAGGTACTTACAAATATGGATCGATACGGAAATACATCTGCGGCATCCATCCCTATCTTGCTTGACGAAACTAATAAAGCAGGAAAGTTAAATACTGGTGATTATATTTTATTTGCTGCAGTGGGTTCTGGTATGGCTTGGGGAGCAATGATACTAAAATGGTAAAATCCCTCTATAATTAGTTGTTTTAATTTGGATTTTTTTTATTCTATTAATGCTAATTATAGAGGATGGTTATTAATTTATATGAAATAAATAAAAAATGAAAAGTAAATCAAAAAGCACTAAGTCTGAACCGAAAGCAGAAAAAAGTGAAAATATAAAAATAACAGAAAAAACAAAAATGGAAGAATTGACAGAAAGTATAACAAAAGCTAGCAATAAAATTATGCTAAATTACTTTGAAAACAAATTTAGCAGTGATAATGACAATAAAGATATAACGAAAACTTTTACCGAGTTTGGAACTAAGTTAATAAACGAGCCAAAAGAAATGGAGAAAGTTCAAGGGCTTTATAAAGAGTTTTTTAGCAGTCAACAGGAATTATGGAAACGAATTACTGATCGCCAGACTAAACCGGAAGAATACAATCCGGTAATTAAACCCGCCGAAGGAGATAAGCGCTTTAAAGCACCTGAATGGGACGAGGCACCTTATTATTTTGATTTTGTGAAACAGAATTATCTTTTAGTTTCTCAATTAATGAAACAAATTATATCAAGTTCCGAAATAGATGAAAAATCAAAAGGGAAATTAAATTTTTATTCACAACAATATATTGATGCGCTATCACCATCTAATTTTATTGCAACTAATCCGGAAGCAATTAAGTTAGCTCAGGAAACTAATGGCCAAAGTTTAATTGATGGATTTAAAAATTTATTAGCTGATATTGAAAAAGGGGGCATCACCCAAACCGATATGTCAGCATTTGAACCGGGGAGAAACATAGCAATAACGAGTGGAGCCGTTGTATTTGAAAATGAATTAATGCAACTTATTCAATACTCTTCATCCACAAAAAATGTATATGAAATACCCTTAATTATTATCCCTCCTTGGATTAATAAATATTACATACTTGATTTGCGTCCAGAAAATTCTTTTGCAAAACATATGGTAGATCAAGGGTTTACAACATATATGATTTCATGGAAAAATCCAACATCAGAAATGCGAGATGTTTCTTTTGATGATTATGTAACCAAGGCTGCATTAAAGGCTATTGAGGTGGCGCAGTCTGTTTCAAAGGCTAAAAAAGTAAATGCGATAGGCTATTGCCTTGGAGGAACATTGTTAGGTACAACCCTTGCAATACTTGCTAAACGTAAAGAAGAAAACCCTGTTGCCTCAGCAACATTTCTTGCAACGATGATTGATTTTTCAGATGTTGGCCCTATGGGTGACGTAATTGACAACGCATTATTAAAAAAACTGGAGCGAGGGGATTTGGTAGAAAAAGGAGTGATGCATGGACACGATATGGAAATTGCATTTAATTTAATAAGAGCAAACGACTTGGTATGGAACTTTGTTATAAATAATTATTTGAAAGGTAAAGCACCAGCTCCATTTGATGTGCTTTATTGGACAAACGACAATACAAATTTACCAGCTAAAATGTATTTGTATTATTTGCGATACATGGTTTTGGAGAATAAATTAAGCAGGAAAAATGGCTTAAGAATTTGCGATACTCAAATTGATATTGGAAAAATTGATATTCCTGTTTATGTAATAGGTTTGCAGGAGGATCATATTGCACCCCCTCAAACAGTTTTTACAACAACAGAATTAGTAAGTGGCCCAGTTGAATTTATACTCGGTAAGTCGGGTCATGTAATGGGTGTTGCCAATCCACCTTCAAAGAAGAAATACGGCTATTATCTTGATGGAGAATTAACGAAGGGTTTCGAAGCCTGGAAAGAATCCGCTAAATTTAACGAAGGAAGCTGGTGGACAGCATGGAGTGAGCGCATCGCATTAAAATCGGGGAAACAAGTTGCGGCCTCTAAAGTATTGGGGAACACTAAATTTAAGGAAATAGAACCCGCCCCAGGCAGATACGTTAAGGAAAAAGCAGAACACTAAAAGGGGTTGTGAAATTGTGCTGAATTCAGTTTTTTTATGCACTGATTTGTGAGCTGTAATTCCTGTCATATTAATATAGATAGTTTAGTCTCTATTGATATACCTATGGCGTTTTTTGGGGATATATAATACATGATTATCAAAATATTGTGCCATTAAGTGGTTTCATTAAACGAACAAACAACTCTCCATTAGATGTAATGTTAAATTAAAGTTTTGTTGTTTTGTCAATAGTTTAGCGCAACGCATTTAAAAAAAATTTTAATAAAACAGGGCATGGCAAAAAGGGTTTTTGTAACGGGAATCGGAACAGATATTGGAAAAACATTAGCTTGTGCAATATTACTAGAGGCGCTTAAAGTAAATTACTGGAAACCTTTACAGGCAGGGAATTTAAAAAATACAGATACACATGTAATAAGAAGTCTTATTAGTAATAACGACTCTATCCTTTATCCCGAAACGTTTCTTCTTTCAAAGCCTATGTCGCCATTTGGTGCAGCATTGGAAGATAAAGTGGAAATAAATTCTGCGGACATTATTCTACCTAAAAACTCTGGAAATCTTATTATTGAAGGTGCGGGAGGGCTTATGGTGCCTCTTAATAAAAATTATCTGGTGATAGATTTAATTAAAGATTTGGAGGCAGAGGTTGTGCTTGTTTCCAAAAACTATTTGGGAAGTATCAATCATACTTTACTATCCGTAGAAGCTTTGCAAAGTAGAAATATTCCAATTAAAGGCATTATTTATAATGGTTACTTAGGGGATACTTCAGAGAAATTTATTGCCGACTATACTGGTTTAAAATCATTATTGCAGATTAACAAAGAAGAAAAAATAGACAAAACAACAATACTTAAATATGCTACAAAATTAACTTTTAACCCATTTGACTGAATAGGAAGGCTTTAATTTTAAAAGTGTTGGCAGGAGTTAATATGTAAAATTGCAGTGTTTAAAAAAATAATTAAGGTTAATGGTGAGTGGTAAATATTAAATTTGTATATTTGCATTTATAAATAAGAAAAGGAAAACAGAGGGGGCTATTGTCCCCTCTTCTTTTGTAATTAAATCAGATGATTTCGGTAGATAAAATAAAAGAAATTGCAGACAATAAAATTACTGAAGGCACTAATTTTATTGTGGATATAAGCATTAAGCCAGGAAATAAAATTACGATCCTATTGGATAATGATCAGGGCGTTTCTATAAGTGATTGCATCGCTATGAGCAGGCATGTTGAATTTAGCCTGGATCGTGATACTGAAGATTTTGAATTGAACGTGATGTCCCCAGGATTAACAGAACCATTTAAGACAATTCGTCAATATCAAAAAAACATACAAAATCAAATAGACGTAGTAACAAAAGAAAATAATAAAATAACTGGTAAATTAATTTCTGTAGATAATACAGGAATTGAATTAGAAACAAAAAGTTTAAAAAAAACAGAAGGAAAAAAAACAAAACAATTGATAATTGAAAATATTAACATATCATTTGATAAAATCAAGCAAACCAAGGTAGTAATTACATTTTAAATAAAATGCTACAAAATATTAATTGAGATTTTTTAAAAATGACAATAGTAATTTACAAGAATTTGAAATATATAATTTGTGGTTAAGTAATCGGTAGTTTTAAAAACATAAAAAAAAATGGAAAGTATTAATTTAATTGAATCGTTCTCTGCATTCAAAGAGGTAAAAAACATTGACAGAGCAACATTAATGAGCGTTATTGAAAACGTTTTTCGCAGCATGTTAATAAAAAAATATGGCTCTGACGAAAATTTTGACATCATTGTTAATCCCGATCGTGGCGATATTGAGATATGGCAAAACCGTGAAATTGTTGACGATGAGTTTGCAGAAGATAGCTTTGATTATGACGAGGGGAAGCATATAGGTTTGGCCGAAGCACTTAAAATTGAGGCTGACTTTAAAATTGGTGAAGAGGTTACAACACCAGTGAAGTTAGATGATTTTGGAAGACGCGCTGTATTGGCTGTTCGTCAAAATCTGATTTCTAAAATTTTGGAACTAGAAAAAGATAGTTTATATAAAAAATATAAAGAGAAAATTGGCGAACTTATGACAGGCGAAGTTCATCAAATATGGAAAAAAGAATTACTTATACTGGACGAGGACGGGAACGAGCTACTTTTACCTAAATCAGAACAAATTTCATCCGATTTTTATAAAAAAGGAGACAGCATTCGCGCTGTAATTCAGCGCGTAGAAATGAAAAATAACACGCCAGTTATTATTTTATCTCGTAGTTCAACAGCTTTCCTAGAAAGGCTTTTTGAATTAGAAGTTCCCGAAGTATTTGACGGACTAATAACCATTAAAAAAATTGTTCGTGAGCCAGGAGAGAGGGCTAAAGTTGCTGTTGAATCCTATGATGACAGGATTGACCCCGTTGGAGCTTGTGTTGGAATGAAAGGTTCACGTATTCACGGCATTGTTCGTGAATTACGTAACGAAAATATTGACGTAATTAACTATACCAGTAATACCTCTTTATTTATTACCCGCGCTTTGAGTCCAGCAAAAATAACTTCTGTAAAAATTGATGATGAAAAAAAACGTGCTGAGGTATTTTTAAAACCTGATCAAGTTTCTTTAGCAATAGGTAAAGGAGGTCATAACATTAAACTTGCAGGCAAATTAACAGGATATGAAATTGATGTTTATCGCGATACCGATATTGATACCGAGGATGTGGATTTAGAAGAGTTTGCAGACGAAATAGAAAGTTGGGTTTTAGATGCACTGAAAAATATTGGTTGTGATACCGCTAAAAGTGTATTGGAACTATCAACAGAAGAGCTAGTAAAGCGTACAGATTTGGAAGAAGTTACAGTAAATGAAGTAAAAGCAATTTTACAATCTGAGTTTGAAGAAGGATAAAAATTTACGGGTTACCCCAAAAATTTGAAATTTGAAATACAAAGTAAATTTAAAAAATAAATATGTCAGAAAAAGCTGTTCAACGATTAAGTAAAGTAGCCAAGGAACTCAATGTTAGCGTTTCCACTATCGCTGATTTCCTTAAAAGTAAAGGACATGTTATAGAAAACAATCCTATGGCTAAATTGCCTGATGACCTATATTCATTATTGGCTCAGGAGTACAAATCGGAAAAAGCTGCCAAGGAAGAGGCTCAGCATGTTACTTCTGTTGCAAATGTTAGAATTAAGAAAGAGAGTCTTACGCTAGAAAAAGATGCTCCTAAACCGGAAGTAAAATCAATTTATGAAGAAGAAGATTTAATTATTAAGAATGTTGAATCTTTTTCTGTTTCCGAAAAATTAGAAGTAAAAATCGCCCCAGCTGCCATTGAACCAATCAATGAAGTAGATAATAAAAAAATAGATACGCAGCCTCCGCTGGTAGAAATAAATCCAGAAAAAGAGAAAGAAGGGGTTAAGTCGGCTATAAAATTTACTATCGTATCGAAAATTGATTTAGAAGCCTTAAACAGTAAAACTAAGCCTAATAAAAAAGCAAAAGCGGAAAAAGAAAAAGAAAAAGAAGAAAAAATTATTGAGGCGAAAAGTGAAGCAAAAAAAACAATAAAAGAGAAAGAGGCAGAAAAAATAAAAAACAAAAAAGAGGATGCCATTATTTCCCCTGAGAATATATTAGCTGCTGAAGAGAAAAAGGAATTAAAAAATATTGAAACCCCTCCTGTTATAGATAATAATATTGGTGAAAAGGTTTCGAGTTCTAACGAAGCAGATATTGCAAAGTTGAATTTTCATGAAACGAAAGTTGAAAAACTAGAAGGCCCAAAAATACTTGGTAAAATTATTTTGCCAGTTAAAGAGGATCGCAAAAAGCCCGTAGCCTCTTCATCAGCAGATGCGAACAATAACAATAAGAAAAAAAGAAAACGAATCCGCAAAAATTTTGGAGGCGCTACGATAGGGGATGCTTGGGCACCAAGAACTCCAAACACACCTGGTACCGTTGCAGGACAAGGGACTTCTGTTCAAAAACCTTTTAAAACAAACACTACCACTCCTGGCACAGCAAATCCTGTAGGAGGAGTTGGGAAACCTAAATTCGATCCTAAAGCTCCTAGAACTAAATATGCAAGACCGCTGAAGGTAGAATTAACACCTGATCAAATTCAGGCTCAAATAAAAGAAACATTAGCACGGCTAAGCGGTGCGGGGAAATCTAAGGCGTCAAAACATCGTAAATCGAAAAGAGACTTAATTAGTGAACGTACGCAAGATGCTGTTGACCAGCAAGAAGCAGAAAAAAAAGTAATAAAAGTAACTGAATTTGTGTCGGCAAATCAATTGGCTCAAATGATGGAAGTGCCAGTAAACGAAATTATATCTACTTGTATGAGTTTAGGTCTTTTCGTATCCATTAATCAGCGATTGGATGCGGATACCCTCTCTATTGTTGCCGAAGAGTTTGGCTATCTATTGGAATTTGTAAGCGTGGAGGTGTTGGAGGCAATAAAAGAAGAAGAAGATAAAGAAGAGGATTTGGTGGCTCGTTCCCCAATTGTAACCGTTATGGGACATGTTGATCACGGAAAAACTTCTTTGTTGGATTACATAAGGAAAGCCAATGTTATTGCAGGAGAGGCCGGAGGAATAACGCAACATATTGGGGCATATAATGTAAAACTTGATAATAATAAAACCATTACTTTCCTTGATACACCCGGCCATGAAGCATTTACAGCGATGAGGGCTCGAGGGGCTAAAATTACTGACATTGCAATTATTGTAGTTGCTGCCGATGACGGTGTGATGCCTCAAACTATTGAAGCCATTAACCATGCCCAAGCAGCTAACGTGCCAATTATTATTGCCATCAATAAAATTGATAAGCCTGGCGCAAATCCAGATAAAATACGCGAAGGATTATCACAGTTAAATGTTTTAGTTGAGGAGTGGGGAGGTCAAATACAGAGCCAGGAAATTTCAGCAAAAAAAGGATTAAATGTTGATACCTTATTGGACAAGGTTTTGTTAGAAGCCGAAATGTTAAACTTAAAAGCGAATCCTAAAAAAAATGCTACAGGAACCGTAGTTGAATCTGAATTAGATAAAGGAAGAGGATATGTAAGTACTATACTTGTTGAAGCAGGGACATTAAGTGTTGGAAATATTGTATTGGCAGGTTGTTTTAGCGGTAAAGTGAAAGCCCTTCATAATGAACGTGGGCAGGAAGTTAAATTTGCTGGTCCTGGAATACCAGTTGCATTGTTGGGTTTGAGTGGCGCACCGCAAGCGGGAGACAAATTTCATGTGTTGAGCGATGAACGAGAAGCAAGAGAAATTGCAGCTAAGAGACTACAATTACAGCGCGAACAGGGTATTCGTACACATAAACACATTACGCTTGACGAGATTGGAAGAAGGTTAGCAATAGGTAATTTTAAAGAACTTAATGTAATAGTTAAGGGTGATGTGGATGGCTCTGTTGAAGCACTTGCTGACTCCTTGCAAAAACTTTCTACACCAAAAGTATCGATAAAAATTATTCACAAATCAGTTGGTGCGATAAGTGAATCAGATGTTTTATTGGCTTCGGCATCTAATGCAATTATAATTGGATTCCAAGTTCGTCCATCAGGCGGGGCTCGTAAATTGGCAGAAATAGAACAAATTGATATCCGTTTGTATTCAATTATTTATAATGCGATAAATGAAATTAAAGATGCCATGGAAGGTTTATTGGCGCCAGAATTTGAAGAAAAAAATGTTTGTAACATTGAAATTCGCGAAGTGTTTAATATTACCAAAGTAGGGAATATTGCTGGATGTTTTGTGCTTGACGGCAAAGTTAACCGTAATACCAAAATCAGAATTATCCGTGATGGCATAGTTGTACATACTGGCGAACTTGGTTCATTAAAACGTTTTAAAGATGATGTAAAAGAGGTGAACAAAGGTTTTGAATGTGGACTAAACATTAAAAACTTTAACGATATGAAGGCTGGTGATATTATAGAGGGGTATGATTTAGTGGAGGTAAAAGCAAAGCTTTAATAAATAAAATACTGTAAAAAGAGGATGTTAATTTATTTTCAATAAAAACACTAGAAATAAAATTATTATTCGCTAGAACCCTATTTGAAGATATTTTTAAGTTTTTTTGGGCCTTAAAACCTATATTATTTTCATTATTCCTTTTTCCCAGAATTAATAAAAAAAAATTCTGTCTTTTATTTTTCGTGTTTTTTTTGCAGACGCAGACAAGTAGTATGTTACAATTATGCTAATACAATTTTTTAAAAAAAACAGCCCCTCTTCTTTCATCTTCTTGCCTTTATTCGCATTGCTATTTTGGATAGTTGCATTTTATTCGAAACAAAACACTTTTTTAATATCTGGTGCACCATTCTATGATATTATAGTAAACAAGCTCCACAGCTCTCATTTCATAGCTATTTTAATTGCTTTCCTATTAGTAATTGCAGAAGCTTTTTTGCTCAATTATATTGTAAATGAAAATGGCATACTTGCAAAACCCTCTATGCTTCCCGCTTTGTTTTATATTGTTTTTATGAGCAAAGATTCTACCCTATTAATATTACACCCAATTATATTTTCAAATTTCTTCACCTTGTTGGCTATCCATAAACTTATAAGCTCCTATCAAAAAGACATTGCTTTTTCAAATGCCTTCGACGCAGGGGTGTTATTATCAATTGCTAGTTTTTTTTATTTTCCGAATATTTTATTATATCCATTGTTAGTCATTGGACTTGTTTATTTTAGAACTTTTAATTGGCGAGAATGGGTTATTTCTTTTTTTGGAGTTTTAGTACCATTTACTTTTGTATTTACCTATGCTTATTGGAACGATTCCTTTGCTAATTGGGTCGACTTTAAAATGTTTCACCCAATCATAGATCAATCTAAATTAAGTCTCTCCAAAAGTTTTTATTTTATGCTCTCTGTAATTTTACTGATTACTTTATTTTCATTCGGTAAATTATTTACAGGTTTCCTAGATGCTTCTCAAAAAAACAAAAAAGGTATTTTATTTTTAATATGGTTTACAATACTTGCTCTGATTTCGCTATTAATACCTGCTGCACCATCAATATGGAAATACGCTTCCTTGTCTATCCCAGTATCTGTATTCTGCGCCAATTATTTTTTAAAAAATAAAAAAAAATGGTGGGGAGACCTTTTGTTTTATTTACTTTTAATTTCAATATTTATCAATGTCTATAGTGGTTGATATTATTTTTTTATGTGCTTTTTTACTGAAATGCCGCATGTATAATTCTTGGCAAACGTCAGGAAATATTTTTTAAGGGACAATTATTGCAACTTTTATAATTAGTACCTTTGTTGTATTAATAAAAAAATAAAATAAAGATTGTTTATGAGCAAATTTGGAGTAGTTATTTTTCCTGGATCAAATTGTGATCAGGACATGATTTATGTATTACGCGAAATTATGGGCCAAGAAGTAATTGAATTATGGCATAAAGACGCTGATTTAAAAGGTGTAGATATTGTTATTCTTCCCGGAGGTTTTTCATATGGTGATTATTTACGATCTGGTGCCATCGCTCGTTTTTCTCCTATAATGGGGGAAGTTATTAATTTTGCTAACAAGGGCGGTTATGTAATAGGGATTTGTAATGGATTTCAGATATTGTGCGAGGCGGGACTTGTTCCGGGAGCATTGTTGCATAATAAAGAAAGGAAATTTATATGCAAAAATGTTTTTATTAAAGCCGAAAATAGCGATACATTGATAAGCTCTGAAATCCCAGCAGGGAAAGTGCTTAAAATACCTATTGCCCATGGTGAAGGTAATTTTTATGCAGATAAAGAAACGCTAAAAAAACTAAACGAAAACGGGCAAATACTATTTCGCTATTGCGATGAAAAAGGGAATGTTAATGATGCTGCAAATCCTAATGGAGCCATTGAAAATATAGCAGGTGTTTGTAATGCAAATAAAAATGTATTCGGGATGATGCCCCATCCAGAGCGTGCCACAGATGGACAGTTAAACAATATTGATGGACGATGGATTTTTGACTCCATTTTGAGCCTTGTAAAACATTAAGAGAAATTTATTAGCTTTCATATTTTAAATGTTGATGCCAATAAAACAATTTAGAGATTTTTATTATTTATAAATATAAAAAGCAAAATAAATTTCTGGTTTTGACTAAAAATTAGAACCTATTTAACTCGAATAATTAATTTTGTTATTATTTTAGATATTATTATGAAATATTTACAAATACCTCGTATCTATCTTTTAGTTTTTCTATCTGTTTTTTTATTCTCCCAATGCTCCTTATCGAAAAAAAAATCCTCCCATTGTGCAGACTGTCCAAAATGGAATCAAATTGACGCACCCAAGAAAAATTCGACGCATATTTGATTTGGGGTTTATTTATAATAATTAAGCCTTATTAAATAGCTGTGTTTTATTAAAATAGGTTATAATTATATAAAATACCTATATTTAGGTATTGCTTACTTTGCTTAGTTGCTAAAATAAACTGTATTTTTGTAAGGATATGGAGACTGCAAATAAAAATTTAGCCCAATTGAAAATTGGACAGCTTGCAATTATTGATTCGTTTACTGATAAGCTGATGGCACTTAAACTGCTTGAAATGGGATGCACTCCTGGTGAATTAGTAAAAATAGATCGCATAGCCCCTTTGGGTGATCCTATTGCTATTAATGTTTCGGGATATATGTTATGCTTACGCAAGGCCGAAGCCTCAACTATATTAGTATCTTTATTAACTACTAATATTTAAATACTCCCGGTTGGTGAAAGAGAATCAATCATTTGTAGATTTTTCTGAAAAAACATCCCTTAAAATTGCACTAGTTGGAAATCCCAATAGTGGTAAGTCTACTCTATTTAATGCCCTTACAGGTCTAAATCAAAAAACGGGCAATTTTCCAGGTGTAACAGTTGATAAAAAATCAGGTTTTGTCAAATTAAAAGAAGGTCAGATACTTGCCGAATTTATTGATTTGCCTGGCACCTATAGTCTTTATCCAAAGTCTATTGACGAAACCGTTGCGTTTGAAGTTTTGTGTAACCCTAATAATGAATTTCATCCAGACCTTACCATTATCGTTGCAGATGCAAGTAATTTGAAACGCAATTTGTTTTTAGTATCGCAAATAATCGATTTAAGAATACCTGTTATACTCGCATTAAACATGATGGATTTAGTGGAGAAAGAGGGGGATGTAATAGACATTATAAGGCTTTCTGAAAAATTAGGGGTGAAAGTTGTAGGGGTGAGCGCACGTAACAAAGGGAGCTTAGATGTTTTGAAGCAAGCCCTGTTTGAGCCTCTGCCTGTTAGGCAGTACGATTTTATTAATATTAAAAAGCTAGCACCTGAATTAATTGAAAAACTTTCCGCACTTATTAATGCTAATAGTGATTTTGAAGCTTTTCAGTTTATTAATAATTTTCCGCAAATAAGTTTCGATAACAATAATATAGATAATAAAGAAAAAATAGTAACACTCTTAAGTTCCCCCTTAATTGATCGCAATAAGCTACAATCAGAGGAAACGGTGGAAAGGTATAAAGTTATTAATAGAATTGTAGGGGAATGTAGAATCCAAAAATCTGCCATTAAAACCAAATCTTTTAGCAATAAATTGGATAGTTTTTTAACACATCGAGTTGGTGGTTATATAATTTTTTTGATCATTTTATTTTTCATTTTTCAAACTATTTTTTTTCTTTCCTCTTATCCAATGCAGTGGATTGAAACACTGTTTGTTTCTTTTTCCAATATTGCTGCACAAAATCTTCCGCAAGGAGAGTTAACCAATTTATTTGTGAATGGAATATTGGCTGGTTTGGGAGGTATTATAGTATTCGTTCCGCAGATTGCTTTTTTATTTGCATTTATTGCCATTCTAGAAGATACAGGCTATATGGCACGAGTAAGTTTTATTTTAGACAAACTGATGCGTAAGTTCGGATTAAATGGCCGTTCGGTAATTCCCTTAATAAGTGGAATGGCATGTGCTATTCCTGCAATTATGAGTACCCGTACAATAAGCAGTTGGAAAGAAAGAATGATAACAATTTTAACAACACCTCTTATGAGTTGTTCTGCGCGCTTACCTGTTTATACACTGATGATTTCATTGATTATTCCAAATGATAAAATAACCGGATTTTTTAACTATCAAGGACTTATTTTAATGAGCCTGTACATGATAGGGTTTATTGCAGCAATGGCAGCGGCATTGGTATTGCAAAAAATATTGAAGGCTCGTGAAAAGAGTTATTTTATTATGGAGCTTCCTGTATATAGGAGTCCACAGTGGCGAACAGTTGGCTTAACTATTTTCGACAAAGTAAAATCATTTTTGATTGATGCGGGGAAAATTATACTTGCTATTTCTGTTTTGCTTTGGTTTTTATCCTCTCATGCGCCAGGTAATAAAATACAAATAATTGAAAAAAAATATGAAACAGCAGACATGCTCAAAAAATATAATGATGCAGAGCGAAAGTTAAAAATTTCATCCGAACAGTTAGAAGTTTCTTATGCTGGAATTATTGGAAAATTTATAGAACCAGCTATTTCTCCACTTGGTTTTGATTGGAAAATTGGAATAGCATTAGTTACATCCTTTGCTGCAAGAGAGGTTTTTGTGGGTACAATGGCTACAATTTATAGTGTTGGCAATTCGGACAATACGCAAACACTTAGGGAAAAAATGTATTTAGAAAAAAACTCCTCCACAGGATTACCCACATTTTCAGTTGCAGTAGGCTTTTCGCTAATGATATTTTATGCTTTTGCTATGCAATGTATGAGTACACTTGCAGTAGTTTATCGGGAAACAAAACACTGGAAATGGCCAGCAATACAATTTTTATTTATGTCGGCTTTGGCTTATATTTCAAGTTTCCTTGTATATCAATTATTAAAGTAATAGCACACTTTTTAATAGGATATAAATTAGCATTGCTGTTTTTAAAATTCAGATTTTGGGCTTTAGTTTTTTTGTTTAAACTAACAAGCCTCATTAAACTATAAAAACTGCCTTAATTAATAATCTATATTTCCATAATCTAGTTTTTTACCTTGCAGTAATAATACTAGTCTGCAAATAAGGATGAAAAATGGTACATACATCATTACATTGTGCAAGCTAAAATGATTTAATATAATTATCGATTTGCGTTTTAATCGCTCTGCTATAAGGTACATAGCAGGCACGAGCAATAAAGTTAAGAAAGTAGCAAAAGTCAAACCGAAAATCATTGTCCAGGATAGTGGTCCCCAAAATACTACGCTATCGCCCCCAAGGTATAAATTGGGTTTCCCTTCTGAAAATAAGGTTTCAAAATCAATATTAAAACCAACGGCTAGCGGCAGTAGGCCTAAAATAGCTGCAGTAGCTGTTAATATTACTGGAGTCATTCTGGTAACTCCTGCTTGTTTTGTAGCGTCCCACAAGCTCATCCCATTAGCTCGTGAAACTTCTGCAAACTCAACCAGTAAAATTCCATTTCTAACAACAATACCAGCTAAAGCTATAATACCAACTCCTGTCATTACTATACTCATATCCATTTTAAAGATTGCAGTACCTAGTAATACACCTATAATACTAAAAAATATTTCTGTTAAAATAATAAAGGATTTCCCTATAGAATTAAATTGTGTTACTAAAATTAATAATATCAAGCCGAATGAAATCATCAATGCATTACCAAGGAATTTACCAGTTGCAATCTGTTCTTCTTTTTGTCCAGTAAATGCAATCTCTACGTTGCCTTGTGCTTTAAAATTTTCCATTGTTTTTTGAACACGCTCTGCCAGTTCATTTTCATTATACCCTTCCGATGCGTTTGAAGATAATGTAATTACACGTTTTTGCATTTTACGTCTGATGCCACCATAAGTATTGCTGTATTCTATTTCACAAAATATTGATAAAGGGAGGCTACGTATAACCCCACCCATATTCATATCTCTAAATGTAATTTTTAAATTACGCAATGCTTCAATGTTATTTCGTTGATCATATTGATACCTTAATTGGATAGGGTATTCATCATTAAGGTCTCTGAATTTACTTGCTTCGGCTCCAAATACGGCATTTCTAATTTCCATACCAATTTGTCCTGTAGTAACTCCTTCCCTGTTAGCTCTCTCACGATCAACATTAAAAATTATTTCAGGTTTATTACTTTCAAAATCTGATTTCAAATTAGCAAGTCCTGCAATTTTTTGTTCATCAAGAAAGTGTTTTAACCGATTTGCATTATTTACTAATTGGTCAAAATCATCTCCTCTAATTTCAATGTTAACAGGTCTAGATACTGGCGGCCCAGCTTGTTCTTTGGAAACGGTAATGCTTACACCGGCTATATTCCAATTTAAGTTTTGTAAAGCCAATAAGTAATCTGTAGTAGATTTGCCTTCTCTATATTGGTAACCCACAAATGAGATAGCAACTTTTCCTCTGTTGGGGTAATCGCCTTGGTCTAAATCTTGAGGGTCGGTTGTTTGTTTTGTAACATTAGTAATTATAGAGCTTACTAATTTATTTGAATCCCCAAGTACTTCATTTATTTTTTTTTCTACTAGTAACATTTTTTTATTGGTAGTAGCAGGATCCGAGCCCACAGGTAGTTTAACGTATACATAAACAAAGTTTGGCTCCCCTTGTGGAAAGAAAACTACTTTAGGACTTCTTATTACAAAAAATAATATTGAAAAAAGAAAAAGCAGTAAAGTCCCAAGGAGTGCTGTCCATGGTCGTTTTAAAAATTGCAACAATAGTTTAGAATAAGAAAGTTGAATAGCCGGCCAAACTTTTGTTTGAAATTTTTCTATTACACGGTACAAGAAAAAAATATTTATTAAATAAAAAAATAAAATAAATAATATAAGATTGGCTATTGCCGGGTGCTTAGTAAGATGGAAAAGTATGCTTATTGAAATGAATAGAATGCTAGTTATACTAATATTACGCGTCCATTTTTGTTTTTTATTATTACTAGTATGGGCTTTCATAAAATCAACAGCAAATACGGGGTTTATAAAATAAGCAACTAATAGGGAGGCTATCAAAGTGATGATTAATGTAATGGGTAAATAAAACATAAATTTCCCTATGATGCCATCCCAAAACAGTAAGGGAATAAATGGCGCAAGGGTTGTTAGTGTTCCGCTTAATACGGGTAAAAACACCTCTGCAGTAGCCATTTTGGCGGCAATTTTAATTTCCCGTTTGCCATTATCAAAAAGGCGATGCGTATTTTCAATAACAACAATAGCATCGTCTACCACAATACCGAGAGCAAGTAAAAACGCGAATAATACAATCATATTCATGGTATAACTAAAACCAAATATATCTCCCAGCGAAGGCATTACTAAAAAAGCAATAAACATGGAAAGTGGAACGGATGAGGCCACAAATAAAGCGTTGGTAACCCCCATAAAAAACATTAGAATAAATGTCACCAATATAAATCCAATAATAATTGTATTTATTAAATCGTGCAATGTGCTTTTTGTTTTATCTGCCTGATTGCCCGTTACATTAATTTTTAATTCATCAGGAAGTTCTTTTGACGCCTGCATTGTTTTAATTGTTTTTTCAATCATATCAGAAGCTTCAATTAAATTTTCACCAGAACGTTTTACAACATTTAATGTAATTACATTTTTACCTTCAAGTCGAGCAAAGCTTTGTTGTTCTTTGTTTCCATCAATAACTTCGGCAATGTCTTTCAATTTTAATTTTGCTCCTGTAGGTGAGTTGATATTTAAATTTTTAATTTCATCTACTGATTGAAATTCAGCACGAATTGTTAAATTTCTTTTCATCCCATCCATGGATATTAAACCGCCCGACATATTAAGGTTTTCAAATTTTACTGCTCGTTCAATATCGCCTAATGAAATTGTTGCAGCTTGCATTTTATACATATCCACATTAATTTGAATTTCGCGCTCTAAGTCCCCCACCATCACCACTTTTGAAATTTGCTTCATCCCTTCAATTTTATCTTTCAGCTCGTCTGCATATTTTTTCAGTTTGTTTAAGTCCATCGCACCTGCCAGGTTAACAAACATAATTGGTATTTCAGAAAAGGAAACTTCCAATACGTTTGGCTGACGGGTTAAATCTTTTGGTAGGTCTGCAGCTGCTTTATCAACAGCATCTTTCACCTTTTGTTTTGCTATCGCAACATCTACATTGGTATTAAACTCTGCAGTGATAACAGAAACGTCTTGCAAGGAAGAAGAGTTTAACTTCTTTATTCCTGAAATAGATTTCAGTTGCTTTTCAATAGGCTTTGTAACTAAATTTTCGATATTAATTGGTGAGTTTCCAACGTATAGGGTATTAATATAAATGGTTGGAACAACGATGTCTGGAAAACTTTCTTTAGGAATACTATTATAAGATAATATCCCTGATATTGTGATAATAATGGTAAGTACATAAATACTCATTTTATTATCTATAGCCCAACTAGATGGTTTAAATTCTTTGAAATTCATAGTATTGTTTTTTGTTAATTTTATTTGCCTAACTAAATGAATTACTCAAGGCGAATGTGTAATATGTTTTACACTTTTTCCATTATTAGTAAAAGACTCCTGTTAATTATAAATGATAGCATCCCCTTCGTTAATTAAATCGTAACCAGCTATAACTAATATATCGCCTTCGGATAAGCCTTCTGTAATTTCAGCTTTCCCATTATATACTTTACCCAATTTAACAATTTGTTTTTTTGCTATTTTATCTGAAGCCACATATACGTATGCCGCATTATTTTCATCTTTTAGTATTGATTTTACAGAAATTACTATTACTGATTTAGGCGATTGGTAATCATTGATATTTAATTTTGCAACCATATTAGGGAGGTATTCCTTTGTTGGATCTAATAATACTTCAACATTGAAGGATCTGCTATTGTTGTTGATAGTGCGGGCGACAAAATTTATTTTTGACACAATAGAGTCGTTTCGGTCAGGGAAATGCACAACAACTTCAGTACCTTTTTTTATTTTTGAAGCATAACTTTCTGCAACTTCTGCTTTTATTTTTAAATTAGAAAAATTAATAACTCTTATTGCAGGCATTCCTGGAGCCGCAAGTTGTCCCGTTTTAATATCTATAGCATCAATGGTTCCATTAATTGGAGAAATAATTTTTGTCATGGTCAATTGTTGTTGCAAAATTTCCATTTTTTTTATTATGCTCTCCTTATTTGTTTTTGCTTGTAGAAATTGAACTTCAGTTCCAATTTTTTGTTCCCATAAGTTTTTTTGTTTTTCATAAATAAGATTAACCAAATCAGTATTTATTTGCAAATCGGCGATACTTTTATTTATAATCCTAGCATCCGTTTCGGCAAGAACATCACCTTTGTTTACTTGATCTCCAACTTTCACATTTATTTTTGTTATTGTGCCAGGCATCTCTGTACTTAAGCCAATATTTTCTTCCGCATCCACTCGCCCTTGTACGTCAATATAATTTTTAAAAACTTCTGGTTTTAAAGCTAGCACAGACACTGATATACCTCCTGTTAATTGGTTTTTACCAGAATTCAACTCTGTTTCCAATGCTTCTATCCTAGACTTTAATTTCACTTCTTCTTTTTTAAGTTTTTCAAGTTCTGTTTTTTTATCTGTTCCAGAATTACAGGCTATAATTATTATTGCGAGACTTGATATTAAAAGTGTTTTTTTCATCTTGTTCAATTTATTTTCTGTTCCGAATGTTATTAAATTTGAGAATCGTGTTGTTTTGAATTGCAAGTATTCTTGTTAATTATTTATGCATACTGCTTTTTATTTCTTTTTAAAATAAAATTGTATAGCCATATTATTATTTCAAATTTCCATTTGCTTTATCAAAATCTATTTTTGTAATAATAGCTTCAAATAATGCATTAAAATAATTGGTCTGCGATTCTTTTAAGGCTGTTTCTGCTGCAATCATTTCTATATTTGAGCCAAGACCTTGTTCGTATTTTAGTTTTGAAAAACGAAACACATCTTCGGCCAGTATTATATTTTTCTTTTGGTTTTCGACTGATACAGCTGCATTTTGCAATACAGCAAAGGAAGATGCTTGTTCTAAATCAATTGTCTTTTTTATAAATTCAATGTTGTTTTCTGCTTTTTGCATTGAAAGTTTTGCTTGTTGTGTTTTAGCGCTGCGCTGAAAACCATTAAAAATAGGCATTGTAATTTTTGCCCCAACTAATGACATTGGAAACCAGCCATAACCAGTGCTAAAAGTGCTGAATGTATTTCTAAGGGCCGAACCACTTAAGCTCCCATAAGCAAAAGCTGTAGGTAAGTATGAAAAATAATTGCGTTTTAAATCTAGGGTAGCAAGCTTTAATTGTGTTTCAAACAAATTATATTCTACGCGTCTTGTATAGTCAAATTTTTCAAGAGCACTACTTAAATTAAAATCAAATTTAGCATCTGCTAATTTATCTGTTAAAGTCAAGGGGGTATTTATTTCCATTCCCATTTGGTATTTCAATAAATAAGTCCCTAGTTTCAATAGTCGCTGGACTTTCTCTTGTTCTAACAATAGATTATTAAAGGTTACTGTTAATCTATCTAAATCTATTTTTTCTACAAAGCCATTTGTGTTAAGTATTTTAGTATCGTCTAATGCATTTTTAATACGGGATATATTCGCCTCCATTAACTTCATGCGCTCCTCATTAATCAAAACCGTATAGTATGCCTTACTTACCTTTGCGGCAACTTCAATTTGAGCACCTTGCGCTGCTTTTGTAGATAGCTCCACATATACTTTTGAAGCTTTTAAGCCCAAGAAATAATCACCACTAAAAATTAATTGGCTTGCATCTAAACTTGCAGTGGTTTGGTAAGTTGTACCAAATTGAACAGCAGCAAATGTTCCAGGCTTACCACCAAAAAATTGTGCTGGGATTAATGATGTAGGAAGTTCTAAAAACTCTTTTAAGTCAAAACTTGCATTAATTTGTGGCAGACCTAGCCCAATCATAGCATTTACTTTTTTCTTTGCTATTTCCTCTTCAATATATGCATTTTTTATATCGTTTTGGTTTTCTAATGCAAAGGCTATTGCTTGTTTTACTGAAAAAGAAAAACCTGCACTGTCTTTTATTTGTCCATAAGAGTTGAATGCAATTATTCCTAATCCAATTATATATTTTGCCTTTCTCATTTTTTTATGAATTTAAAATACGATTTTGAACTTTAAGCTTTATTGTTTTATTTATAATTATACTAGCAAAAAATTGGAATCACTAATTATTGACAATGAGTTCCCCTCCCCTTTTTCCGGCTACTCTTCCTCTGTAACTTGCTTGTGTTTATTAATTAATTTATGACCCTTTAATGTACATACTCCATGTAAGAAGTGATCTAAGAGGGCTAATTGTACATCAATAATTTTAAATTTATTAGGAGGAAATAATTCTGGATTAAAACCCATTTCAACCTCCTCCATTCTCAATCTTGCAATAATTTTTGTGTTAATATCTTTCCGAACAAAACCCTCTTTCATTCCTCGTTTTAAAGAATCTTGCACCATTAATTCAATAAAACCCTCTTTAAATTGTTTAAATAACTTCCATGTAGTGGGGTGATATTTTTGCAAATCATAAAATAATTTAGGATTCATATTAGAAAACATAACTCCAAGATGCTCCATCAATGCGAAAAATATTTCGATAACATTTGCAGCGTTCTTTGCAATTAATCTACATTCATACTCATTTTCTTTCAAACGTTCGGCCATAAAAATCTCCACTAATTCGTTTTTATCGGAATAAAATTGGTAAATCGTTTTTTTTGAAATGCCTAAATGTTTGGCAATATCTTCCATCGTCACGCTTTTTATGCCATATTTAAAAAACAATTCCTCTGCCCCATTTAATATTTTACTTTTTGTATCCACATTTATTTTTTTGCAAAACTACAGAAACTTTTTTCATTTTCATAGTTTCCAATATTATTTATTTGTTTTTAGACCTAATTTTATTGAGGTATAATAAAACAAAAAATAATCTTTTAAAAATTTCAAGTTTATATTAATTGATTTTTGAACAGGTATTACAATGATTTTGTTTTGATGCGTTAGCCTATTAGCAAGTTGGTCTTTAAAAAAGAATGGTTTTGGGGGACTAATTAAGTAGGTACAATATTTTTATTTTGCATACATAAAAAACAATATTTTGATTAACTGTTTTTTTAGGCAATTTGTGGATAAAACATCGAAAATATTTATTTATTAATATTCTTTTTTTTAAATATTAAATACATCCTAAAAAAAGTATAGGAAATTAATAAGCCCCCAATGGCTTCGCGGTAAATAGGGAACACTTGAATGGCGATTTTGGAAAATAAAAAAAGTAATCCAAGAATTAAATAAAGAGCTATCATTATAAAATTTGAATAATAGCGTACTTTAATAATTACTGAATTACTATTAGAAAACACAGATACGGTTTTAATTTTGTTTGTTGCAAACTTTTAATCTTTAAAAATTGCAGACTAATTAGCGAATTGTAAACTTAATAGGTAAGTTATATTGTACAGAAACGGCTCTTCCATTTTGTTTCCCTGCAGCCCATTTTGGCATTGCTTTTACAACAGTTAGTGCAACCTTATCATAGCCCGAGCCACCTGTAACCCCCCTTAAGATTTTTGAATCAATTACATTTCCATCTTTATCAATTACAAATGTTACATAGCAGGTTCCTGATATGCCAGCCTCTTTCTCCATTTGTGGATAACCGATAGATTCTATTTTATCTCTAATCCATTTCATCATTGCTTGGTCCCCTCCTGGGAAAGAAGGCATTTGCTCAACAATCATAAAAATCTCCTCCTTAACAGGTTCAACAATTCCTGTTCCTTCATCAGGAATTATAATTACATCATCACCTGTACCTTCCTGTGTTTCGGTACTAATTTGTGGCGTTTCCTCTGTTTGCAGTGGTGGTGGTTCTTCAACTACTTCATCATCTGTAACTACTGGAGGTGTAAATTTAACAGTTTCCATAACAGGTGGAGGCGGCGGTGGTGGCGGTGGTGGTTCCGTTTCATCAATAGGTGGTGGAGCGGTTAAATCCACAACGGTATTAACAACAGGCACAACAAGTTCTTCTCCTTGTTGTTTTATCCAATCCATAATCATTGGCAAACTAATGGTAAATAGAAATGAAGCACCTGTAATTATAAGGGCAACAGTAACATTGCGATTATACTTATTGCGCAAATCATATGCTCCATAATTCTTGTTCTTTTCCTTAAATACTAGCTCGTTGCGCCCTTCAGCTAATACGTTTGTCCAGTCATTTAATAATGATATTTTGGCCATTGTATTATTTATTTGTAATATTTAATAATTCTAATTCTGTAGGCATCATATCTACAACAGCATATTTACCAACTAAACAAACATTTAATTCATCAATTAAATCAATAACGTTTTTGTAAATAGCTTTATCATCCGCTTTTATAAGCACTGTAAGTGCATCTTTGTTTCCTTTTTCAAGGTTTATTAATCTTTTATAGGTAGTGTCAACAATCTCTTTACTTTTAAATCTTTTATCCAAAATTGCTATTGCATCAAGGGTTGGCTTGTATCTGTCCAATAATAGTTTATGTATACCCTCTTTTGAGAAATCTGTTTTCGTTAATTCTGTTGGTGGTTTTGCATCCTTATTGTTAGGAGGATAAAATTCTCCATTATAATAAAAAACACCATTGTCCTTGGTCATGATAAAAGTGATCGCATTATTCACCTTTTGGTCTTTTGATCGGTCTTTCGAATCGGCCGGGAAGTTAATTTCCATTGCTTTCGGCTTACTAAATGTAGATGTAAGCACAAAAAAAGTAAGCAAAAGGAAAGCCAAGTCAACCATTGGTGTCATATCAATGCGGGTAGATGATTTTTTGGCGCGTTTCTTTTCATGTTTGCCATGACCACCGCCATCACCGGTATTTACTTCTGCCATTTTAAAAAATATTAAATGTTTATAATTGTCGTTTTTAAATTTATAGATGCATTAATCCTGCGATTTCCATAAATTATTTTTGATTTAATTTATTCGTTCCCTTTTTCAAGGTTTGTGATGAGGTTAAATCGGTATATTTCTTTGTCGGTAAATACTTTAATAACTTGTTTTACATTAATATAATTAGCCTTTCCGTCTGCTTTAATAGCAAATCGTATGGGTTCATATTTAAATGCTCGGCTAGCTTTTTCCGCTTTATCTTTTTGTGTTTTTGCTTGCTTTGCAGCTTCTATACGACCAAATTGAATCCAGTCTCCTAGCTGATTATTTAAAGAGTCTAAAGGGATGCCTGGAGATTTTGCTGCTAGCCTTCCATTTTCGTCCATATTAATATATTGTTTTAGGGTTTCTATCGGAACTCCAAAGCTGGTCATTTTTGCAAATTCTTTTTTTTCTTTTTCATTGAAATCTACCTTGTATTGTGCCCCCATTCTCTCTAGCGTTTTAATTCTCACATCATAATTGTTGATATTGTAATATGCTTTCCCTTTATCGTCAATTGTAACAAGTATAACATTTTCCGGTAATAATTTATCGGAATTAGACGATGGTGTATCAACAACAACAGGTTCAGAAACCCTAGCAGAAGCCGTAAGCATGAAAAACGTTACCAAAAGAAAAGCTAAATCCACCATTGGAGTCATATCCAGTGAAGGGTTGCTTTTGGGCATTTTAATTTTAGGCATATCTTCTTAAGTATTAAAATTATTAATTCTAATTTTTAAATAGCTAATTTCTAAAAGTTAAATTTTGTTTTAATAAAATTTGACTTTTAGAAATTTGAATTTAAATATATTATTTATTTATGAGCGCTAACAGATTGAACAATTGTAAATCCTGCCTCGTCCATACTAAAAGTTATAGCATCAATTTTATTAGTAAAGAAATTATACATAATAATACCAAGTACTGAACCAATAATACCAATTGCTGTATTAATTAAAGCTTCGGAAATACCTGTTGCCAATGCAGTTGTGTCGGGAGCTCCCGCTTGCGACATAGCAGCAAAGGAGCGAATCATTCCAAGTACAGTTCCTATCAAACCGAATAGGGTTGCAATGGTAGCACAAGTAGAAATGATAGATAAATTTTTTGAGAGCATAGGTAATTCCAATGCTGTAGCTTCCTCAATTTCTTTTTGGATGGCAGACACTTTGCTTTCTTTATCTAATGATGCATCAGATTGAATGCTTTTTAGTTTTTCAACACCTGCACGTACTACATTTGCTAAGGAACCCTGTTGCTTATCACAAACAGCTATCGCTTCATCAAAATTATCTACTGCTACCAAGGACTTAATTTCATAAATAAAAGTTTCAATGCTACCTTTGCCTTTAGCTCTAGAAATTGTCATTAAGCGTTCAATAGAGAAAGTAATGATAATTAAGAAAATTGCAATAAGAATTGGTACAATAACTCCCCCTTGGTACATCATCCCCAAATAATCACCTGATTTAGGGTGCCCCTCAACATCAAAGTGGGAAGCATGTCCTAAGATAAATTTAAAAATTAATATTCCAATTATTAAACATACTACAATAGCTGATGACGCAAATATTGATTTGAATGCGTTTGAAGAATTCGGTTTACTCATTTTGGTTTAATTTTTTAGTTAATTTTTAGTTTAAATGCAATCTAATTTAGAAATATTTACGATCTTATTTTTTATTTTTCTGAAACAAGAGCCCAAACATACTAAATCTATTTTAAATAGTGAAAAATATCATTAATTTTAAGTGTTAAGATTCAAAAAAAGCATATTAAAAGTAGATTTTTTTAGTCGTAAAACAATATAAAACAATTGATTAAACTAAAATTGTTTAATATTATTGTTTAAATTTTTTTATGTCCTATGTTTTTTGTATAATTTAAATTTTACTTTAATTTAATTCTTTGATTTATAGGCAAATGCAGTTTTTTGTGCGTTTAAAATTAAATTGGGCCATTCTCCAGTTTTTTTGTTTCTCATGATTCGTTTACCCAAATTAAATTAATATCAATAGCCACAAAATATTTGTCTATTTTCGTAATCAATTAAAAAATTAAAAAATGAACAAAATATTACGTTATTTTATACAAGGGGTAATTATTACTGTACCGGTCTCTATTACCGCTTTTGTTGTTTATAAACTTATTGAATTATTTGGCTCACTCTTTAATATTTTCGGAACCATTGTAAGTCCAATTGTTGATCCGTTTATTGTAATTGGCGCATCATGTACGGCAATTTTTTTAATGGGTGTTTTAGGGTCTTCTATCATACTTCGCCCTATGTTTATTATGTTTGATAATTTAATGGAGCACACCCCTCTTATTAAAACTGTTTATTCATCCATTAAGGACTTGCTATCAGCATTTGTAGGAAGTAAAAAAAGGTTTAATAAACCCGTGTTAGTAACAATTAATAAGGAGAATAACATTCAACAGCTAGGTTTTGTTACCCAGGAAAACTTAAGTGAACTTAATATTAGCACAGAAAAAGTAGCGGTATACATGCCTTTATCCTACTCCTTCTCGGGAAATTTAATAATTGTACCTCTTGATCATATTACTTATGTTGACGCTTCTTCGTCTGAAGTAATGAAGTTTATTGTGTCGGGGGGGGTTACAGATATTGAAGATTAATTATATTTTTAGTAAAATCCCAAATGGATGTTTTTGTAAATTATAAAAGCATTGATTAGATGGAGCTATAGTATATCTTTGGTATTTTAAATATTTTTTATGGAATTTCATTTCCCTTTGCATCTTAAGATTGTGTTATTTTATATTTCACATGAATTACATGAACCAAGGATACTAATTTAATTTTTTTCAAAATGAAATATATTGTAACCACTATTACTGCATTTGTTGCAATCTCAATAATTGCAGTGGCAATTAACATCACTAATCGCGCTCCCAAAATATTAATTTTTCCTAGAGGCAGCAATTATGTTAAAGAATGGAAAAAGGTAGACTCCCTTACTGCAAAAGGCTTAAATAAATCTGCATTGGATGTTGTAAATGCTATTTACGACAAATCGAAAATTGAAAATAATGCCCCGCAATTTGTAAAAGCCATCATCCATAGGATGAAATTTGAGCAATATATCGAAGAGTACTCCTTGGTAAAAGCGCTAAATAAGTTAAATGAAGAAGCAAAAGAAGCAAGCTATCCTGTTAAGCCCGTTTTACAATCTATGATTGCAGAAAGCTATTGGCGATATTATCAGAATAATCGCGGGAAATTTTATAACCGCAGCGCAACTGTAAATTTCGACAATAACGATATCACCACTTGGGATTTAAAATCCATCTTTACGCAAGTCATAAAAAATTACCAGGCCTCACTGGAAAGTGCTGATAGCTTAAAACGCAGCCCCCTTAATATTTATGATGAGATTTTAACTAAACAAAACAATTCACGTAAGTTTCGTCCTACCTTATATGATTTTTTAGCTCACCGCGCTGTTGATTTTTACACGAGTGAAGAGCCCGATATTATTAGGCCCGCTTATAAATTTGAATTAAATGATGTTAATTATTTTAATGATTTTGAATCGTTTTCAAAACTTAAAATTGAAACAAAAGATACATTGTCTTCAAAATATTATGCACTCACGATATTGCAGGATCTTATAAAGTTTCATTCCAGTAATAACTCACTTTCCTATAGAGAGGGGAATGGCGAGATTGCCTTAATTGACCTTGATATGAAAAGATTAAAATTTGTAAAAAACAAATCTGTTTCAGAAATAAAAGACAGTTTATACTTGCGTGCATTACTAAGCTTACAAAAACGTTTTGTAACAAATCCTGCTTCAGCAGAAGTAAGTTATGAAATTGCAAAAGAGTATTTAGAAAAAGGCAATAAATACAAACCATTGCAATCAGAAGAAAATAAGTGGTTGAAAAAGCAAGCTCTTGATGTGTGTGAAACGGCTATTAAAATGCACCCTGGAAGCGATGGTGCTATAAATTGTGCCGTGCTGAAAAGTCAAATAAACGAACATGCTATTAGTTTTATAACGGAGAAGGTAACTTCACCAAATCAATCATTCCGTGCACTTGTAAACTACAAAAACCTAAAAACAGTTTATGTGCGTGTTGCCCAAATGGATATTGATAAATATAATAAATCTGTTGAACGGTATTATGGCGAACAATTAGTAAAAGAATATTTGAGACTCAAGCCTATTAAAGAGTGGTCTATTGAATTGCCTGATGATGGCGACTACCAGTCCCATTCTGTAGAAATAAAAATTCCCGAATTAGCCCTTGGGCATTATGTGATACTTGTGGGTTCCGAAAAAACATTTTCGTACAAAAATAATGGTGTAGCTTACGCTCCTATATGGTTATCAAACCTTAGCTACATAAATCGCAGAATGAAAAACGGAAGCTGCGATTTTTATATTCAACACCGCACCACAGGGGCTCCTTTAGCAGCTGTTTCCGCTCAATTGTATTATGAAAACTACAATTACAATGTACGTAAATATGAATTTATAAAAGCAGAAAAATATACCAGCGATGAAAATGGATATTTTAATGTGCCATCCGTTGGGGACTACAGAAATTTCAGCATGGATTTTAGTTATTCCCCAGGAGATAGTAAAGAAGGGCCTGTGGATCGCCTTCAAACAGATAATGCAATTTATCAATACAAAACAGCTATAGATGAAAAAGATAAAGAGCCTAAAACATTTTTCTTTTTGGACAGGGCAATTTATCGACCTGGACAAACGGTATATTTTAAAGGTATAATGATAAATACCGATGGGGAAAATAATGAAATAATGCCCCATACTTCCACTACTGTAACTTTTTATGATGTTAATTCTCAAAAGCTTGCTGATTTGGATTTAACCACCAATGAATATGGTACTTTTACAGGCACCTTCACTACGCCTTTCGCTTTGCTAAACGGGCAAATGAAATTGAGTAATAACAGTGGTTCTAAATATTTTTCTGTTGAGGAATATAAACGTCCGAAATTTGAAACGACTTTTAACCCTGTAAAAGGTTCTTACCGATTAGACGATCTTATTACGGTGGAAGGTCTTGCAAAAGCTTTTTCAGGAGCTAAAATTGATGGAGCAGAGGTGAAATATCGTGTAGTACGCAATGCTTCTTTCCCATATTGGTGGTATTGTTGGAGAGGCTATTATCCTCAATCACCACAAATAGAAATTACTAATGGTGTTTGCACCTCGAACGATACAGGTTCTTTTTTTATTAATTTTAAAGCCATGCCGGATTTGAGCATTCCTAAGTCAAATCAGCCAACCTTTACTTATACTGTTTATGCTGATGTTACCGATATAAATGGGGAAACGCATAGTTCACAAACAGCAGTGAGAGTGGCATACACAGCATTGATGCTGGATGTAAATATTCCAACATTACTTGAAAAAGATAATAAAGGGGCTTTTCTGATTTCTACAAGCAATATGAGCGGACAGTTTCAACCTGCACAAGGCAAAGTAGAAATTTATAAATTGAAAGACCCTAATAAAACGTATCGCACACGTGCATGGACTCATCCAGATAAATTTTTAATGAGTAAAGAAGAATTTGAAAAAACTTTTCCTAATGATGAATATAAGGACGAAAACAACAGGTACAAATGGCTTAGAGGGGAAAAGGTATTTGAAAAATTATTTAAAAATAATACTGAAATAACTGGCTTAATTGGAAAACGTACTTCTCTAAATTCAAGCGACTCTGTGAAAATACCGGCTCTTAATTTGTGGAAACAAGGAGTATACGTGATGGAAGCTCATAGTAAAGATGCTTATGGCGAAGATGTAAAAGATGTAAAATATTTCACTGTATATTCAAATGAAGGCAGCGAAGTGCCGAGCAATGAAATAAATTGGTTTAATATGCTTACTCCTAATGCCGTTGAGCCAGGAGAAAAAGCAAAATTTATTATCGGTTCCCAAGAAGAAAATGTAAAGGTATTGTATGAGATTGAACACAAGGGTGAAATCGTTAAAAGAGAATACATAATGCTGAATAAAGAGCAGAAATTGATTGAAATCCCTGTTGAAGAGAAGCATCGTGGCAACTTTTCATTCCACTGCGTTTTTATAAAAAATAATCGAAGCTACTTGCAATCTGCTGTAATCAATGTGCCTTATACAAACAAAGAGCTGGATATTGAATTTGAAACATTCCGAAACAAATTGCTTCCCGGACAAAAGGAAGAATGGAAAGTAAAAATTAAAGATAAAAAAGGTGAAAAATTAATGGCAGAAATGATGACAAGTCTATACGATGCCTCTTTAGATGTTTTTAAATCAAATAGTTGGTTTTTTAATATTTATAATCGTTTTAATTCTAGTCTGTATTGGGATGTGAATAGCGGCTTTGGTATTGTAAATGCTCAGATGTTTAATGTTGATTGGAACAAAAGACCTAACCAAGAGCAGGTATATCGAAATTACGATTATTTCAATTGGTTTGATTATAGAAATAATTATTATGGCTACAAAGGTGGTGGAGATATGGATGATGAAGGGTCTGCACCAAAGTATTATAGAAGCGAAATGGTATCAAAAAGCAAACATCCTCCTGCTATGCAATCGATGGCTATTGAAGAAAATGCTCCTTCGCCAATGGGCATGAGCGAAGCAGATAATAATAATGGGGAATCCGCTAAAAAAGAGGCAGGGGATGTAAATTTAACAACAGCTAACATTGGTGCAGCAAATTCTAGTGAACAGGATGGAAAAACAGGTGGTACCGAAGATATGTCAAAAATTGCTGCCCGCAGTAACTTTGCTGAAACAGCATTTTTCTACCCTCAGTTAGAAACGGATAAAGAGGGTAGCCTAATTATTAAATTCACTATTCCCGAAGCGCTTACTAAATGGAAGATGCTGGGGTTTGCTCATACCAAAGATTTAAAATTCGGAATTGTTCAAAAGGAGCTGGTAACGCAGAAAGACCTGATGGTGATACCAAATGTACCGCGCTTTTTTCGCGAAAATGATAAAATGGAATTCAGTACAAAAATTTCAAATTTATCGGAAGCTGATTTAACGGGAACAGCTCAGGTTTTCTTTTATGATGCTGCTTCTATGAAAGATATTTCAAGCCTCTTATTGGCTGGCGCATCTTCCTCTTCTATAGAGATAGATGGGGCGAGAGCCTTCACTTCTAAAAAAGGACAAAGCACTGTCTTAAGCTGGAATATTGTTATTCCTGAAGGCGTTGGAGCAATAACTTACAAAGTAGTTGCTAAAGCCGGGAATTTCACTGATGGTGAAGAAATGGCATTACCCGTTTTAACAAATCGCATGTTGGTTACCGAATCCATGCCTTTGCCTATTCGTAGTAAACAAACCAAAAAATTCCGTTTTGAAAAACTAATTAATCAAAGTAATGGTTCCACTACCCTGCGTAATCATAAACTTACTTTAGAGTTTACTGCAAACCCTGCATGGTATGCTGTACAAGCACTGCCTTATTTAATGGAATATCCTTATGACTGTGCGGAACAAATTTTTTCACGTTTTTATGCAAACAGCATTGCTTCGCACATTGCAAATTCATCGCCAAAAATTAAAGCCATATTTAATTCATGGAAGGAAACTCCCGATTCAAAAACTTTGTTGTCGAATTTAGAAAAAAACCAAGAGCTAAAATCATTGATGCTTGAAGAAACGCCATGGGTGCTGGATGCAAAAGATGAAACGGAACGTAAAAAACGCGTTGCTTTATTATTCGACTTAAATAAAATGGGTAATGAGTCGGCTATAGCGATGAAAAAACTACAGAAAGCCCAATCATCAAACGGTGGTTGGCCATGGTTTCAAGGAATGCACGACGACCGTTATATCACACAGCATATCATAACGGGAATGGGGCATTTAGACCACCTGGGAATAAAAAGCGTTCATGACGATGCTGCAGTTTGGAACATGATAAAGAGTGGGGTGTTGTATCTCGATAATCGAATTCGTGAAGATTATGAATGGATTTTAAGTCATGACAAAACACATTTAAATGATAACCACTTGGGTTATCAGCAAATTCAATACCTTTATGCACGTAGTTATTTTAAAGATATTAGTATTGATAATCGTAATCAAACAGCATTTAATTATTATAAAGAACAGGAGAAAAAATATTGGTTGAAAAACAGCCGTTATATGCAAGGAATGATTGCATTGGCATTGCATCGGTATGATGATAAAATAACTCCTAAGGATATTATGAAATCGCTGAAAGAAAACTCTCTGAACAATGAAGAGATGGGTATGTATTGGAAAGAAAATTACGAAGGATTTTATTGGTATCAGGCACCTATTGAATCGCAGGCATTATTGATTGAGGCATTTGATGAAGTTTCCAAGGATAAAAAAGCGGTGGATGATTTAAAAGTATGGTTATTAAAATCAAAACAAACGCAAGACTGGAAAACAACCAAAGCCACAGCGGAAGCTGTTTATGCTTTATTGCTAGGGGGCACAGACTGGCTCGCTACGGAAAGTAATGTGGAAATTAGTTTAGGGGAACAAATAATTGATCCTAAAAAAATGTCGGATGGAAAAACAGAAGCCGGCACCGGTTACTTCAAAACATCTTGGAGTGGTAGTGATATCAAGCCTAAAATGGGTGAAGTTACAGTAGTGAAAAAAGATGAAGGCGTTAGCTGGGGAGCTTTGTATTGGCAATATTTTGAGCAATTAGATAAGATTACTCCTTCTAAAACTCCTTTATTATTAAAAAAACAATTGTTCTTGCAAAAAAACACAGCTGCAGGCCCTGTGATTGAACCTGTCAATGATAAAATACCATTGAAAGTAGGAGATAAGATTAAAGTGCGTATTGAGTTGCGCGTTGATAGGGACATGGAATATGTTCAGATGAAAGATATGCGTGCATCTGGTTTTGAGCCAATCAATGTAGTTTCAAGTTATAAATGGCAGGATGGCTTAGGATATTATGAAAGCACGCGCGATGCAGCAACAAATTTCTTCTTTGACCGCTTGCCAAAAGGAAATTATGTTTTTGAATACCCATTGATAGTAACACATAATGGTGATTTTTCAAATGGCATCACATCTATTCAATGCATGTATGCTCCCGAATTTACTAGCAATTCGGAAGGTTTAAGAGTTAAAGTGGGTAAGTAATAAGTGAATTATTTTATTTGTTAATAAATTCTTTTATGATGAAAAGTAGAATTAATATTTTAATACTGTTTAACTTAATAGTAATAAATTGTGGGATTTGTTTCTCCCAAACTATAAAAGATAAAAATGGTCCTATCCTATCTGAAAAACTATCAAAAAAAGACGTATGGGGTAATGTTTTGGAAAATAAAATGCCGATTGAGAATACTATAGAAGACAATAATGCGAATAATTTTGCCAATCCTAAAACAATTACTGAAAAAGAAGAAACAATAAAATTTAAATCCATTCATCAAGAAGAATCTGAAAAGTACAACCAATATAAATTAAGTACCGATGCGCAATGGGATAGTTTACGAATAGCACAAAGCAAGGGCCCTATAAAATTGCCGCGAAATAATGTTTCGAATTCTCAATCTTGCGTATTAAACAAACGCGTATATGGTTGGCACCCATACTGGAGCAACGGATTGCAGAACAACTACAACTGGGCAGGATTAACGGATCTGTGTTATTTTGCTTACGAGGTAAACTCATCTAATGGCAACCCTGTTAATACGCATAGCTGGTCTACAGCGCAGGTAGTTAGCGATGCACAGTCAAATGGGGTGAATGTAACATTGTGTGCTACATTGTTTAGTGGCCATACAACATTTTTTGCAAGTTCAACGGCGAAACAAACTTTAATAACTAATTTAATAAATTTAGTTCAATCACGCAATGCAAAGGGAGTAAATATTGATTTTGAAGGAATGGGAGCTTCCAATGCAGCTTCTTTTACTAGCTTTATGATTAGTTTATGCAATCAAATGCACTCCGCCATTCCGGGATCCGAGGTAAGTATTGCCTTATACGCTGTAGACTGGAGTAACGTATTTAACGTGCAGGCCTTAAACCCTTACGTTGATTTGTTTATTATTATGGGTTATGATTATTATTATAGCGGAAGCGCTACAGCAGGCCCTGGCGATCCTCTTTATAATTTTCAAACTTCATATAATTATACACTCACAAAATCAATAACATTTTACCTTAACAAGGGAGTTTCAAATTCAAAATTATTATTAGGCTTGCCATATTACGGTCGCGAATGGTCTACAAATTCAGGCATTACACCTAGCTCAACTACAGGGAGCAGTAACTCGGTATTTTATAATGAATTCAGAAATAATTTAAATGCTTATTATAATAACCGGCAATGGGATATAAATAGCTTTTCTGCTTGGTATCCTTCCCAACGAGCAGGCCAATGGTGGCAATGTTTTATTAATGATACATACAGCATGCGAAAACGTTTTGATCTTGTAAATCAGCGCGGGATAGGAGGTATTGGCATTTGGGCATTGGGTTATGACGATGGGTATAACGACTTTTGGAATTTAATACAGGAGAAATTTACTGATTGTGCTATTGTTCCTTGCGCAGATACTATTTATGATATGGGGGGCCCTAATAGGGATTATTATAATAATGAAGATTACTCCTTCACCATAGCGCCAACAAATGCTATAAGCCTTACGCTAAATTTTAGCTCATTTGCGACGGAGTTAAATTATGATACATTGTGGATTTATGATGGACCCAATACTTCATCTTTATTAATTGGGATTTATCATGGAACAAATAATCCTGGAATTATTTCATCAACGGGCTCTGCATTAACAATTCGTTTTAAATCAGATTTGGGAAATCAGGGAAGTGGTTGGCAGGCTATGTGGGACTGCATTAAAGATAATATTCCTCCAAATTCAGAAATTACGTTGCCTGGAAATTGGGAAACACAAAATTTTAATGTGGGCTTTAATGACACAGATAATGTTGGAGGTTCTGGAATTGAAAAAAGTTTCTACCAGGTGTCAGATTTTAATGGACTGGAATGGAGGGCGAATAATAGCAATGGTTTTTTTAATGATAATTTTGATAATGCTATTCATTCCGATTGGCTTGTAGGATCTGGCAATTGGTTAATTAATGGTGGTTATTTAGAGCAAAGTGATGAAGCGAATAGCAACACCAATATTTATGCGCCACTTAAACAGAATTTATCCAACAGGTATTTATATAGTTGGAAAGGGCTCATGGAAGGGTTAGGAACAAACAGGCGTGGAGGTTTTCATTTCTTTTGCGATAGCGCAGCGCAAACAAATCGCGGCAATTCTTATTTTGTTTGGTTTAGAGCTGATCAAGGCCAATTAGAAATTTATAAAGTGGTAAATAATAATTTTGGTAGCGCAGTATATAGCGCCCCTTTAATAATTAACACATCTGTTTGGTATGATTACAAGGTCCTTTACGACCGTATTTCAGGGAAAATGGATGTTTATATAAATGATGCTTTGGTAGCTAGCTGGACGGATCCTGCGCCCTATGCAGATGGAAATTACATATCGTTTCGTAATGGAAATTGTAATTATAAGCTGAATAATTTAAAAGTATATCGATCACGATTACCTTCTGTTACAATAACTGTAGGTCCCGGAGCAACAAATGATGTGCGGTACCAAAATCCAAATCCGGAAACACCTTCCTGTACAATAAATTCAATTACCAAAGATGGTGCTGGGAATTTATCTTTAGCAGCCTCTCAAAATATAAATATAGATTGGAGCATCCCGACAGATTTTACTGTAAACGATGGAACTGCGGTAGATGTAGACACCACAAACTCTCTTTCTCAACTTTCTTCCAACTGGACAATAAGTGCCGATACTAATTCGGGAATTGAAAAATATTGGTATGCTATTGGATCTAGTGCCGGAGCATCCGATATTAAAACATGGACGGATAATGGATTAAATACTTCCGTAAGCGATACCGGATTAACATTGCTACCATTTTTATATTATTATTATAGTGTAAAATCTTTGGATAGCGCAGGGCTTCAATCTTCTGTTTTTTCGAGTGATGGCCAGCTAGTTTATATAACAAATGCTATCGAGGAGCAGTCTGCAAATTTTAATTTAATTATTTATCCGAATCCGGTTACTAATATTATATTTATCAAGTATTTTTTAACCGAAAATTCAAAAGTGGAAATTTCACTGAATGATGTATTAGGGAAAGAAATTATATTGAGCAACGAATACCAAAGCTTTGGTTATAATGAGATATTAATAAATGCGAATGATTTAAATATTTCGGCTGGTGTATATTTTTTGAAATTTAAATCAAAAGAGGGGCAAAAGCTTGTTAAAATTATCCTTAATTAATTTACTCTTTTCCCTTTTAATATTTTTTGTCTGAAATAGAATAAGATAAATTCTTTATTAATTTAGAAACTAAAATAAAAATGTTTGAAAATATTTATTTTTAATGGATTTTATTTATAGTTGAATGGAATATTCGTTGTATGAGCCGTAATACATATTTTGTAGATGTTATATTACCTTTAGCCGTTCCAAATTTGTACACCTATCGTGTGCCACATGACTGGAACGATGCTATTGCCATAGGGAAAAGGGTGGTAGTGCAATTTGGGAAAGGGAGGCTGTATTCTGCATTGGTGCGCAACCTGCATGAATCTCCACCCAAACAATATGAAGCTAAATATATCGATTCTATTTTAGATGAATTCCCAATTGTAAATGTTAGTCAGTTTGCATTATGGGATTGGATTAGTAGTTATTATATGTGTCATATAGGTGACGTTATGATAGCTTCGCTGCCTGGAGGCTTTCGACTTGTTAGTGAAACAAAAATTGTAATTAATCCGGAGTTTTGTAATTCTACTTCAGAAAATCTTTTTGATTTACAATTATTACAAAAAAAAAATAATCAATATATTTTTTCTGAAAAAGAACATTTAATTATAGAGGCGCTTGAAATCCGAAAAAATTTAACGATTAGTGAAATCTCTGAAATACTGGATCAAAAAACGGTATACCCAATTTTAAAGACATTGCTTGAAAAGGGTGTTTTATTGATTCATGAGGAGTTAAAAGAGAAATTTAAACCAAAAATAGAAACCTTTGTTCGCATAACAAGTTTTGCAGATAACGAAGAGCAGTTAAAAAATATTTTTAACTCATTAGAGAAAAAAGCACACAAACAATTAGATGTTTTATTAGCCTTTGTGAAACTCTCTGAACGTTATAAACCACAGGTAGATAAAGGCGCCGGTTTTTATGTTGAAGTTAAAAAAGCGGATATAATAAAAATGGTCGCAGGGGCCGAAGCCGCATTAAAATCTTTAGTACAAAAAAATATTTTGGAGATTTATGAGAGAGAGGTAGGCCGGTTCGCAAGTTTTGACAATTCCCATAAAATTTCACAACTTAATGAAATCCAACAAAAGGCATTTGAATCTATTGTCCAACAATTTGGATGGGCAGATTCAATTAATTTAAATATAGCTACTAATAACGATATTAAAACAGATGCATCTTTTACTTCGGATTTAAAATTAAATAAACCCTTGCCTGCTTCTGCCCAATCCAAAAAAGATGTGGTTCTGCTGCATGGTGTAACATCATCGGGCAAAACAGAGATTTATGTAAAGCTTATCGAACAGGTTATTGCGCAAAAGAAACAAGTTTTATATTTACTTCCAGAAATTGCGCTGACAACACAAATAATAAATCGCTTACGTAAATATTTTGGAGATACGGTTGGCGTATATCATAGTAAATTCAGTGGCAATGAACGTGTGGAGGTTTGGAACAATGTGTTGAATTTTAAAAATAATTGCGATGATTTTAATTCTTCCAATTCAAACCCTGAAGATGGGAGTTTTAATTCAACAAAAGGCACCACAAATTTTAAATTAATTGTAGGTGCGAGGTCCTCCCTTTTTTTACCATTTAGCAATTTAGGATTGATAATTGTGGACGAGGAACACGATTCTTCCTATAAACAATATGATCCAGCACCTCGTTACAATGCAAGAGATGGTGCTATTTATTTAGCACACATACACAAGGCCAAAACTTTATTGGGATCAGCAACTCCAAGTTTAGAAAGTTATTATAATGCCCAAGAAGGGAAATATGGATTTGTAGAGATAAATCAACGATTTGGTGGAATTAAAATGCCAGAAGTAATTATTTCGGATGTGAAAGAGGCGACACGAAAAAAACAAATGAAATCTCATTTTTCGCCCATATTATTAGATTCCCTAACGCTTGCCTTACAAAATAAAGAACAGGTTATTCTGTTTCAAAATCGCAGGGGATTTGCTCCACAATTAGAGTGTAATACTTGTGCATGGGTACCGAAATGTAATAATTGTGATGTCAGCTTAACATTTCATAAAACCAGTAACCAGTTGCGTTGTCATTATTGTGGTTATTCTATTAAGCCGCCAAATAAATGTGGTGCTTGTGGTGATAGCAATTTGAGGATGAAAGGTTTTGGCACTGAAAAAATTGAGGAGGAGCTTTCTATATTTTATCCGAAGGCAAAAATCGCTCGCATGGACTTAGATACCACCCGTAGTAAGTTTGCACACCAACATATCATACAAGATTTTGAAGCAGGAAATATTGATATTTTAGTAGGGACTCAAATGGTTACCAAGGGATTAGATTTCGACAATGTGAGTATGGTAGGCATTTTAAATGCCGATAACATGCTTAACTTCCCTGATTTCAGGTCTTTTGAGCGCAGCTTTCAGCTCATGGCGCAAGTCTCGGGAAGAGCAGGAAGAAAAAGTAAACAAGGTAAAGTAGTAATTCAAACCCAAAACCCTAATCATAGTATCATACAACATGTTATAAACACCGATTTTTTTTCGATGTACATACAAGAATTATTGGACAGAAAAAATTTCAATTACCCTCCATATTTTCGATTGATAGAAATTACACTAATTCATAAAGATATTGATATGGTAAACGCTTCATCAAAATTTTTAGCGGATGAATTAAAGCACCATTTTAAAAAACGAGTTTTAGGGCCTGAATTCCCTATGGTTTCTCGTATTAGGAATTTATATCACAAAAATATTTTATTGAAAATAGAGCGGGAGCTTTCTGTAATTCAAGCAAAAACTATACTTGCTAATATAATATTCCAATTCAAATCAGATAGCAATTATAAATCAGTAAGGGTACAAATTGATGTGGATCCTTTTTGAGTTTTCAAGTTTATTACATACTCTTGCTCTGCCTGTTTTTGAACCTAATAATAAATTGCAGTAATTTTTTTAAAAAATGCTTAAGCTTTCAGAAGCATAAATACTTTTGTTGTTTATAAAGATTGCTAAACTTCAATCTGCCGGTGCTTAATTTTTTTATTGATAGTTTTTTGTCATTTTAAATATATTCATTAATTTTATTTAACATGTTTATTTTTCAGTTTTGTTATATTAAATATAAAGTCGGATAAAGAGTATTTAAAAATAATTATTTATGAAAATAATAGGCGTTATTCCTGCGCGCTTTGGTTCTTCTCGTTTTCCAGGTAAGCCTTTAATTGACATTGGAGGTAAATCTATGATCCATCGCGTTTACGATCAAGCTAAAAAATCAAAATTTTTAACTGAAGTGATTGTAGCTACTGACGATAAGCGTATCGAAAACCATGTGAAAGAATTTGGTGGCAATGTAATTATGACCTCTAGTGCTCTGCAAAGTGGTACAGATAGATGTTTCGAGGCAGTTAAGGAGTATGGCGACAAATTCGATATAGTAATTAATATTCAAGGTGACGAACCTTTTATTATGCCAGAACAAATTGATTTAGTGGCTGCTAGTTTTAATTCTGAAAATGTAAATATCGCCACATTGGTAAAAAAAATAGTCCTTTATGAAGAATTAATAAATGTAAATACACCAAAAGTAATTTTGAATAAGGATGGAGAAGCAATTTATTTCAGTCGGCAAATTATTCCTTATATAAGGGATATAGACCAATTAAATTGGATGGATAGGCATATTTTTTATAAGCACATAGGGATTTATGGGTTTAAAACAAAAGTATTAGCTGAAATTACACAACTAGAGCAATCATCACTTGAACTTACAGAGGGGCTCGAACAGCTGCGCTGGATTCAAAATGGGTATAAAATCAAAACAAAAACAACTGATTTTGAGAGCATTGCGATTGATGTGCCCGAAGACCTTAAAAAACTAACTAATTTTTTGTAAATTTGACTTCCTATTTAAAATTCATAACATTAGAATTTATTTAGAAGCTCAACATTTAACTAATAATAACTCATCATTAATAGAAACCTGTAATTTTGATAAAAATAGATAAACATATAAACGATTTATTATACGAATACGATTGTGTTATTGTACCTGAATTTGGCGGCTTTGTATCCAATTATGCAGCAGCAAAAATCCACCCTACAAATCATACGTTTATTCCACCATCAAAGAATATTAGTTTTAATAAAAATTTAAAAAATAACGATGGCCTTTTAGCTAACCATATCGCAAATGCTGAAAAAACAAGTTATTCTAACGCTGTTAAATACCTTCAACTTTTTACATTAAATACCAATACAAAATTAAAAAAAGGTGTAAAAGTTACAATAGAAGAAGTTGGCACATTATACTTGGATTTGGAAAGAAAGATTCAATTTAATCCAGAAAGCACAAATCATTTACTGGACTCCTTTGGATTAACTAATTTTCAATCTCCTGCAATAAAACGCGATGGTATAGGCAAACGTATTGATAAAGAGTTTAAAGATCGTAAGGCCCTTCCCTCAGAAAAAAAGAACATTAATGTCAAACGTTACTTGGCATATGCTGCTGTAATTCCTTTAATTGCTGCAATAGTTTGGGTTTCATTAAAAACCGACGTATTAAAAAATTACAATTATTCTGGTTTAAATCCATTTGCTTCAATTGATAGTAATTACGAAAACAGCAATAAGTCGAATCTTGAAAAATCAGAAACTAATATTTCTAAAGAGGTAGTGAATATAAATGCTGGTATTCAAATTAACTCAGACACTTTAAAAGGTTTGTCTGTTATACCAGCAGAAAAGAAAATCGAGCCATCAGGAACTTCCCCGTTAGAGATTCAAAACAATGAAGTAATATTAGCTGATACAACAAATGTTGTGCTTGCTGAAATAAATATTGGCAGCGAATTAAAATTTCACATAATAACAGGCTGTTTTCAAATATTGGACAATGCAAATAAATTTATTATCGATTTAAATAATAAAAATATTGAAGCCTCTATCATAGAGAAGAGAAATGGTTTATATGTAGTAAGTGCGGGTAATTATGCTACACGTAAAGAAGCTTATAAATATTTAAGTCAATTAAGATTGATCCAGCCAGAAGCATGGCTGTTGGCAAAAATATAAGTTCTCGGGCAGGCTCCTTACCTGCAAGTTTAAAAATTTCATACACCCAAGTTATTGTTAAGAAATAAATGGTACAGAATTGGTGAAGTAATTTTGTTATTTTTCAAAGTGTAAAGGAGGCTGATTAGCCTTAGCTATTTAACAATTTTTATAACACCAAAAAGGGCAAAAGAACAAGCCAAAGTATATTAGTTATTTTTAATAATGCCTAAGTATAATTGGTTTAAACCTGTTAAGTATTGCAGATTTTTTTTCGTCCCATTTTTAACTAATTAAGCCACATATTAAATAGGTATTAAAATAAAATATTGCAGCATTAATTAATAAAAAATTCTGATCCTATTATTTTATATCTAAAAAATTATTGAAACTGTTAAACATTTATGCAACGCTATTTTATACAATTATCATATAACGGAACAGCATACCATGGTTGGCAAATTCAGGAAAACACTTTCCAAACTGTTCAGCAAGTATTAAATGAAATGCTTTCTAAATTATTAAATAGCCCTGTTTTTGTTACCGGATGCGGAAGGACAGATGCAGGTGTTCATGCAGTAGAATATTTTGCGCATTTTGACAGCGTTATAAATGATTTACAATTAAATCAGAATAAATGGCTTTTTAAATTTAATCATGCTTTGCCAGCAGATATTGCAATTCAAAAAATTATTCCTGTATCAGAAAAGGCGAATGCCCGATTTGATGCTATTTACAGGACCTATAAATACATAATTAACAGGGAAAAGAATCCTTTCTTAATAAATAAATCTTGCTTCCTTTATGGCGATATCAATATACCTGAAATGAAAAAAGCCACTGAGATTTTATTTGCTCATAAAGATTTTTCTTCTTTTGCAAAAAGTAATTCACAAAACTTTACTAATAATTGTATTATTTATAAAGCAGAATGGGAAATTGGAAAGGAAGAGCTTGTTTTTACAATATCTGCCAATCGGTTTTTAAGAAATATGGTAAGAGCTATAGTGGGAACGCTTTTAGATGTTGGGAAAGGAAGACTTTCAGTGGAAGGGTTTAATGAAATTATTGAAAGCAAAACCCGTTCTAAGGCCGGATTTTCGGCACACGCTTGCGGCTTGTATTTAACAAGGGTAGAGTACCCTCAAAATTATTTTAATGGTTGAGCTAAACAAAAAAAAACCAGCTGTTAAAACGGTTGACGCAAAAATTATTAAACGAATATTTTCTTATATTAAACCATATAAGAAAAATTTTATATTGGCAATTTGTACAACCATAACACTTGCTTTTCTTTCCCCTGTTCGCCCATATCTTATCCAATATACTTTCGATCATTACGTATCCGCTTCTGATTTTGCAATGTTGTTAAACATGACAATTATTTTGATCATTTTGCTTTTATTTGAAGCTTTTTTTCAATTTGCCGATTCTTTATTAACAAACCGTTTGGGACAATATATAATTAAAGATATCAGAGTTCAGCTATATAAACACATTGTTAATTTAAGATTAAAATATTTTGATAATACTCCTATTGGAACTATTGTAACACGTGCAGTTTCGGATATTGAAGTAATAGCAGATATATTTTCGGAAGGATTAATTGTAATAATTGGTGATTTACTTAAAATTTCTGTGATCCTTGTTGTTATGCTGTTTTTAAATTTTAAACTTACTTTAATTGTACTTCTCCCAATTCCATTTTTAATTTTTGCAACTTCTATTTTCAGAAAATCAGTCCATGCTTCATTTCAAGAAGTGCGAACACAAGTTGCACGCCTTAACGCCTTTGTTCAAGAGCATATTGTTGGTATGTTTATCGTCCAGATTTTTAATAGGGAAGACGCTGAAATGAAACATTTTAATAATATCAATGAGAAGCATCGCAATGCCAATATTAAAGCAGTTTTAGCTTATTCAATTTTTTTTCCAATTGTTGAGGTATGTTCTGCTATTTCCCTTGGTTTGCTTGTTTGGTATGCAGGGAAAGGTGTTTTAATAGGAATAACTACAAAAGGAGAATTGGTATCATTCATCATGTATGTCAATATGTTATTTCGCCCTATTCGTCAATTGGCGGATAGATTTAATACTTTACAAATGGGAATGGTTTCTTCGGAGCGCGTTTTTAAAGTTCTGGATACAAATGAAATTATAGAAAATGAAGGCAACTTGCCTGCTGAAAATATTAAAGGAATTGTGGAATTTAAAAATGTTTGGTTTGCCTATAATGATGAAAATTGGATATTAAAAAACATTTCTTTCTCTGTTAAGCAAGGAGAAACAATTGCTTTAGTTGGTACTACAGGGGCAGGGAAGTCATCGGTAATTAATTTGTTAAATCGTTTTTACGAATATAATAAAGGACTTATTACTATTGATGGCTTGGATATACGAGAATATGAATTAAGTTCATTGCGTAAAAATATAGGGGTGGTGCTGCAAGATGTTTTTTTGTTTTCCGACACACTGGCAAATAATATTTCAATGAATAATCCAGATATTAGTAGGGAGGAAATTATCGAAGCTTCTAAAATAGTAGGAGCTCATAATTTTATAGAAAAGCTTCCAAATGCTTATGATTACAATGCAATGGAACGCGGGGGGATGCTGTCTGTTGGGCAAAGACAATTGGTAGCATTTATTAGGGCATACGTTTATAATCCCAATATTTTGGTGTTAGACGAAGCTACTTCATCAATTGATGCCGATTCAGAAAAACTTATTCGAAACGCAATTGATATGCTTACAAAAAATCGAACATCTATTATTATTGCCCATCGCCTTGCTACTATTCAAAAAGCAGATAAAATTATCGTCATGGATAAGGGCGAAATAATTGAAATAGGTAATCATCAGGAATTGTTAAAATTAGGTGGTCAATATAAACGCTTGTTCGAATTGCAATTTAAGGCTGAAGAGCTTGATAAGGTTGTGTAAATTATATATTTAGCAGGATGCTTTTTATTAAGTTGTATGGCTTTTATATTTAATATTTGATAAATATTAAGTTTACATTTTTATGATCTATTTATAAGCATTGGAAAGTTCGGAACAAATAAAAAAAATATTGCAAACATTACCTATTAATCCTGGGGTATATCAGTATTACGATAGTGAGGGTAAAATTATTTATATTGGTAAAGCGAAAAATTTAAAAAAACGCATTAGTTCTTATTTTAATAAGGAGCAACATGAAAATGGTAAAACATATGTACTTGTAAAAAAAATTCAAGACATTAAATTTATTATTGTTGATACAGAAATGGACGCCTTGCTTTTAGAAAACAACCTTATAAAAAAATATCAGCCACGCTATAATATATTATTGAAAGACGACAAAACCTATCCTTGGATTTGTATTAAAAACGAACCTTTCCCTCGCATCATTTCTACTCGAATCCTTGTTAAAGATGGCTCCATTTATTTTGGGCCCTACGCATCAGCAAAGGTTTTGAACATGTTGTTAGGATTAATAAAGCGGCTTTTTAAGTTGCGCAATTGTAACCTTAAGCTAGACAATAAAAGTATTGCTGCTAATAAGTATAAAGTTTGCCTTGAATACCATATAGGAAACTGTAAAGCCCCGTGTGTTGGTAAGGAAAAAATAGAGGAGTACAACGAAACTATTGCTGAAATAAAAGAAATTGTTAAAGGTAATATTGCATCTGTTGTAAGGCATTTTAAATTATTGTTACAACAAAAAATTGAAGAATTGCAATTTGAACAGGCGCAGATCTTTAAGGATAAAATTGATTTGTTAGAAAATTTTCAAACTAAATCAACTGTTGTAAGCCCTATAATAAATAATGTTGATGTGTTTTCAATTGTTACAGATGAAAATAATGGATACGTAAATTTTTTGAAAGTTATCAATGGCGCTATTGTTCAAGGGCATACAATTGAATTTAAAAAGAAATTAGACGAAAGTGATCAAGAGCTGCTAACTCTTGCAATTGTTGAGTTAAGGGAACGTTTCAAAAGTGATTCTACAGAAATTATTGTTCCGTTTTATTTCGATACTAAATTCCCGGGTATAGAATTTACTATCCCTCAGCGTGGTGATAAAAAACATTTATTAGAAATGTCCTTGCGTAATGTTGAATATTATCGAAAAGAAAAAAACAGACAGGAAAATCTTATCGATCCCGAACGTCATACTAAGCGGATAATGGAGCAAATGAAAAAAGACTTGCGGCTTAGCGAGATACCTCGGCATATTGAATGTTTTGATAATTCAAATTTTCAAGGCGCTTATCCTGTTGCTGCAATGACTGTTTTTATTGATGCTAAACCATGTAAAAAAGAATACCGGCATTTTAATATAAAAACGGTGGAGGGCCCCGACGATTTTGCTTCTATGGAAGAAGTTATTTATAGGAGATATAAGCGTATTATAGATGCCAATCAGCCTCTACCACAGCTAATTGTGATAGATGGCGGCAAGGGGCAATTAAGCTCCGCCATTGAAAGTTTAGACAAGTTAGGCATTAGGGGAAAGCTTGGCATTATTAGTATCGCTAAAAAATTGGAGGAAATTTATTTTCCGAATGATTCTATTCCTTTGTATTTAGATAAAAGAAGTGAAACCTTAAAAATAATTCAACAGATTCGTGATGAAGCGCATCGTTTTGGAATTACGCATCACAGAAACAAAAGGGATAAGGGAACTTTAAAAACAGAACTAACTGAAATTGCAGGTATAAGCACTGTTACGGCTCAAAAACTATTGTCGCATTTTAAATCTGTTAAGAATATAAAGGAGTCTGAGGAAAGTGAAATGGCAAAAATAATTGGTAATGCTAAGGCTAAGATTGTATTTTTATATTTTCATAATTAATAAATCTAAAACTTGTAGCACTAGAAATTCATTTTTTTATAAATCATTATGAAAAGCCATACTTCAGTTTTTTTTAAGCATTGTAAATTAATGTTGTTGAATTAAGAAACCACCGCAGCTATTTCCAAAGGCTCAACATGAGCAACGCTCGCTCAGTCTGAGCGTGTCCACGACCTTGGGGCTGGCGTTTTTATAAAACAACCCTTAATTCAAAAACATTGCATTATAAATTAGTATTTCGTTCTACTATTTTTTTCTTTTTAGAAGCATTTGTTTTTAACTTTGTATTTAAAATTCAGCAAAATGATAAGTCAAATATACTGTAACAGTCTTACCCAATATTCGAGATATAAAACAAGGGAGGTATTCATTGGCGATGTTCCATTAGGAGGGTCTAATCCTATTAGGGTGCAATCAATGACTACTGTTGATACAATGGATACAATTTCTACTGTCGAACAAAGTATTAGAATGATTAAAGCTGGTTGTGAATACATACGTATTACTGCCCCAAGCATAAAAGAAGCAAAAAATTTAGAGCTAATTAAAAAAGAATTACGAGCCAGAGGATTCAACACACCGCTCATTGCCGATATTCATTTTACCCCCAATGCTGCCGAATTAGCGGCAAGAATAGTTGAAAAGGTAAGAATAAATCCGGGGAATTATGTTGACAAAAAAAAATTTGAATCTATTATTTATACCGATATTGATTATGAAATTGAGTTAGAGAGAATACGCAAAAGATTTACCCCTCTTGTTAAAATTTGTAAAGAATATGGCACAGCAATGCGCATCGGAACTAACCACGGCTCCTTAAGCGACCGTATTTTAAGTCGATACGGCGACACTCCTCTTGGCATGGTGGAAAGCGCAATGGAATTTTTACGAATCTGCGAAGACAATAATTATTTCAACATTGTACTTTCTATGAAAGCGAGTAATACCCTTGTGATGGTTCAGGCCTATCGTTTGCTGATTCAAAAAATGCAGCAAAATAATATGAATTACCCTTTGCATTTAGGGGTAACTGAAGCAGGTGAAGGGGAGGATGGCAGAATTAAATCAGCGGTTGGAATTGGCTCTTTATTGGAAGATGGTATTGGCGATACTATAAGGGTATCATTAACTGAAGAGCCCGAATTTGAAATTCCGGTGGCCAAAAATCTTATAGAAAGGTACGCTACGCGTTTTTCACATCTGCCAATCCCGAAAATCAATGTTTCTAATGAAAACAATGATAATGAGTTAAACTTAGGATATAACCCATACGATTACAATCGCAGAGTATCACTTGAAACAATGAATATTGGAGCGCAAAATGTTCCTCGAGTTGTTGCAGATTTTAGTAAAAAACAACAAATTACCAAGGCTGCACTTTTTGCAATTGGATACAATTATTCTGTACCATTAGATAAATGGAATTTAACGGATCAAGCCTGTGATTATATTTATGTTGGTGACAATAAAATAGACTTTGAAATACCGGGAACCTTAGGTTTAATATACAATTCAGAGGCTTGGGGGAAACTTGAAAACAAAACAAGGTGTTACCCTTTTTTTTTAGCCAGCAATTACGCTAATGCTAGTAAAAATTCAAAATCTAGTGAGCTAAATTTCGTCTCCATCACCATCGAAAATTTAATTAATGTTTCCACATTAAATGCTCCTAAGTTTGACAAAACCGTGGTTTTAGTTTTATCTACAGACAATGAACATGGCATGGCGGAGCAACGAAGAGTTTTTATTGAATTGTTAAAAACAGCTTGCAGTCAACCTGTAATTCTACAAAGAAATTATTCTGATTTGGGTGAAGAAAAGTTTCAACTCCATGTGGCAACAGATTTAGGGTCCTTATTGTTAGATGGATTTGGTGACGGGGTGTGGATTACTCAAAATAATTGTACCAGCCTCAAAAATTTAAACGCTACAGCATTTGGAATATTACAAGCTACGCGCACACGAATTTCTAAAACAGAATATATTTCCTGCCCTTCCTGCGGCAGAACACTTTTTGATTTGCAAGAAACAACAGCAAAAATCAGAAATCGTACCGATCATTTAAAAGGTGTAAAGATTGGCATTATGGGTTGTATTGTTAATGGGCCTGGTGAAATGGCAGATGCTGATTATGGTTATGTAGGGACTGGTATTGGCAAAATTACTTTATACAAAGGCAGAGAAGTTGTAGAGCGTAACATTTCATCAACTAAAGCGGTAGAAGCATTAGTTGATTTAATTAAAAAATATGGCGACTGGGTAGAAAAGGAAATAAAATAAGAGCATTAACAGGTATTCTCTAATAATTTTTTTTCATTAGAAAATATTTTTACTTCGACAACTCAATGCTTCTGTCTCTGGCTTTTACTATGCCTTTTTGAAGATTTTCGCCAATATGCGCATCCATAAAAACTGAAAAGGCCGCTTCTGTTGTACCCCCTTTTGATGCAACCGATTTTATTAATTCATCCAATGACTTATTTGCGTTGTTAATTAAATGAAAAGAGCCTAGCATTGTTTGTTTTACAAACATGGCAGAAGTTGCTTCATCAAATCCCATTTCTTTTCCAGCTTCTATCATGTGTTTAACTAAATAAAAAAAATAGGCTGGGCCGCTTCCACTCAATGCTGTAACACCATCCAACAAATGTTCGTTTTCCAGAAAAACACATCTCCCTGTAGTCCCCAATAAATTTTCGGCTTTCCTTATCTCTTCTATCGGCACACTTTTATTTGCAGTAAAAGCAGTCATACCCATGCCCAGTTCGGCGGGAGAGTTCGGCATTGCCCTTATAATATTCACGTTATTTAAAGCTTGCTCAATTTGTTTTATTTTCATTCCTGCCATAATAGAAATAATGCACTTTGCTTTATTTAATAGAGGTTTCAATTCTTTTGAAAGCTCTTCAAAATCCTGTGGTTTTACTGCAATAATAATTATATCGCTTTCTGCTATTTTTGAATCATTTACTACCGTTACTTGACCCACACCTAATTTTAATAATTCCAGTTTTCTTATTTCATTTTTTTCTGCTAGCAATAAATTTTCTTTCGATAGAATATTATATTTCAAAAATGCACGGGCGTAAATCAAACCCATATTACCGCAGCCTATAATTGTAATTTTCATTATATTATTAGTTAAAAATTATTTTACGTTTTATATTCCTAATTAAAATTCACATTAAAAAACCAAAGCCTCTGTAACCTCTGTTATTGCTATTGAAACATAAAACTTTATTAGCCTCTTAAAATCAATATCCTTTTAATTAGGAAACAATTTTTTTCTTACTTAAATAAATATTGTTTTAATAAGGATGCAAGTTAATAAATATTGGGGATTTTTTTATTCTAAACAAAGCGAGATGTTTTTTAAAAAATAAAACAAATTATATTGTTATGTCTATTTAATTCAAACTGGCTTAAGGAATGGAATACCCTTAAAGAAAGTAAATATATTACCTTAGTTTTATTTAGCAGCCTTTTATATCTTTTTTAGTTTGTATTATTTAAAAAATCGGTTTTTTTTATTTGCGGAATTTTATTTTATACTATTTCCTGACACAATTCAATTAATACTCCGTTAGTATTTTTGGGATGCAGAAAGCAAATTAATTTATTATCCGCACCTAATGTAGGTTCCTGAGATAGTAAATTAAAACCTTCACTTTGTAAGCGTTTCATTTCAGCGTAAATATCGGAAACTAAAAATGCAATATGATGAATCCCTTCGCCTTTTTTTTCTATAAATTTTGCGATTGGACTATCCATGCTCGTGGCTTCAAGTAATTCAATTTTACTGTCGGCAATCATAAAAAAAGAAGTAGAAACATTTTGGCTTGCTACCTGCTCTGTTTTATATGGGGGCTTACCAAATAATTTAGTAAACAAGTCATTGGATTGTTCCAAATTTTTTACGGCAATGCCTAAATGCTCTATTTGTATCATCTATATAGGGGAGAGGACAGTATTTAATTTCCAAAAAAAATCCCGATTTTTAGTTCGGGACTTTATTATTATATATTTTAAATTAAAATTTCAAAACGAATATTTATTTTTTAATAAACTCACCCATCTTATTGTCATAGTTTAAATAATATGCTCCTTTAGGTAAATTAGATGCGTCAATAATTGATGCATAGCCTCTTTTCACTATATTACCATATTGATCATAAATCTCAAATAATGTTTCTTTAGGCGAATTCTCATTAACAAAGTTAATTGTTTTAGAAACTTTTGCTGGACTAAATGCTATTTCTGGAGCAGTAGAAATAAAATCAATTGTTTTTGAAAATCTTGGTTGCCCAGTATAATCAACTTGTTTAATCCTATATTGGTTTTTCTTATAATGAGGTATAACTTTAAAAGAATAGTTATTTACATCTGCCGTGCCTACCCCATCTACATCTCCAATTTTAACCCATTTATTCCAGCGGAATTGTTCAATAGTAAAAGAAAGTTTACCGCTTTCTCCTTTAGTGGCCCATTTTAAAGTTAAATCAGGATCAACTGTCATTGAAACAATATCGAAAGTGCTTTTAGGCTTTAATACTTCAGGGTTTAACACTTTTGGCTTACAGTCATCCTTGTGAGTAATTTTCACTTCAATTTTATCTCCTGCTTTTAATTGCAAATTTCTGAAATCAATTTCAAATGCACTGGAAGCAATTTCATCTGTTGTAACATTTCCATTCACTCTAACTTCTTGCACACAATAGCCAACTCCGGAAATAGCAAATGGGTTTTGTACGTATAGGTTTTTACCTTGATAAATACCTTCCAACACAATAACCCCGGTAGAAAAACCAACTGTTGAAAGAAATAAACTAATTACAGCAAAAAATGTTTTTTTCATAATTTTTTAAAAATTAAAAACAATAGCTTAAAATTTAATAACTTATATTTTGAATACAATATTAGAAATCTTATTTAACAAAATCAAAAAAAAATATATATTCTATGATTTTGTAAAATAATTACAACTGATTGCAAAAATAATCAATTTATTTTCACATTACACATTTTTTAACTTTTTTTTTCTATTCTCTTATAATAACAGTTATTTTATACAATATATTTGTTTTTTTGTAAAAGATAGAGTAATCTTGCATTTAATATCTAAAAAGGTAATTTAAAATACTTATTAAACATGAAAAAATCACTTTGCATTTTTCTTTCAATAGTTTTGGTTTACAGTTCTTGTAATATGGGTGGTGGCAACTCCGAAAAAAAAATTGCTAAAGGCGGTAAGGTATACGGCGGCGCTTTGCGAGTTAATGAAAGAGAGAGTTACCAATCCTTATTACCATCCTCTATTGTTGATGTAATATCAACACATATTGCCAATCAAATTTATGAAGGACTGGTGAAATTTAACGCTAAAGACTTATCTATTATGCCCTCTTTGGCAGAAAAATGGGAAATAGACGCAGCAGGAACTTCTTATGTATTTCATCTGAAAAAAGGTGTGAAATTTCAGGATAATGAATGTTTTTCTGGCAATAAAGGTAGAGAGCTGATAGCTTCCGATGTTAAATTTTCTTTCGAGCTGTTATGTGTTGATACTAAAAGTAATTTTAACTTCGCATCTACTTTCAAAGATTGTATTGTAGGAGCTAATAAGTTTTTTCAAGCAAGTAAAGGAAAGCCTAACGGTGAAATTGAAGGCATTAGCATCATTGATGACCATACGATTAAAATTACCTTAACAGCACCTAATTCATCCTTTTTATATACTTTAGCCTCCCCTTCCACCAGCATTATTGCAAAGGAATCGTTTGAAAAGTATGGCGAAGATACAAAAGTAGGTACCGGCGCTTTTGTGTTTGTTGGTAATAGTGGTTCAGATAACACAATATTGGTGCGCAATGATAATTACCACAATACTGATTCACTTGGAAATCAATTGCCTTTTCTAGACTCAATAATAATCAGCAATTTCAAGACTAAAAAAGAAGAGATAGAGAATTTTAAAAATGGTGCTTTACATGCCATAATTGAGCTACCATCAGAATCTGTAAAAGATTTAATTGAAAAAGAAATTGAAGATTTCCAAAATAAAAAACCTAAATTTATTTTAGAACGACTACCAGAAATGTCTAGTCAATATTATTTATTTAATACATCTAAGCCGCCATTTAATAATGTAAAAGTGCGTAAAGCATTTTCTTACGCCATAAATAAAAACAAAATTATCGACGATGTATTAAAAGGAAGTGCTTATGGACCAGGCATAAATGGTATTTCTCCGCCAACAATTAGAGGTTATGATATAAGTAAAATCACTGGCTATGATTTTAATCCCGAAGAAGCAAAAAAGTTGCTGGCAGAGGCCGGATATCCTAATGGAAAAGGATTCCCTGAAGTAAGGGTAATATTAAATAGCGGCAGCGTAAAGGGGGCAGATGTGGTTTTGGAAATACAGGAGCAATTGCAAAAAGTATTAAATGTGAAAATTGATTTTGAAATAGTGGAGTCTTTAAAACAAAAATTGGAAAATGAAAAGTTGGGCCTCTCTGAAATATATAGAGCTTCATGGATTGCTGATTTTCCTAGCCCAGAAAGCTTTTTGGAGCTTTTTTATGGCGCAAATGTTCCTGATGATAATTCATTGCCTTCATGGCCAAATACATCGCGATACAAAAATCCGGAATTTGATAAATTATTTGATGCAGGGAAATCAGCTGCTAATAAGGATGAAAGTTTTGCTAATTATATGAAGGCGGAGCAATTATTAATGGAAGATGCTCCTATAATGCCACTTTGGTATGGTGAGAATTACCGTTTATTGAAATCAAACGTTCATTCGTTTTTTTCAAATCCAATGCGTATTAGAGATTATTCTCTTGTATATTTAAAAGATTAAATAAAAACACTACTAGCTTATTACAGTAGCTGTAAACGCTAGCGGTCGGATATTAATGATAATATCAAAATAAATAATCGAAGAATTTACCAATCGATTATTTATTTAGTACGTTTCAGTTTATAGGATTATTATTTTTGATTTTGCTTAATATTATATAAGGAAGCATAATTAGTTAATTTTCTGCTTAAAAAAGTTTTATTTCCTTTAGATCAAAATCTTTAACTTCTCCCGACTTTAATTGTAATTGTAATTTGCCGATTTTTGAAATATCGATTATTTTACCTTCAAAAACGGTATTATTTGATGTGTAATTATGCCATTCATTAAACAAATAAAGTTGATGTAAATATGCTTGGTTAATATCTCCTCTATTATTACTCTTTAATTGCAAATAACGCGCTTCTATAAACTCGCATAAGCTTTCAATTATCAATAGCAAATCAAATTCTTTATTTAATAGCAATGAAAGGGATGTCGCATTTATATCAGAATTAAATTGAGTTTGATTAATATTTATTCCAATACCTATAACAGTATGTTGAATGGTGCTTTCACGAATTGTATTTTCTATTAATATACCGGCAATTTTTTTGTTGTTAATAAAGATATCATTTGGCCATTTTATCTTTACTTCCTGCTTTTTGCCATTAGAACTTGTAATTTCTGCCAATAAGTCAGCAACTGCTAAAGATACAAATTTATTGAGTAAAAATTGCTCGTCTAGCTTTAAGGAGGAAGGATTTAAAATAATGCTTAAAGCCACGTTTTTATTCGCTTCACACTCCCATCTGTTGCCTCGTTGCCCTCGCCCTTTTTCCTGGTTAAATGTATAAATTAATGTACCCTCCAATGGATTAATTTGCTCCAATAATTCATTGGCATAACTGTTGGTAGAGTCTATTGATTTTAAATAGATAAGGTTTTGCCCTATAAATAATGTTTTCATGGACTAAAATGAGAAAGTTTTGACTACTTTTGCAAGAAATAAAATTTCATACTATAATACTCTTGAGAAAATTTTAAAACGAAGATAAATACTAATCACGTCTTAACATATTTTTTATTTTTAATTTATATTGACTTTTATTAAAAAACGAAATAAAACCGATAATTTTAACTGATGACAATAAATAAAACGAATAACAATAAATCCCAAAAAAGTATTGAGTCTAAAGCTAAAGCAGCGCTTGTAAAAAAGAGCCCCCTTAAAAAAGCAACTGTTTCTATAAAAAAGAAATCTGAAAAAACCTCCGATTCTGTAAAGGAAAATAGTGTGAAAAGTAAAAATGTGAAGACTGTTATTAAAGTCGCATCCATCAAAAAAGCTAGTAAAATAAATAAAACAGAAAAACTTGCTGCCGTAAAACTTCCTGCAAAGTTAAGTGCGAAAAATTCCAAAACTAAAGCTTCAGCAATTAAAAAAGAAAAGTCTAAGTTTGAAAAGAATACAACCCAACAGCTTGTAGATGCTGCTGTAGAAGGGATTCTTGAAGTAAAGGGTAGAAACATAACGATTCTTAATTTAGAAAAAATTAATAACCGTGTTTGTGATTATTATATAATCTGTCAGGCCGATTCTAGCACACAAGTAAATGCCATTGCCGGTTCGGTTGAAACAATAGTAAAGAAAAAAGTTTCAGAAAGGCCATACCATACAGAAGGGTTTCAAAATTCGGAATGGATATTAGTTGATTATGTAACAGTGGTAGTGCATGTTTTCCAATCACACATACGCGATTATTTTAACCTAGAAGGTCTGTGGGCTGACGCAGAAGTTACAAAAATTGCATTTGATTAATTTTTACAATCAGCTTTATAATTAAAAGTAAAAATTTAATAAATTTTAATAAATTTTAATACATCGTATTTATCTAAATAAGTTTAAAGAACGAAATATAATAATGAGCGAACAAGCAGAGAGTAATAATCAGAAAGAAAGCCCTACACCATTGAAGAATAAGTTACCAAAAAAACCAATGGTGCCCAAAAATTCATTTAGTTTTTATTGGATTTATGGAATAATAGCTGTTGTTTTAGTTGCAATGCAAGTGATGAATTTTAGCACTCCTTTGAAAGATGTTAAATCTTCCGACTTCTTTGAAAATATGCTGAAACAGCACCATGTTGGTAGGCTTGTAGTAATACCTAATCTACAAATTGCTGAAATATATATTAATAGAACTAATTTAAGCCTGCCCCAATATGTAAAGGAAGGATTAAATAAACATCCTAACGGGCCGCATTATAAAATGAAAATTTTGTCGGTTGAAAGCTTTAAAGCTGATTTGAATGATGCGCAAAAGGATTTTAGTCCGGAGGAAAAAGTTTACCCAGAAAGTGATCAACGCACAACATGGACTGACCAGCTGGGCTGGATTCTGCCAATTGTTTTAATGGTAGTTATTTGGATTGTAATAATGCGCCGGATGGGTGGCGGCGGTGGAGCAGGGCAAATTTTTAATATTGGTAAATCAAAAGCTACACTTTTTGATAAAGACTCTAATGTAAATATTAATTTTAATGATGTAGCAGGGCTTGAAGGAGCAAAAATAGAAATAAAAGAAATTGTAGATTTTCTAAAAAACCCCGCAAAATATACAGCTTTGGGAGCAAAAATACCTAAAGGAGCATTGCTGGTAGGACCTCCAGGAACTGGTAAAACCTTGTTGGCAAAAGCTGTTGCTGGTGAAGCGCAGGTGCCATTTTTCTCGCTTTCAGGATCCGATTTTGTAGAAATGTTTGTAGGAGTTGGTGCGTCAAGGGTTCGTGATTTATTTCGTCAGGCAAAAGAAAAATCACCTTGTATTATTTTTATTGATGAAATTGATGCAATAGGCCGCGCGCGTGGAAGAAATCCTGCACAAGGCGCAAACGACGAACGTGAGAATACATTAAATCAATTACTTACAGAGATGGATGGCTTTGGTACCAACAGCGGGGTTATCATACTTGCAGCTACCAATCGTGCGGATATATTAGATAGGGCATTGATGCGCGCCGGGCGTTTTGATAGGCAGATATATGTGGATATGCCTGATTTAAATGAAAGGAAGGATATTTTTAAAGTGCATTTAAAACCATTAAAAATAGCAGAATCAGTAGAAGCTGATTTTTTAGCAAAACAAACTCCTGGGTTTTCAGGTGCTGATATAGCAAATATTTGTAATGAAGCTGCATTAATTGCAGCAAGGCATGATAAGAAGGTAATTGAAAAACAAGATTTTTTAGATGCTGTAGATCGAATCATTGGAGGGCTGGAAAAGAAAAACAAAATTATTTCTGTAAACGAAAAAGAAGTAATAGCATATCACGAAGCGGGCCATGCTGCTACCAGTTGGTTGTTAGAACACGCCTCGCCACTTATTAAAGTTACAATTGTTCCTCGTGGTCGCTCATTGGGTGCTGCATGGTATTTACCTGAAGAACGCCAAATTACTACTACCGAGCAATTGTTGGATGAAATTTGCGCTACACTGGGCGGCAGAGCTGCCGAAGATGTAGTTTTTGGGAAAATTTCAACAGGCGCTTTAAGTGATTTAGAAAAAACTACCAAACAAGCGTATGCCATGGTTACTATTTATGGATTAAATAACAAGCTTGGAAATATTAGTTATTACGATTCTACCGGAGCTAATGAATATGGTTTTACTAAGCCTTATAGCGAAAAAACGGCTCAGGTAATTGATGAGGAGGTTAGTAAAATAATAGAATTAGCTTACGCAAGAGCAAAATCGATACTTACAAAAAATAAACATTTATTAAAACAATTGGCTGAAAAATTGCTTGAAAAAGAAGTAATATTTAAAGAAGATCTTGAACTTATATTCGGAAAAAGACCTTTTGATAAAGATGTTTTACCATTAATAAATCCTGTTGAACTTGAATCAAAGGCAAATGCCGAAAATGATCAAAAAACAATTGAAGGTAAAAAAGAAGAGGATGTTTTAAAAGACACTAAAGGGGAGGTTGCTTTAAAAGATATTGAGTCGGAAAAGCCTTTGAATACTTTGTTTTAGTTATTGAAACTTTTTTAACAACTATTTTCTTTTTTATAATTTAACCCATTATGAATTTAAAAGGCATGGTTTTTTATAAATCGTGTTAATATATTTTTTTATCAAATTTAAGTTACTGCAGACAGCTTTTTTTTTACCAAACCAGAATAATTTTAATTTTTTTTTATGTCAGGGGACTTTACATCAAAAGAAAAAGTTTTAAAAAGAATCCGAAAGGCCTTGATTCAAAAGTCATCCAAGGAAATTATTGACGTAGATATTGAATCGGATATTTACACAGCTTCTGAAGAGCCGCTGGACATTCAATTTGCACAAAAATTTTCAGGACTAAATGGTAAATTTATTTTTTGTGAAAACCAGGCAGAGTTTATCGAAAATTTCGATTTTATTTCTAAGGATCATAATTGGAAAAATATATTTTGCTTGGAACCGGAGATAAAATTATTACTTCAAAAAGGGAATATTGAATATTCAGATAAAGAGACGGATTTATTAAAAACGGATATTGGTTTAACCTTATGTGAATGCCTTGTTGCACGTACAGGAAGTATCATCATTACATCCAAACAAGCATCTGGCAGAAGACTTCCTATTTACGCAAACTACCATGTTGTAATTGCATATACTTCGCAATTAGTTTATACATTAAAAGATGCTTTAAAGCATATCCGAGAAAAGTATAAAACACAGCTACCATCAATGATTTCAGCTATTACTGGACCTAGCAAAACAGCGGACATTGAAAAAACATTGGTACAAGGGGCGCACGGTCCAAAAGAGGTTTTCGTTTTTTTAATTGACGACACTCCTATTAGCTAGTTCACTTATTTATTGTCCCCTTTTTTTTCAACAGTGCTTAACTTGCAGATTACTAAAAACCTTAAGATTTTTCTCATAATTGTTGTTTTATATTAGTACGCTAAATTAAAATATATAGCCGCATTATAAAAAAACAAAAGGCCTATTTTAAAAATCAAATATTTTTAATCCTTTCGAATTTTTTTTTATTAAAAAGTTTATATTAATAAATAGAATATATGTTCTTTTTTATTTCGATAATTTTGATTTTAAAAACGTATTTTTATTGTAAATTTGTATTTGAACAAAAATAAACAGATGGGAAAAGTTGTTATCAAAAATAATAATGTTGATGTTAAAGAAACGAAATCAACAACAAAATTTAGCAAAGAAACTTACCTTAAGTGGTATGAGTCAATGCTGTTAATGAGAAAGTTTGAAGAAAAAACTGGACAGTTATACATTCAGCAAAAAATACGTGGGTTTTGCCACCTTTACATAGGGCAGGAAGCATTGGTAGCGGGTTCCGAATCAGTATTGCGCAAAAACGACCGTGTTATTACTGCTTATCGCGACCATGTTCATCCTATAGGAAGAGGCTTGCATCCAAAATACATCATGGCTGAAATGATGGCTAAAGCTACCGGTTGCTCTAAGGGCAAGGGAGGCTCCATGCATATTTTTTCGAAAGAATTTAATTTTTTCGGTGGTCATGGTATTGTTGGCGGACAGATTCCTTTAGGAGCAGGTATTGCATTTGCAGATAAATATAATGGCAATGATAATGTAACACTTTGTTATATGGGCGATGGCGCTGTTCGCCAAGGAGCGTTGCATGAAGCTTTTAATATGGCCATGCTTTGGAAATTACCTGTAATTTTTATTATTGAAAATAATTATTATGCCATGGGCACTTCTGTTGAGCGCACATCCAATGTTCACAATTTATATAAAATTGGTTTGGCCTATGACATGCCGTCCTTTCCTGTTGATGGAATGACTTGCGAAGATGTTCATGATGCTTTAGAAAAGGCTGTAGCAAGGGCACGCCAAGGGGATGGCCCTACTTTATTGGAGATGGAAACTTATCGTTATAAGGGGCATTCTATGAGTGATGCTCAAACATATAGAACTAAAGAAGAGGTGAAAGAATACCAAGCACAAGACCCTATTCAAAAAGTATTATTAACCATCAAAAAAAACAATTGGCTAAGCGATGCAGAAATTGAAGCTGTAGAAAACCGTGTAGATGATATTGTTGCCGAGTCTGTTAAATTTGCTGAAGAGTCGCCCTATCCAACACCTGATGAATTGTACAAAGATGTATATACACAATCAGATTACCCATATATTATTGAATAATAAGAAAAAAATGATTTAAGTAATTATTAGAATAAATAATTTTAAAAAAATATGGCTGAAGTGGTTAGAATGCCCAAGTTAAGTGATACTATGACGGATGGCGTAGTTGCAAAGTGGCATAAAAAAATTGGTGACAAAGTAAAATCGGGAGAATTGCTTGCCGATATTGAAACAGATAAGGCTACCATGGAATTTGAATCTTTTCAGAATGGTGTTTTATTGCATATTGGTGTTCAGGAAAATAAAAGTGTGCCGGTAGATTCTATACTGGCCATATTAGGAAGTGAAGGGGAGGATATCTCTTTATTACTTGCTGAGGAGGCAAAAAAATTAAGTGATGTTAAAGAAGAGGTAAAACAAGAACCGGTAAAAGAATCGCTTAGTCCTAAAAAAGAAATTAATATTGAAAGTACTTTGGTAGTTAAAAGTAATACCCAAGAGACTGTAAATACAATTTCAAGTGGCGAGCGACAGAAAATTTCTCCTCTTGCAAAAAAATTGGCAACAGATAAAGGCATTCGGTTAAATACTTTAAAAGGTACTGGTGATGGAGGAAGAGTAATAAAGCGCGATGTTGATAATTACCAATCAAATGGTGTAATTGTTGATTTTGTTGGTGTAGAAAGCTATATAGACGAGCCAGTTTCGCAGATGCGTAAAACAATTGCGCGAAGATTAGGAGAAAGTAAATTCTCTGCTCCTCATTTCTATTTAACAATGGAAATTAATATGGATGAAATAATAAAGGCGCGTGAGGTAATTAATACTGTTGCCAGTATAAAAATTTCATTCAACGATATAGTTATTAAAGCAGTAGCTTCAAGTTTACGCAAGCATCCTAAAATTAATTCATCCTGGCTGATTGATAAAATACGTTATAACAATCATATTCACATTGGAGTAGCAATTGCAGTTGAAGAGGGATTGCTGGTTCCTGTAGTAAGATTTGCTGATAGTAAAACATTAACACAAATTGCTGCCGAAGTAAAAAATTATTCCACTAAGGCAAAAGATAAAAAGCTGCAACCAAGCGATTGGGAAGGCAATACATTTACCATTTCTAATCTTGGCATGTTTGGTATCGAGGAGTTTACTGCAATAATCAATCCTCCCGATTCTTGTATCTTAGCTGTTGGAGGGATAAAACAAGTCCCTGTAGTAAAAAGTGGTCAAATTGTACCTGGCAATACTATGAAAGTGACCTTATCCTGCGACCATAGAGCAGTTGACGGCGTTTTAGGCGCTGCCTTTTTACAAACACTAAAATACAATTTAGAAAACCCTATTCTTTTGTTGGGAGCCTATTCAATTTAAAAATACCTTCTTTTTTTATTTACTTAACTTTTATTAGTTAGTAATTGATGCGTCAAAATATATTAAGTAAAGCTTTCAAAATAATTTCGACAAAACAGATATATTAATAAAAACAGATGATTTCATTTTTTTTGCAAAAAATATGCTTACGAAAACGCGCCTGAGCAATGAACAAAATCGATGCAGGGTTGCCAGGTGGGGAGGAATCGTTTGTTCTTGATTTTTTGTTTATTTTGTATCAAAAAAAAAGAAAAACACACAGTTGTTGAACCATTTAATTTACGGATTTATTTCGAAAACTTCACTAAGCAGTGATTCAGCAGTTAAATTATTATACTCATTTTAAAAAATATAAATCATGAAAGTATTTATAATGATATCTTTTGCAGTTTTATTCTTATCAGCGAAAGCTCAACCTACAAGCAAATTGGAGGCTTCTCAGCCTGAATCCAAAAGAATGACTCCTGAAATACTCGCGCAGCTTGGTAAATTAAATACATTGGGTATTACAAAAGATAGAAAATCAATAGTATTTAGTGTTCGTAAATATAATCTGAAAGAGGACAAGAGTGCGACAACAAATTTTAATTTATCAATAGATGGAGGAGAAGCGAAAGAAATTAAAAGCACTGACGATTTATTGATTAACGATCGTATTTCGCCAGATGGGAAATACAGTATTTCTATGAATGAAGTGAAGGTGAAAAACATATTTGGGAAGGATGTTTATCCCCAATTTAGTAAGTCGGATGTGATGATTTATGATAACCTTAATTACCGTCATTGGGATACATGGGAAGATGGGAGTTTTGCGCATGTGTTTTTAAATACAATAACAGATAAAAAAATTACAGACAGTATTGATATTATGCCCAACGAACCATTCGATAGTCCTCAAAAACCATTTGGTGGAGATGAAGATTTTATTTGGGCTCCTGGCGGCAAGCAAATTGTGTATGTTACCAAAAAAAAGTTTGGTAAAGATTATGCCTTGAGCACCAATACCGACATATATTCCTATTCACTTGAAACAGGGAAAACAATTAATTTAACAGATGGAATGGAAGGATACGATATAAAGCCTGCTTATTCATCAAAGGGCGAATTGGGGTTTTTAAGCATGAAAACAGATGGGTATGAATCAGATAAAAATGATATTATTATTTATAATGGTACAACGAAATTAAACCTAACAAAAGATTGGGATGGTACTGTTGATGATTTTAAATGGAGTACCGATGGCTTAAAAATATATTTTACAGCTGCTACAGATGGCACTATTCAGTTGTTTTCTGTTGACAATATTCGCGTAGAAAATAAAACACCTGTTGTTAAACAAATTACTAGAGGGGATTTTGATATACGAAATATGATAGGACAAGTGGATAATAAAATGTTTGTTGAAATAACGGATATGAATCATGCTGCAGAAATCTATGCGGCTAATTTATCTGATGGTAGCACCAAGCAAATAAGCCATATCAATGATGCTATTTATAGTGATTTAACACTTGGTAAAATTGAAAAACGTTTTTTCACAGCCACTGACGGCAAACCATTACTAGTATGGGTTATTTACCCTCCCGATTTTGATTCTAAAAAAAAATATCCTACATTACTTTATTGCCAGGGCGGGCCCCAATCCCCTTTAACACAATTTTATTCCTATCGTTGGAATTTTCAATTAATGGCCTCCAATGGTTATATTGTTGTAGCGCCTAACCGGAGAGGGATGCCTGGGCATGGAGTAAAATGGAATGAACAGATTAGCCGAGATTATGGGGGACAGAATATGAAAGATTATTTATTATCTATAGATGAATTATCGAAGGAGCCCTATGTAGATAAAGCTAGGCTAGGGGCTGTGGGGGCCAGTTATGGAGGATACTCTGTTTATTTTTTGGCTGGGATACACAATAAACGTTTTAAAACATTTATTGCACACGATGGAATATTTGATTGGAGAAGCATGTATGGAACTACGGAAGAAATATTTTTTGTTAATCAAGATTTAGGAGGACCATACTGGAAAAACGAAAACAGCGCTGTACAAAAAAGTTATAATGAATTTAACCCAATTAATTTTGTAAAAAAATGGGATACCCCAATTTTAATTATTCAAGGAGGAAAAGATTACAGAGTGCCTATAGAACAGGGCTTGGGGGCGTTTCAAGCGGCGCAACTGTTAGGGATAAAAAGCAAATTGCTTTATTTCCCAAATGAAAATCATTGGGTATTAAAAGATCAGAACGGTCTTGTTTGGCAGCATGAATTCTATCAATGGCTAAAAGAAACCCTTTAGCAGTTAAATTAAAAAAGGAGAATATCTTTTTTAATATTTTTTAAAACTTGAAATTCCAGGTTACAGAAGGTAATATAGGAAACAAATATACTTGTTTTGCCTTTGCTTTATAATCACCAGTGGCTATACTACCTTCACTCGAGAAATAAACGATGTAAGGATTGTGTCGATTATAAACATTGAATACGCTGAAGCTCCAGCTCGATTCATAGTTTTTCATCCAATTTTTAATATTAATTGAGGACGTATCCTTTCCTTGTTTTTGGTACCGCTTTATTAATCTAGCTTTTTTTCTTTCTATTTTAAGGCTTCTATTAGGTGTTAATGTAGCTGAAAGATCTAGTCGGTGATAAGCAGGCATCCTAAACCCGTTTCTAGCGCCATACTCAGTAACAAAATTACCATCAATTATATAGTATGCAACAGGAACAGTTATTGCATTGCCGGAGCTGTATACCCAAACAGCAGCAAAGCTCCACCTTTTACTTAAATCGTAACTAGTAATCAATGAAAAATCGTGCCTCCTGTCATATTTAGCATAAAATTCTTTGCCGAGGTTTAATTCGGGAAAGGTGCGTTTAGTATGCGATAAAGTATAGCCAATCCAGCCATTAAATTTCCCTATTCGTTTTTTCACGAAAAATTCAGCGCCATAAGCTTGCCCCTTACCAAATATGAATTGATTATCGGCATTGTCATTAATTTCAGCGGAAGGCAAAGAGCCATCTTTATATTCTATTTGATTTTTCAAATCTTTGTAATAAATTTCAACAGAAGTTTCGTAGGTGTTTTCTTTGAAATTTCTAAAATAACCCAATGTATATTGATTTCCTTTTTGTGGTTGTACTAACTGGGAAGAGGGCACCCAAGTATCTGTAGGCAGAGCTACTGCCGAAAGTGATGCAAGGTGAATGTATTGTAAATTATAGGTGTATGAAGCTTTTAGGGAAGAGGTTGAATTAAATTGATAACGCATATTTAAACGAGGTTCAAATCCACCATAGTCTTTAACTTTTTTGTTGGCGGAATAATTAATAATTTGAACCGTTTGATTGTTTATTGGATCTTTAATATAACGATCGAAAGGACCTACTTGCATAAAATAAGAATAGCGCAATCCGGCGTGTATTCTTAACTTATCTGTTAGATCAAAATCATCAGACAAGTAAGCAGCTGTTTCATGTGCTTTGTTTTTTTTAATTTTCCCAAAATCAAATTCCAGGTCGCCTTGTTTTGCCGAAACGCTAGTGGGGGTGAAGGTGTGAAAAATATAATTGCCACCAAATTTTATTTCATGACGAGTATTAGGGAAATAATTAAAATCTACTTTTGCATTCCAATCACGTATGCTAGAGTATAATTTAAAGTCGAAACCACTTTGTCCAGCACCGAAGGAGAAATAATAATCGCTAAAAATAGCAGAAGTATTCATAAATAATTTTTCATTAAATAAATGGTTCCAACGAACTACCCCTGTTGAGTTACCCCAGCTTACTTTTAAGTTGAAGTTCGCTAAATTATCTGCGAAATTTAATACGTCGCGGCCAAAATATCCGCTTGCAAAAACTCTGTCTTTATCAGATAATCGATAATTCATTTTTGTATTCAAGTCATAAAAATAATAACCCGAATTTTTCAATGAAGAGCCTTTTTTTGCGAAGGGCTTAGCTAATACATCTATGTATGTTCTTCGCCCTGAAATGATAAATGAACTTGTATCTTTTTTAATAGGCCCTTGAATAGTTAAACGAGATGAAACAATTCCAATGCCTCCTTCGGCATGGTAGCTTTTATTATTTCCCTCTTTCATTGATATATCCAAAACGGAAGCTAATCGGCCACCATATTGTGCTGGCATCCCCCCTTTTGTTAAGGTAATACTCTTTACAGCATCCCCATTAAATACAGAAAAAAAACCGAGCAAGTGAGAAGCATTATAAACAACGGCTTCGTCGAGTAAAATAAGATTTTGATCGGGACCTCCACCGCGAACATAAAAGCCGGTATTACCTTCACCTGCCGACTTTACGCCGGGTATTAACTGAATGGTTTTTAATATATCAACTTCCCCCATGAATGTAGGGATTTTTTTTATCTCTCCTATATCCATCTTTACAGCACCCCCGCCGGTACTTGAAACATTTTTATTGCTTTTTTCGGATATCACTTCTACTTCCTCTGTAGTAATTATTTCAGATTTTATTTCTACATTTAATCGAATATTTTTATCTAAAATTATTTCTTGAATATAGTTTTCAAAGCCCAGGTAGGATACCACCAAATGATAGGACCCTTTTTCAACTGTAATGGAATAAAATCCATATTGATTGGTGTTGGCGCCCTTTAACAATTCTTTAATATAAACATTGGCGCCTATACTAAACTCTCCTGTTGCGGCATCTTTAATATAACCACTAACAGTATATTTCGACACTTCCTGAGATTGAAGTATAGAAGTGTTATAAATAAAAATAAACAAAAAAGTAAAAAAGCTAATTAAAAAAGTTTTTTTCATATAAATTTAAAATAATATTTTTTATTTATAAAAGTGATTTTAAACAAAAAAAGAAAAATAACACAATAAAAATTATTATAAGTTTTGAGTAAAATAATCTGTAATTTTATTAAACAGGTGAACCCTGTCTTTACCCAAAACATTGTGTTCGTGACCAGGGTAAACAAAAAAGTCTACTTGTTTTCCTTTTTCAACAGCGGCTTTTAAAAACAGCAAACTGTGCTGCAATACAACAACATTGTCGTCAGTCCCATGAATCAACATTAGCTTACCCTTTAAATTATCCACATAGTTTAATAGCTTTGTTTCATTATATCCTGTAGGATTTGCCTGTGGGGTATCCATGTATCTCTCTGTATACATTATTTCATAATAACTCCAGTCAATTACTGGTCCTCCAGCAACAGCTACTTTAAATAAATTGGGCTGCTGCACCATAAGTGTTGTAGTCATAAACCCTCCAAAACTCCATCCGAAAACCCCCATCCTACTTTGATCCACATATTTTAAATTTTTCAGGTAGTTGATGCCTACCAATTGGTCCTTCATTTCTACATTTCCTAAATGCTGAAAAGTTGCTTGTTCAAAAGCTTTTCCTCTATTAGCACTTCCTCTGTTGTCGAGTGAAAAAACAAGATATCCCCTTTCAGCCATATATTGCAGCCATAAATCTCCGCCTCCATTCCAAGTTTCGTTTATAAGCTGAACACCAGGACCTCCATATAAGTAAACAATAACAGGATATTTTTTTGTAGAATCAAAATCGATTGGTTTAATTATTCTGCAATATAAATCATCACCATTTTCAGATTTTAATTTCAAAAGTTTTAGCTGACCTAATTTATATTCTTTTAAAGGATTTTCTGATATTTTTATTGTTTCTTTTCTTTGTTCCTTTATATGATAAATAGAAATTTCTCGAGGTACTTGGGTACTTTGGAAATTATCAATAATATATTTTCCATTGCTATTAAGTAAAGAGGTATGTGTACCATCGCCTGAAGTAATTTTTATTATTTTTTCTTTTTTAATATCCAGGGAATAAAAGTTTCTTGTACAAGGTCCCTCAGAAGTGGAGGTGTAAAATGCTGTTATACCTTTCTCATCAAAACCTGCAAAATTTGTAACAAGCCAATTGCCTTTAGTAAGTTGTTTAATTAATTTCCCACTGGTGTCATATAAGTATAAATGATTGTAACCATCTCTAGCCGATTGCCAAATAAATTGATTGGGAGTCTTCGGCAAAAATACTATTGCTTGCTTTGGCTCAACATATTTTTCATCCTTTTCTTCGAAAAGTGTTCTTTCAAATAGACCAGTAATTACACTATAGGAGTTTAGTTTTAATATATTTTGATCCCTATTTAAAACAGCTATATAAATACTTTGCTCATCGGGGCTCCATGTAATATTAGTTAAATACTGATCTTTAGGCTCGCCTGTTTTTAGAAATATGGTTTTTCCATTACTAACATTATAAATAGGTATGGTAACTTCATGACTTGGGTCCCCTGCCATCGGATATTTAATAGCATTGTTTTTTGCCGGTCGAGCTGTCCAATCTATTATTGGGTAATCGGTAACCATTGTTTGGTCCATCCTATAATATGCAAGCAGGTTTCCCGTTGGCGACCAAAAAGTTCCTTTAACAATACCAAATTCTTCTCTGTGAACAGATTTTCCATTAACTATATTTTCATTAGCATCATTTGTTACTATTAGGTTTTCTTTACCATCAAATATAAATAAGTTGTTTTTAATTGTGAATGCTACGTAATTAGTGTTTGCTGCCACATCCATGTTTTCAGCATCTTCTCCAAAATCTCTAATAGATTCAACAGATAATAATTTTGATTTCAAATCATAAACGAACAATTTTTTTTCTGTTTCAAATGTAAAGTTGCTTGCATTTTTCCATTTAATTTGCGGGAAATTTTTAAGTGCTTTTAACCTATATTTAGCAATGGCTTCATTAAGTTCAGTTAATGATATTAATGTTTTCAAAAGTTTTTTTTTATTATCCGCTTCACCTAAAATCAAAACTTCAATGCTATCAATTGTTTCTACATAAGTATAATTATTTGTTCCTTTTACCCACATCAATTGTTTAAGTTTAGCAGGAGAAAGCTGTGTTTTTTGATTTATAATGGCATCTTCCATGGTCAATAACTTTGTTTGCGCTATCGAAGTTTGTAAAAATGCTAGTATTATATAAATGATAATTAAAAATAGTCTCATTTTTTTATTGTTGCAGTTCGTAAGTTTAAAGCTGTTAATTTATTGCAATATTTTTCAGTATCTATAATAATTATTTGGTGGTACCACAGTTTATAACAATGGGCATTGGTGTGTCAATTTGTTAAAAATAGTTTTACAGCTTTTTAGAACCGCTATGTTTTTCTTGCATTAGAGCTTATTTTAACCCGTTCATTATTTTTATTTACATTAAAATTATACTTCTTTGGTTTTATTTTATTGAGGCCCCATTATTTATATTTACTTTGCCAGGCTCCACAAAACAGAGTTCCCCATTACTGTTTTCAGCCATTAATATCATTCCTTGGCTTTCAATATTTTTAATTTTACGAGGAGCCAGATTTACTAAAATAGATACTTTTTGTCCTATAATTTCTTCTGGTTTATAATAAGCTGCAATACCCGAAACAACAGTTCTTTTATCAATGCCTGTATCAATTAATAATTTCATTAATTTGTCTGTTTTAGGAACGAGTTCCGCTTCTAATATAGTTCCTACACGAATATCCATTTTGTTAAAATCATCAAATGATATGTCTGCTTTAGCTTCGTTTTTAAAATTAATCACAATTGGCGGGGCCTCCTCATTTTTATTTAATAAAATATTCGATTTATTTATTTCATATTGATTATCTATTTTAGAGTTATTTAATTTGAGAATCTGTGAATCTATTATTTCATCTTCAACTTTTTCAAACAACAAACTTGAAGGATTAATTTGGTGCCCAGGCAATAATAAATCAGTACGAGTAGCATCATTCCATTTTAAATTATTGTTAAGGTTAATCATTGTTGCTAATTTTTTCGATGTAAATGGTAAAAAGGGCTCCATTAAAATTGTAAGATTAGCAACTATTTGTAAGGATAAATTCATTATTGTTTGCACCCTATTTTTATCGGTTTTAATTATTATCCAAGGTTCGTTATCAGCCAAAAACTTGTTTCCTAAACGGGCCAAATTCATCAATTCTGCTAGGGCTTCACGAAAACGATACTGTTTAATGCTTGAAGATATTTTTTCAGGAAACTTACTTAATTCTTTAAGTAATAATATGTCTGCTTTAATAAATTCTAATGCCTCTGGAACTTTCCCATCATAATATTTGTGTGTTAATACAAGTGTGCGATTAATAAAATTTCCAAGTATTGCAACTAACTCATTATTGTTTTTAGCCTGAAAATCTTTCCAAGTAAAATCGTTATCCTTTGTCTCTGGAGCATTTGCGCAAAGGGTATAACGAAGGGCGTCTTGTTTGTTTGTAAATTCCAGCAAATACTCATGCAACCAAACTGCCCAATTGCGTGATGTTGAAATTTTATTGCCTTCTAAATTTAAAAACTCATTGGCAGGAACAGCCTCTGGTAAAATATAAGACCCTTCGGCCATAAGCATTGCAGGGAATATAATGCAATGGAAAACAATATTGTCCTTACCAATAAAATGTACCAGTTTCGTTTCTTTATCCTTCCAATATAATTCCCACTCTTCCTTTTCATGGGGTTTTAAATTAGAAATTAGGTTTGCCCCATTCCCCTCATTGGTATTATTAATTTCTTTGGATGTATTAAAAAATTCTTTTGTTGCAGAAATATATCCAATTGGTGCATCAAACCATACATACAAAACTTTGCCTTCTACCCCTTCAATTGGCACTTTAACACCCCAATCCAAATCCCTTGTCATAGCACGAGGTTGCAGTCCGGAACTTAACCAGCTTTTGCATTGTCCTAATACATTTGTTTTCCATTCTTTGTGCGAATCAATATACGCATCTATTTGGGGTTGCAAGATATCTAAAGGTAAAAACCAGTTTTTAGTTTTTTTTAATATAGGTTTTTCTCCAGAAAATGTGGATTTTGGGTTAATTAAATCAGTAGCATTAAGCGTGCTTCCACAGCTTTCACATTGATCGCCATAAGCATTTTCATTTGCGCATTTCGGGCAAGTACCAACAATATACCTATCTGCTAAAAACTGATTAGCTTTCTCATCAAAATATTGTTCTGTAATTTCTTCTTTGAAAATTCCTTTTTGATATAATGTATTAAAAAATTCAGAAGCCGTTTTATGATGTATTTTAGAAGATGTTCGAGCATATATATCGAAAGAAATGCCAAATTCATCAAATGCATCACCCATTATTTTATGGTATTTATCAACGACGTTTTGCGGAGTTGTACCCTCTTTCTTTGCCTTAATGGTTATTGGAACACCATGTTCATCAGAACCACAAATAAATTTTACCAACTCCCCGTTAGAACGCAAATACCTTACATATATATCGGCAGGTAAATAACAGCCTGCCAAATGACCTATATGCAATGGCCCATTAGCATATGGTAATGCTGCCGTTACTGTATATCTTTTAAATTTGCTCATTAATTTGTATGTTTGCTGATGATAACAAGCAACAAAGATAATAACTTAGACTGCTTAATTGTAACTCTATTAATAAATAGGTATAACATGAAATATTTGCGCTTAAAAAGCTCCTAATAAGCCTAGTAAAGCTTTCAAAATAATTTCGACAAAATAGCTATATTAATAAAAACAGATGATTTCATTTTTTTTGCAAAAAATATGCTTATGAAAACGCGCGTGAGGAATGAACAAACGCGATGCAGGGTTGCAGGTGGGGAGGAATCGTTTGTTCTTGATTTTTTGTTTCTGGAGCCTGCCCTGAGCTTTTGCCGAAGGGTATCAAGA
>Ga0114966_10000108_pt1 | contig 76672 bp, 74 predicted proteins | sample M_130207_XF_Meta_FD_87029 | JGI IMG/M metagenome (GOLD analysis project Ga0114966, IMG submission 87029) | Freshwater microbial communities from Lake Montjoie, Canada to study carbon cycling - M_130207_XF_MetaG | ecosystem: Environmental > Aquatic > Freshwater > Lake | place: Lake Montjoie...
CAAGATCCATACGTCATACTCGGTGTGCCGCCCACCGCGACGGACCAGGAAATCCGCAAGGCCTACATTTCCCGCTGCAAGGTTCTGCACCCCGATAGATTCGATCCGAAAACGCAGCCGAAAGAATGGGCGCAAGCGAATGAGATGCATGCGGAGTTGAATCGCGCTTACGCCACGTTGCGCACCGCGAACCAGCGATCCGCGACGGATACTCAACCCAATCGCACGGAAAACGCACAAGGACAGGCTACGCCTCCAGCGCCGCATCGATCCAAACGGCCATACACTGAAGGGCACATCCTCCTGGGGATGCTCGTCGTCGGCTTTTGGGGACTCTACTTGGGAGCGACGAGCCTTTGGCGGGAGTCCGGCATCGACAAAGTTCCCCACCATCTTTCATCGACGGAACTGCGGGACGGCACCGTGCCCAACAACCGCTTGCTAAAGGTCAGCGACGCGAAGTGCGACCTTGGCCACGGGGTCGCGTATCTTGAGCACTCCACTCCCCAAGCCTATTACATCCCTCTCGTCACCCCATCGGGTCGGCCCGAATCCGAAACTCTCCCGGCGGGTCGGAGAATCATTCTTCGGCTGACGAAAGAGCTCTATGATGCCCACTCCGGCGCTCTTCAAAATGCCGGTGCGCCACTGTCTGTGGAAGGCATCCGGCTGCTGAACACCGACATCGAATCGCGCATAGAGGAGTTCCTGAAGAAAGAGTTGAGCATCGCGAATCTTGATAACGTCGTGGTGATCGACGGCGGCAGACAGCCCATCGGCTCCCTCCTGCCCATCAAAGTTTTGATCATCTCCAGCGCTTGGCTGCTCATGTTGTTCTTCAACTTCGCGAAGAAGCCCAAGCTCGCGTGGAGTGCCATCGCGGTATTGTGCGGAGCCTTCGCCATCGTTCCCGACCGTCTCTGGCTTGAGCCCGATTATGAATCGCCGCTGGTTTCACAAGCCGCAAAAGCCGTAACAAACGCTTCTCGACTCAATTTAGCAGGGGACAGCACTTCAAGTGGTTTGAGTTCGACCGCACCCGTTACACCATCCGCGAAGGTTCGAACCGAGAAAGAACCGATTCTTCCACCGCGTGAAAATCTACGACAAGCAGCAGAACGGGGAGACGCAGATGCCCAATTCTACCTTGGAAGAAGATATGCATGGGGAGAAGGAGTTGCGATAGATTCTCCCGAGGCGGCCAAATGGTATCGCAAAGCTGCTGAAAAGGGGCATGTGGAGGCGCAATACATGCTCGGCCTTTTTTACACAATCCCCCCGGACGGAATATCAGAGAACGCTGAAGAAGCGATCCAATGGTATCGCAAAGCTGCCACGCAGGGACACTTAGAAGCCCAACGCAATGTCGGAGACATGTATATAAGTGGAAGGGGAGTCGCGAAGAATGGCTCAGAGGGAGCCAAATGGTATCGCATGGCCGCAGAGCAAGGGGATTTGGTTTGTCAAATGTTCCTCGTTGACATGTACGAAGCTGGGGAAGAAATACCGCGGGATATCGCGGAAGCCGTGAAGTGGTATCGCAAGCTGGCTTCGAGAGGCAAACCTTACTACGCGTATAAGCTCGGTCAAAAATATAGGTATGGCGAAGGCGTGACCAAGGATGCTGCCGAGGCCGTAAAATGGTACCGCACTGGTGCCGAGCAAAATTATGGCGTTTGTCAAAGAATACTCGGAGATATGTATCGAGATGGAGTTGGAGTTTCCAAGAATGTATCCGAAGCCGCAAGGTGGTATCGCAAGGCTGCCGCGGAAGATTCTTCCACTGGACGTAGCATTGCTCAGGGTAGCCTGGGCGAACTATTTGCAAGAGGTGAAATTCTACCAAAGGATTTTACAGAAGCCGTTACATGCTGTCGCCAAGCTGCCGAGAATGGAGATGCAATCGCGCAGCGCTACTTGGCAGACAGGTATAGTAGGGGAGATGGAGTCGCGAAGAGTGCCATCGAAGCAGCTAAATGGTATCTTAAAGCTGCCGAACAAGGTGACGCAGACGCACAGAGAGCAATTGGGGCTATGTATGTAAGTGGGAATGGAGTTACTAAGAATCCTGTAGGAGCAGGTAAATGGCTTGGCAAAGCTGCCGAACAGGGGGATGCAAGCGCGAAATACGTCCTCGGACAGATGTACTTAAGTGGAGAGATCGGAACGAACGACCCGGTAGAAGCGGCCAGATGGCTGCGCAAGGCTGCTCAGCTAGGACATGTTAAAGCCCAATGGCTATTGGGATTGTTACTGAAGGAAGGTAGCGGAATGCCAAAAGACGAAATCGAAGCACTTGCTTGGTATTACATCGCCTCCGCATCAGGCTCTGAAAGTTGGTACACAACGGGAAGAGAAGCGCGAACGCTTTTAGAAAAACGCCTTGGTCCACAGGTGTCATTGCTCGCTCAGCAGCGAAGCAAAGAAATCCTGAAGGAGATCCAAGCAGCAAAGGCAAAGGGCGCCCGAGTTACGCAGGCGGGACAACCGGGGGAGGCGGACCGCGATGAGCCGCCCAAGCGTGGCCAATCGGGTACTGGAGTATTCGTTACCACGGATGGACTCATTTTGACTGCCGCCCATGTGGTCAAGGGCGCTTCATCCATAGAGATACAAACCTCGCATGGAGCTAAGCCGGGGCGCTTGGTAAAGATTGATACGAAGAACGATCTTGCGCTTATAAAGTGCGAAGGAAAGTTCCAGCCGGCCCCTGTAAAAGCACCCCGCGATGTAAAGCTCGGGCAGGCAGTCTTCACGATTGGCTTTCCAAACATTGAGTTACAGGGGGTCAGTCCGAAGATGACTCGCGGTGAGATCAGCAGTCTTGCGGGGCTCCAGGATGATCCCCGGCACTGGCAGATTAGCGTCCCGGTGCAACCCGGCAATTCCGGCGGCCCGCTCTTCGATGAAGCCGGAAATGTGATTGGCGTAATTGTCGCCAAGCTCAACGCGATCAAGGCCGCCAAGTTCACCGGCGATCTCTCGCAAAACGTGAACTACGCGGTAAAGAGCGCACCCGCCCTGCAATTACTGGCTCCTTACAGCGATAAGCTTGCCCGCGAAAGACAGGACAACCCCTCCGACAAAGTCGAAACGGTCGTCGAGCAGTGCCGCGAATCCGTAGTGCTAATTTTCGGATATGGGCCGTAGATTGGGCCTGCGGTTAGAGTCCGAAGATCACAGCAGATCAAACGGCGTGACGATTCCAAGTAAATGCTGGTTGTTCGGGTCTGTTACGAGCAGGATATGCCCCGCCGGCCCGGTAGTCATTTGGGTTAAGACCGCATGCACGTCCATATCGGCGTGGATGGTATGTGCATCAGGTATCACTAGATCGCCAGCAATGGCCTTATCCAATGTTTGCGCCAACCTTACTTTTCGGTCGCCGCTCCGCAGGTAGGCCGCAATAGCTAGATCAGAAACAATACTCCATCGACCTCCATCGCCGCGCTTTACCGGAAGATAGCTATACGAATGCGCCAACATGCTCTGTCGGATAAAGCTCAAGGGTTGCCACGGTTCCGCACAAATGGGGTTCCGCACCATAAAATTGCTAACATGGTTCATTTGAACTTTGAGAGCCAAAGCATCCTCAAGAATGATGGATATTTGAATCGCGTGCTGGGTGAGATTTCTAGCGAAAACGCCTTCGTGCATAGCCGTGTTTCTTCCTTGGCGTACCAAGTCAAAAAGCTGCGGGAACGGCACATGGAAAGGGCGGTGTGATTCTTCTACCTCCGCAAGCGGGGACATTCTAGCCAGCTTCGTGAGATCATTCTTGTAGGCGGCCAGCCCGATTCCCTTTCCCTCCGTCAAAAGAGACCCCAGCTTCTCCAAGACAAAGACAATGGAATCAAAATTCTCGGCATCTCGCTGCGCCGCTTCACGAGCCTCACGGAATCTTTCTCGGAAATAGAGGGCAGTCTCCGTTTGCATGGATTGCTCCGAGACGCCTACAAATCCAGCATCAGCCGCACCGGGTTCTCGATGCTCTCTTTCACGCGGATGAGGAAGGTCACGGCTTCTTTGCCATCCACCACGCGGTGGTCGTAGCTGAGCGCGAGATACATCATCGGGCGGATCACGACCTGGCCTTTCTCGGCGATCGGGCGCTCCTGGATTTTGTGCATGCCGAGGATGCCGGACTGCGGCGGATTGAGGATGGGCGTGGAAAGGAGCGAGCCGTAGATGCCGCCGTTTGAGAGCGTGAAGACGCCGCCCTGCAGGTCTTCGATTTTGATTTTGCCCTCCCGCGCTTTGACCGCGTAGGCGGCGAGGTCGCGCTCGATTTCGGCGAAGGATTTCTGGTCCGCGTCGCGCACCACGGGGACGACGAGCCCGCGCTCGGTGCCCACGGCGACGCCGATGTCGAAGTAGTGGTTCTGCACGAAGTCATCGCCATCCATGCGCCCGTTGATCGCCGGGCAGGCCTTGAGCGCGGTGACCGTGGCTTTGATGAAAAAGGACATGAAGCCGAGCTTGATCCCGTGCTTCTTGACGAAGGAATCCTGCTGGCTGGCGCGCAGGCTCATCACCGCGCTCATGTCGCACTCGTTGAAGGTGGTGAGGATGGCGGCGGTGTGCTGCGCCATGACGAGTTGCTGCGCGATCTTGCGGCGGAGCGGCGAAAGTTTCTTCCGCGTACTGCGCCCTTCGGCGACGGGCGCGGTATTTTCGGAGAGGGTGGAAAGCGACGCATTGGCCGCGGCGACGGCGGAAGAGATGGCGGACGTCGCGACTGGTTCGGAAACGACTGGCACCACGGGTGCGCTCGCGGCAGCAGTCTTCTTGGCAGCAGCCGGTGCCGGCTTTTCCTTTGCCGGGGCAGCCGGAGGCTTTGCGGTCTGCACCGCCGCGCCGCCCGCCTCGATCGTGCCCACGGTATCCCCGATCTTCACCTCGCTGCCTGCGGCCACACGGATCTTCAGCACGCCCGGGTTCTCCGCGGCGATCTCGGTGGAAACCTTGTCCGTTTCCAAAGTGAAGAGCACCTCTCCCGCGGCCACGGTGTCGCCGTCGTTCTTGTGCCAGACGGAGAGCAGTCCGCTGGTGATGGACTCACCGACGGCAGGGATTTTGATTTCGAGCGACATGGCAATTATGGGCGGCAGAAGTTGGAAAGTGACGGCGCTTGGGCCCCGTCACGAGCGGGATACTGAATCAGGAATCCAAAATTCCGAACGGAAATTTTACCGGCTCCGGGCGCGCCGTTTTTCCCGCTGAACCCACCTCCCGTCCCCGAGTTTCCCCGAGGCGCCACCGCCTCGGATTCCGGGTCAAATCACCTCGCGATACACGTCCGGGTGGGGACGCCAAATCACGACGGCGTTCACGAGGTCGCCGGCTTCGGCGATGACCGCGCGGCCGGCGGCGATGCTGGAGAGTTCGATAAGGCCGACGGATTTTTCGTTCATGACTTGGTCAGGGTGATGCGGTCGCTCGCGACGGCGGTGACCTTGCTGGCAAAGGGTGCGTGGATGATCGCGCCGAGGGCGTTGGGCGCGGGCTCAGAGACGGGCTGGCCGGCGGCGCTTTGTTTCAGCGGAAGGACCAGCGTGCGCGTTTCGACGATGCCAGAACGGAGCGGCGCGGGGCTGGCGTCCTGCTCGACACGGGGCGACCGTCGCGCATGGGGTGAACTTTGATGTCGGTCTTGCCGGTCCACTTGAAATCCTGTTTCCGCAGCGCAGCCTTCGAGTCGTCGCACGCCTCTTTCGGGTAGAGTTCCCCGGGGCAGGCGGAGTGCGTGCAGAGGCCGCACGAGCAGCAGAGCGCGGCCCATTCGTTGAAGCGCTCGGCGCCCGCGCCGGTGAAGGCGAGCGTGCGCATGCCCGGATGCGGCTCGACCTGGTCGCCGAGGAGAAAGCGCGGGCAAAACTCGGTGCAATACCGGCACTGGTCGCACGCGGATTTGCCGATGGCGGCCTGCTTCACCGGCGGGATGAACCTTCCCGTGACGGTATAGAAGAGATCGTATTCGTCGCCGGCCGGGTAGAAATCGCCAAGCCACTGCACGCGCACGCGCGTTCCCCGGCAGGCTTCCTCGATCGCTTCGACGGCTTTCTTTTTCTTCGCCTTGATGCCGATCACGCCTTCCTGCGCGCCGGTCGCCATCATGCTCAGTTCGACGCCGCGTAGTGCTCCATCACCGCCGCGTCCTTGTGCAGCAGCGGTTCGCACTCCGCGCCATTGGCGATGATGATCTCGGCTTTCGAACCCAGCTTCACATGAGCGGGAAACCCACCCCGCCCGCGGCGACGACGCCGGCGAGTCTGCCTTGGTCAATAAGTGACATGGCTGACTCCTCGGGCGGCGTGCTCTGGTGCGGGTTACTTCTTGGAAAGATTCGCGACGATTTCGTCGGTGAGCTTTTGCACCAGCGCCTCGATCTCGGCGTCGCTGGAGGCGGCGCCGTTGGTCATCGGATTGAATGGCGTGACCGGCGACGAGCAGCCATGCGAACCGCACATCTGCTGCCAAGGATCGACTTCGCAAAGCCCCGCCGGCTTCAAGTCGTAACGGTCGTCGGGCAGACCAAGCGTCTTCTTGATGTTGAGCAGTTCGGGCAACTTGTCGCACGGGATCGAAGCCGATCCGGGGATGGACTGCGCGAGAATGACCGTGCGGCAATAGGCATCGGTGATCTCCATTTTGAAGTAAGCGTCCTCCACCGACTTACCCCAGCAGATCACACCGTGGTTACCCATGAGGATGGACTGGTGTTTCGGTGCGAGCGGGAAAATCTCCGCCGCGATCTCGGCCGAACCCGGCGTCTTGTAGGGCGTGTAGGCCACCGTGCCGACGAATACTTCCAACTCCGGAATCAAGCGCGGCGGCGGAGCCATGCCTTTGATCGCGAACGCCCCGGCGTGGCACGGATGCGCGTGACAGACACTCACCGCTTCCGGCGTGGAGTGGAAGATCGCCATGTGGGTCGTGATCTCGCTCGTCCGTTTCCAAGTGCCGCCGAGTTGCTTCCCCTTGCCATCGACCATGCACATCATGTCGGGCTTCATGAAGCCTTTGCTCACGCCCGTCGGCGTGCAGATGAAGCGATCCGGCCCCAGCCGCGCGGAGATGTTACCGCCGTTGCCGTCGCAGTATTCGCGCGCCCAGATGCGGCGTCCGATGTCGCAGATCTGCTCCTTGATTTCGGTTGCTTCCTTCGAGGCGAAAAGGCGCACGTCATCCGGTGTATAGTGGCCCGGCGTGGCGGTCGCGGCAGGAGCCGACGCGGGTGCCGCCGTGGAGTCAAAGACGACCTTCACGCTAGCTTCGGTGAAGATGTCCTTCGCGCCGGGAGTAAGGCGGACTTCGCTGTTTTGGCGGAACTCTTTTGCGCCGGTTTTGACAAACTCAGCGGCTTCTTTTTGGGCGATCAGTTGCATAGGTTATTGCTTGTAGAAAAATTCATCGACGAGCGCGGCGCAGTAGGCGTCCACGGGGGTTGGCTTTTCAAACGGGCAGGCGGCCTCGCGACCTTCACTGATGGCGATCTGCTGACCGACCCCCGCGCCGAGTTGGTCATAGACCACGATGGCAGGGTCATGTTTGTCCTCGCCGTTAAAAGTGTCCGTCTTCCAAGGCAGCGTAACGAGCAACCTTTCGCCGGTGTATTTCGGCGAACGCACGGAAAGCGTCACGCGACCTATGACCGTGCCCATTCTCATAGCGCGAGACTCCTCTCGGGATCGATGATGCCAAGCACGGTCCAGCGCGCTGGGCTGAGTTCGTTGCCCACAATCTTGCGCGCCTCACTGCCGTCGCTGGAAATCATCACTTTCTGCCCGATGCCCGCGCCGAGTGGGTCGATTACGATCTGCGGAGCCAGATCCGGACTGTCCGGAATCGCGATAAGCAGCCGCCAGCCATCGAGACTTTTATGCTTTATCGTCGCAGTGACGTGGCCCTTGATCGTGGCGAGTCTCATACGATTTCGGAAAACGCACGCGCAGGAACTCCGGGGAGCACACGCGTCTCGCGTGTTGGTTGGGGCGTCTCGCCACAACGAACTTTCGAGGACGTTGCTGTGAAAATCCGCGCACCAACTGAACACGACGCTCTGGGAAGTTCGCGAAGGCGGGACGCCTTCGCCAACACGCGGGACGCGCGTGCTCCCCGGAATTCGCGCTCAGCTGCGTTGTTCTGGATGCGTGACATCATCGACATCAAAACAAGTTCAAGTTTTCCACCATCACGCACCGCCGCGAACGGGTGAAGGTCATGGGTGTGGTCACACCTTCGCCGGTGGGCGTGGCGACGCTGAAGCTCAGGAAACCTTCGCCGCCGAGACCCAGGCCGGTCATGCACGGGCCGTTCTTGATGAAGAGCGTGGTATCCACGATCTGGGCCATCTTGGTGAGGTTGCGGATGTTCTGCGAATGCATGATCGCGGTGTGCTTGTAACCGTGCTCGGCCTTGATCGCTTCCGCGATACCTTCGTCCACATTGGGCACGCGAACGATCGGGATGAAAGGCATCATCTGTTCCTCGTCGACAAAGATGTGATCGGCTTTGGTTTCGCCGAAGAGCAACTGCGTCGCGGGTGGAACATCCAGGCCGATAGCCTTGGCGAGCACGGCGGCATCCCGTCCGACGAGGTCGCGGTTCACGACCGGGTGCGGACAGCCAGCACCTTTGCCCTGAGGGAAAACGAACGCTTTGTCCGCGAGTGCCTCGACTTGCTTCGCGTCTAGCTGCACGGCACCCGCTCGCTTGAGCGCGGCGATGAGTTGGTCGGCAACGGCTTCCACGACGAACACTTCCTTCTCACCGATGCAGAGTAGGTTGTTATCGTAACTCGCTCCCTGAATGATCGACTTGGCCGCGACCTCGAGGTCGGCAGTTTCATCGACGACCACAGGCGGGTTGCCGGGGCCGGCGCAAACCGCGCGCTTGCCGGTCTTCATCGCCGCTGCGACGACCGCGGGACCGCCGGTGACGCAGAGCAACCGCACCAGCGGGTGCTTGCACATCACATCGAAGGTCTCAAGCGTGGGCTTAACGACGGTCGTTAGCAGGTCGGAGATTCCGATCTCCTGAAAGATGGCTTCGTTGTAAGCCCGGATGGCAATGGCCGCGCACTTCGCAGCGGCCGGATGGGTGTTATAGACAACCGAGTTACCCGCCGCGATCATGTTAATCGCATTCCCCGTGAGGGTCGGGACGCTGTGGGTCGAAGGCGTCACCGCACCGATGACTCCCCACGGCGCGAAGTCGATGATCGTGAGGCCAAAGTCGCCGCTGAAAGCCATGCGCTCAAGGAACTCAACGCCCGGCACAAGGTCGCCACAGATCTTGAGCTTCTCGATCTTATGCTCCAGCCGTCCGATCTTTGTCTCGTTGAATTCAATTGTGCCCCACTCCTGAGCCTTGGCCACGCACATCTTGCGGATCACCTGGATCGCTTTGCGTCGCGCGGACACACCGAGATCGCGGAGTTTTTCAAAAGAGCGATGCGCCGCTTCACACGCGGCAGCCATGTCTTCATAGACACCAAAGCCGCTCGGGGCCGACGCTGCGACCTTTGGCTGGGTCTGGGTCTGCAAACGGGTCAGCACTTCGCTCACCACTCTGGATACTAGTCTTTCGTCAATCGTTGCCATTTACGGAGGTTTGTTACTGCGCCTTGTAGAGGATTCGCCTGGCCACATCGACCGTGTCCACGATGCCGATCACGACGGCATCCACGGGAGCGTTCTTGTCGTCAGCGGCCAACCGCGCGGAGCTGCCTTGCACGATGAGCACGATCTCGCCCTCACCCGCGCCGAGGGTATCCACGACCACCAGCGTGCTGCTGCCGGGCTTCCACTCTTTGGCCGTCGGCGAATCAATCACGAGCGGACGGACGAGCAGAAATTTCTGACCCGTCATCTTCGCGTTCTTCTTCGTCGCGACAACGCTGCCTTCTACGCGGGCAAGAATCATGGTTGGAAAACCGTGATACTTACTTGGCTTTCGGGAGGACTGCGACGAGATCGCTGTGCGGGCGGGCAATGACGCTGACGCTGACGATTTCGCCGAGCGACTGCGCGGCGGTTTTGCCAGCTTCCGTCGCGGCTTTGACCGCGGCGACGTCGCCGGTGACGCAGACGGTCACCATTGCGTTGCCGACCTGGGTGATGGGGCCGACGAGTTCGACGTTGGCCGATTTGAGCATCGCGTCAGTCGCCTCGACGAGTGCGACGAGACCGCGCGTTTCGATCATTCCAATTGCTTGTTGTGCCATAATAGTTGGGTTGTTTGGTTAGTTGAGAGTTGAGAGTTTGGCCCACGCGTTGCGGGCGATGATGATTTCTTCGTTGGTCGGGATGACGCGCACTTCGATCTTCGAGCGCGGCGTTGAGATGATGGCTTCGTCGGCGCGCACGCGGTCGTTGGCTTCGTGGTCGAGCTCGAGTCCGCAGAAGTCCAAGTTCGCGCAGATTTTTTCGCGAAGCACCGGGTTGTTCTCGGCGATGCCAGCGGTGAAAATGAGGACGTCCGCGCCGTTCAACTCGACCAGAAACTGGCCAATGTATTTCCGGATCGCGCCAACGAAGACATCGAGCGCGATTTGGGCGTCGGCACTGCCGTTCGCCGCTGCGTCGAGGATGTCGCGCACGTCCCCGGTCGCGAGGCCGGAGAGACCTTTGAGGCCGGACTGGGAAGTGAGCGCTTTCTCCACGGCGTCGATGCCGAGGCCCAGGTCGCGGGCGAGGTAGATAAGGGCAAAGACATCGAAGTCGCCCACGCGATTGTTTTGCGGCAGACCGCTTTGCGGAGTCATGCCCCAGCTTGAGTCGATGGCTTTGCCATCGCGCACCGCAGCGATGGAGGAGCTGCCGCCGAGGTGGCAGGAGATGACGCGCAGTTTTTCCGTGCCGCGCAGTTCGGCGCAGCGCTGCGAGACAAAGCGATGGCTCGCGCCGTGGAAGCCATACCTGCGGATGCCATACTTCGTCTCCCATTCACGCGGCACCGGGTAGCGGATGTTTTCCGGCGGCACGTCGTCGTAAAACGCCGTCTCGAAGGTGCCGATGCACGGCAGGCTCGGATGCGATCTGTGGAAGCTGCGGACGGCGGCGACGTAGGGCGGGTTGTGCGCGGGCAGGAGGGTGTTGATTTCCTCCATCGCGCGCAGCACCGGCTCCGCGAGCATCTGCGTGCCGGAGATGCCGCGAGCCATCACCGGCTTGAAGCCGACCGCGGCGAGACCGTTGAACCCGCCGAGCGCTTTCTCGACCAGCGAGATGGCCGCGCCGTGGTCGGGCAGCGCAGCGACACCTTTCTGCTCCGCATCATTGCCGACCTGATACTTATAGGTCGATTCGGTGCTACCAATGCGCTCAACACCACCCTTCGCCAGCACGCGCTCCGAAGGCATTTCGATCAAGCGGAACTTGAACGAAGTGCTGCCGATGTTGGCCACGAGGATGTTGTTGGGTGTCATTGGTTCAGCCAGGTCCCATCTGTCCCATAGGTTTTATGGGGCCGATGCGACGAATGGGACTACTTCGCGGGGCCGTTCGCCGGTTTGCCGCCGAGGAATTTTCCAAGACCGTGCAGGTCATCGTGCGGACGCGGGATCACATGCACAGCGACGACTTCGCCGATCGCACTGGCTGCGGTCGCACCAGCTTCGACGGCAGCTTTCACTGCGGCGACATCGCCTTTGACAAAGACGGTCACAAAGCCCGAGCCGACTTTCTCCCAGCCGATGAGTTCCACGTTGGCGGCCTTCGTCATGGCGTCAGTTGCTTCAAACTGCGCGACGAGACCCTTGGTTTCGATCATTCCGATTGCTTGTCCAGCCATATAGGTAAGTAGGTTTCTAAGTTAGGAGGTGAAGAATTTCAGCAGCTCCGGCGTGGGCCGGGCGATGACGTGGGACGCGACGAGATTGCCGACGCGCTTGGCGGCTTCCTTCCCGGCTTCGACGGCGGCTTTGACGCTGCCGACATCGCCGCGGACGATGGTAGTGATCAAGGCTCCACCGATGGGGATGGATTTGACCAGTTGCACATTAGCGGCCTTGACCATGGCGTCACTGGCTTCCACCAGGCCCACGTAGCCGCGAGTTTCGATTAGTCCGATTGCTTCGCTCATTTAGTTATTGGTTTGGTTTATTGGGTTGAAATGATCCGCTGTTTTGCGGGGTTTAGGTTTTGAAAAGCTCGACCTTAGTGGCGCGTTCGAGGTCGGAGGCGTTGGCTTCGTCGGTGTCCATGTGGACCTCCAGTTTAAAGCTGGGATCGACACGCGCGAGCAGCTCGTCAAAGCGCGTCGTGCATCCGGGCGAAGTGACTTTCAGCGTGATGCGATCGAGGTGCTTCACGCCGTAAAATTTCGCGTCACTCGGCGACATGTGAACGTGCCGGGCCGCGCGGATCAGACCTTCCTTCATCTCCAGCATCCCTTTTGGTCCCATGACGTAGCCGCCGGGCGTGCCCTGGATGTCGCCGGACATTTTCACCGGCAAGTCCACGCCGAGCTGGATGGCATCGGTGATCGCGAGTTCGATCTGCGTGAGACTCCGGCACGGGCCGAGGATGCGGAGATTGGGGATCACGCGCCGCCGCGGTCCGATGAGGGTTACCGTTTGTTCGGCGGCGAATTGCCCTTCCTGATAGAGCCACTTGTGAACGGTCAGTTTCGCGCCGGGGCCGAAAAGCACCTCCAGATTCTCCGGCGAGATGTGCATGTGCCGCGCGGAGCTGTTGACCACCAAAGTCGGGGCCGGGCCATCGGGGAGCTGCTGACCGAGCTGCCGGGAGAGGGTCGAACGGACGAGCGCTTCGACAATCGGGCGGCTGGGAGCTTGGATGGAACTCATCGGGCAACAATGTTATGACTGATGGCAATCATATAACCAAAAGCGTGCTGGTCAACGGGTATTTTGGAAAAGGTAAAGATTGCTCCCGATCATAAGATGTGGACCGGAAACTCGTCCGGTTCTGCCTCATCTGCCAAAGGACCCGGCGGCGGTGGAATGGCGGCGGACTTTGCCGAGGTCTTAAGCGCGGCGGCCGGGAGCTGCTCGTCTCTGATCGCGATGCCGGCACCGCGCAACTTTTCCGGCGTAAGGTCGGTGAGGAGAAACTCCACTTGGCTCCACGGGAGGAGAAAGTGTGGGGCGCGCCGTTTCAGTTTGGAGCTATCCAGACAAAAAACACTGACTCCGGTCCGGCCCATCAGAACTTTTTGCTGTTCCACGATGGCGGCTTGCGAGTTCCAAATTCCTTCCCCATCCATCCCCTCCGCCGAGAGAAAGGCGACATCGAAGCGCCAGAACTCCAGACTCTTTTGCGCTGTCTCGCCCAGCAAGGTGGACTGCAAATGCAGGAGTTGGCCCGCCAGTTGGAAGACTTGAACTCCGGGAATGGACGCGAGGATTTCCCCGACCGGGAGATTCGAGGTGACAATCGTCACCGGTGTGACCGGTTGATCACGGAAAGCCTCGGCAATCGCGTAGATCGTCGTTCCCGAGTCGAAAAAGTAGGTTTTCCCCGGCTTAAAAAACCGCAGCGCCGCCGTCGCAATTCTGGCCTTGGCGCGGGTTCCCTGACCCTGTCGTTCCCGAAACGACGGAAACCGATCATTAAACTCAGAGAGCGCCCCGCCGTAAGTGCGAGTGATCTTTTTCTCCTGGGCGAGGACCGCCAAATCGCGGCGAAGCGTCGCTTCCGACACCTTCAGCCTAAGACACAACTCCTTCACCGACAAATAGCGGTGCTGCTCGACGATCAGCGCAAGACGTTCGCGCCGCGCCAAAACTATGTGCAGGGGGACTTTCAAGGAATCGAAGTTGCTCCCGTTTTATGATCGATGTCAACAAACAAATCTCCTGGATGGCACGCGGGCAGTCCGGGGAATCGCCGACGCACGGCGACCACCACCAAAACTATTTCCACACGTTGAGGCCGCCCGGCTTGCCCTGGCGGGCATCGGAATTGCATGATCCGCCCCATGCAATTCATCCGCGACATTCACTCCGCCTGCCGCGCAGCGAGCCGCCCGGCAGTTTCGTTCGAGTTTTTCCCGCCGAAGACCGACGAGGGCGACCGCAACCTCATGGACAAAACGCTGCCTGCGCTGCTCGCACTGAAGCCGGATTATTGCTCGGTGACCTACGGAGCGGGCGGCAGCACGCGGGACAAGACCATCGGCATCGTCGATCGGATCCAGCGCGAGCACGGGCTCACGGCGATGATGCACCTGACGTGCGTGAACTCCACGCGCGCGCAGCTCGGCGAGGTGCTCGCCGAGGCGCGGGCGCGCGGCATCACCAACATTCTCGCCCTCCGGGGCGACCCGCCCGGCGGCACCGGCGAATGGATCGCGACCGAGGGCGGCTTTCAGTATTCCAGCCAGCTCGTGCAATGCATCCGCGAGTTGGGTGGATTCAGCATCGGCACGGCCGGCTTTCCCGAGGGGCACATCGCCCAGACGGCGGGCAAACTGGCAGACTGGGACTTCCTCGCGGCGAAAATCGAAGCTGGCGCGGACTTCGTCATCACCCAGCTCTTTTTCGATAACGAGGATTTCTACCGCTTCCACGACTACCTCGTAAAAAAGGCGGGTCGCCCTTTGACGATCATCCCTGGCCTGCTGCCAATCGTCTCCGGGAGGCAGACGAAAAAATTCACCGAGATGTGCGGCTCGCGCCTGCCCGCGCCCTTCGTCGCCCGGCTCGACGCGCTCGGCGACGACGACGCGGCGGTCATCGAATACGGGATCGAATACTGCACGAGACAGTGCGAGGAGCTGCTGAAATTCGGCGTGCCCGGCCTGCACTTCTACTCGCTGAACAAGCCGCACTCGACCACGCAGGTCGTGCGCAATCTCGACCTCGCCCGGTGAGCCTGCGCGTCTGGGCCTACGCGGGCTGCGACACCTGCCGGAAAGCGCAGAAGTTTCTCGCCGAGCGAAAAATCGCGCACGAGCTGATCGCGATCCGCGAGCACCCGCCCGGCGTCGCCGAACTGCGCGCCATGCTCGCGCACGTGGGCGGCGACCTGCGCCGGCTCTTCAACACCAGCGGCCAGGACTACCGCGCGCAAAACATGAAAGAACGCCTGCCCGCGCTCAGCACCGACGAAGCGCTCGCGCTGCTGGCCGCGAACGGCAACCTGGTGAAGCGCCCCTTTGCGCTCGGCAAAGATCGCGGCACGGTCGGCTTCCAGCCCGAGGAGTGGGCGCGGCTGTTCGCGTAGCGTGGCCCCGCCACGAGGGAGGAATCGTCCTTTCGCGCAAGCTGCGAGTTTGCCACCTGCCCTACGGAATAATGCGGTCTTCAGCAAAGACGACCCACTGGGCTCCAACCTTCACTTCCACCCTTAGCCGGATACCCTCTGCGGGTATTTTCGCCGGAGGATAGACGAGCAGGCCAAATGAGGCTTCTCCTTTCGTGGCGAGGAGGTCGCCCGCTCCGCCGCCGTCGGTGTCGGTGAAAAGACTGTCGCCCACGCCGCCGAGGGAGCCATCGCCTGTGGCATCGGTAAAGACAGGATGGCCCGCAAGGTTGGCGGCTTCGGTCGTCGCGGCAGCGGCAGCGGTGAGATCCCCGGAGCGGTGCAGCAGGAGCGAGAGGCAGGCGAGTTCGACCGGCAGCGTGGCAAAAAGATCAAAGCTACGCATGAGGCGCACGGCTTCGAGCCCAAGCCGGTGCCCCCTTTACCCTCGGCCAGGACCGCGGCACGACCGGCTTTCAGCCAAAGGAATTGGCGCGATTGTGGGGCTGGTTACCCTGCCCCGGAAGTCGCCGCTGACTTCGCCGCTCGCCACACGGCATCCGCCCTGCTTTAGTCGCAAGGCATGATGAAATCCGAAGGCACAGTCGATACGCATCAGAAGGCGCTCCGGATCAATCTCGACTCGCGCTTTTACGGCACCTTTGCCGAGATCGGCGCCGGACAGGAGGTGGTGCGCTGGTTTTTCCGCGTCGGCGGGGCGGCGGGGACGATCGCGAAGAGCATGTCGGCCTACGACATGACGGTGAGCGACGCGATCTACGGCGAGACCCAGCGCTATGTGTCGCGCGACCGGCTGCAGGCGATGCTCGATCACGAGTTTCAGCTCAATCTCGACCGGCTCGGCGAGAGCCGCGGCGACAACACTTCGTTCTTCGCTTTCGCCGATACCGTGGTGGCGCGCAGCTTCAAGGGCGGCAACGAGTGCCACGGTTGGATGGGCGTAAAATTCCAGGCGCATCCACACGATGAGCCGAGCCAGATCATCGTCCATGTGCGCATGCTGGACACCGAGGCGGCGCTCCAGCAGGAGGCGCTCGGCATCGTCGGCGTGAACCTGCTCTTCGGCGCGTTTTTCCTCCACCACGAGCCCGACCAGCTCGTGGAGAGCCTGCTCGACAAACTGAGCACCGGCCGCATCGAGATTGATCTCATTGATTTCAAAGGCATCGAGTTTCGCTACGTGGACAATCGGCTCATGTCGCTCAAGCTCGTGCAGCTCGGGCTGAGCGGTGCGGCGATGTTTGGGCCGGATCGCGCGGTGCTCCAGCCCAGCGAGGTGCTTTATAAAAAGGCCATCCTTGTCGAGCGCGGGAGTTTCCGCCCGGTCACGCACGTCAATCTGGACATGATGAATTCCGCGCTGGAGAAATTCTCCGCCGACCCCGCCGTGGCGGGCAAGACCGTGCTCCCGCTCATGGAGATCACCATGAGCAATCTGCTCGCCGGTGGCGCGGAAGTGGACCGCCGCGATTTCCTCGCCCGCGCCGATCTCCTCGCGGCGTCCGGCTTCACCGTGCTGATCTCGGATTTCTTCGAGTATTACCGCCTCGCCGCCTATCTCGCGTGGCGGACGAAAGAGCGCATCGGCATCGTCATGGGCGCGGCCAGCCTCATCGAGCTATTCGACGAAAAGTATTACACCCAGCTTCCCGGCGGCATTCTCGAATCCTTCGGGCGGTTGTTCAAAAACGACCTCACCGTTTTCGTCTATCCGCTGCGCGCCAAGGACAACGCCGAACTGGTGACCGTGGAAAACCTCCAAGTCGCCGAAGAGCTGCGCAAACTCTACGGCTACCTCGCGGACCGCGGCAGCTTCATGCAGCTCGACAATTTCAAACCGGAATTCCTGCACATCTTTTCGCGCGACGTGCTCAAGCGCATCGCCGCTGGTGACGCGGCATGGGAGCAAATGGTCCCGCCGGAAGTGGCGGAGTTGATCAAGAAGCGCGGGTTCTTCGGCTACTCGAAAACGCGGACGGACTAGCGGCGAAGGCGTGCAACGGGCACCGGTGGGCCGAGGAGCGCGTGGATGACCATGCCCTGCTCTTTGCCTTTCACCGCCGCTGCGCCGAGGTCGCGGGTGACGCATTGGCTGCTGGCGTCGGCCAGCACGAGCTGGCCGGTGCGGTGGGGAGCGTGGAGGCGAGCACTTTGCCGCCGGCGTCCCGCTGGAGAAAGGAGACGGCTTGTTTGCTCAGGGCACCGAGTTCCTGGGCAAAGGCTTTGTCGATCCGAAAGCCGAGGCAGATCCATGCTTCGGGATCGGGCGCGAGCAGCGGCACGACGACGGCGGCGAAACCGCAGCCAGCGGCCAGGACGGTCAGAACAACCAGACGGAAAAAATCGCGCACTCCTTGTCGGCAAGCCAGCCGGTTGCCCGAAGTCAATCGTCCCGGGCGCAGCAGATCGGATCGACGCGCGCCGCGCGGAATCGCCGCGAAGGCAGCGGCCTACCGAATGACGAAAACCGCCGTCGATTCATCGCTGAAGATCATCGTGGCGTCAGCGCTGCTCGCGAGCATGGCTCGCTGAGGAGGCCAGGCATCGGTATCGAATTTAGAGACAAGCACCGCCCCGATGCGTGCTGCGCGAAGGTTGCTGATCAGTTCCTGCGCACTCGGCATGATCGGCCAATCGGGGGCGACGTGTACAAATGGGAGCTTCGGGTTGACGCGGAACTCGACGTGCAACAGCGGCAATGCATTTCCCACAGCATCCGTGAACACCGGCGCGAACTGCCAATGCCGCCCGAAAAGCGGTGAGTTCAGATAGTAGTGGTTCGTAAAGCGGGCGATGCGCGTGCCCGCGGGGAGCGTCTCCAGTGCGAAGTAGGCCTCGCCCATTGGCTTGCCGGTAGTGGTGGAGTGACGGCGGAGATTCTGGCCTGCGGCCTCGTGCATTCGTGGCGCGAGAGCGGCCAGCAGCGGCCACACAGCCACCGCTCCAGCGATGATCAGCGGCTTCCACTTTGGGTGAGGGACAAAGCGAAGGAGTGCGCAGGCAACGAGGAATACCGCCAAACCACCAAGCGTCAGCAACCCATTCCGCAGGCCACTTTCGAGCAAGCCCAGCGAGGCGATGCCGAAGAAAACGATCCGGGCTCGCGATGCAAAGAGAGGAGCCGCCAGGACCAGCCCGAAAAGAAACCACGGCATAATGTAGCGAGAGTACACTTCGATCCGCCCATCTACGGAGCCGCCGCCGAGACAGAATGGTGCGAACCAGTGGAGGAAAAACTGGAGTGATCCACCGATAAGGAGCAACCGCTGTAGCCCGCGATCTCCGGTCGCGCCAGACACGCTGCGCCGACATTCGCAGAGCAAAGCACGCCCGTAGCCAGCCAGTGCGATCACTCCCAGCGGCAACGACCAATCGAGATACCGGTAAATCATGTCGCCCCACAAACGGAAGGTCCACGGCACTTGCGCGATCAGCCCGATGAGTTTGAGCTTATCTTGATGCGCTTTGTGAAGCGGCCCCGCAAACGGCCCGAGTTCTGCCGGAAACAGAGGGTTCCCGGTCACCAACGCATTGCGCCAATACCAAACGGTTCCCAGCAACCCAGTCATCAGCGTCACCACGGCGAATTCCCGCCAGCGCTCCCGGCGAGGGGGGCCGCTGAACAGCGGATAAAAGCAGATCACCGCTGAAACAGGCAGGAACGTCGCCTTCGTCCCAGCCGCAAACCCCGCCAGCAATCCAGCAACGACAGCCCTCCCGAGCCGCCGGTCGGATCGCCCCTGAGCGGAAAAATATACCGCAGCCAAAAGGCTCGCTGAGCCCGCCAAATCGCCCGCGGAAAACGTGCGCACCTGCCACGCAATCACCGGAGACCCGATCACCAGTGTCGCAACAAATACGCTCACCGCCACGCTACCGCCGCCGCGCCGCACGAGGCCAGCGGCTGCCGCCGCCGCCAAAGCGAGCCAGGCCACACCGCCCAAAACCACCATGCCGTCATGATGAAAGGGCAGTGCAAACCAGCACGAAAGCAGTTCGGCATTGAGAGGAAGGTAGGCCATGAACTGCGGCATGCATTGCCGGAAGTCCCCAGTTTGAACCCACGATGCCACGGCCACGGTGTGGTAGCCGAAATCGTCAATAAAGTAACCCGTCCCCGCCTTCACCGCGCGTGCCAGTGGGAGCGAGAGATACACTGCGAAGATCGCCGTCGCCCAACGTGCTGTCGGCCGATGCGGCACGGAGAATCCCGACAGCGCACGTTTTACCGACGCAAACTGTGGCCCGCACAGCACCGCGATCACGAGCAGCGCCAGCGTTATCCCACCGACGCCAAGCTGACCAACGAGCCCGGCGCCCAGCACCGTCAGCACGGCGCTGATGGGAAAAAGCGCGATGACTCCAAGGGTAAAGTCCGCACCGCGTTGGGACAGCCTCGCGGCCCAAACTGCAGCGATCCAAAGGATCGCCAAGTTGCTCAGACAAAATAGTGCCGCGCTCATTTCTGCGCAGAGATCATGCGGATTACCGACGTGGTAAACAACAGCGCAGGAGTGGAACGGCCAGGTTGACCAAGAAGAGCAACGGCGTCCGGAATTTCATGGGAAAATGGTGGCTGGTTCGAGGGAATGCCGGACAGGACTTTGATGTTCTTATTCTCCTTTTTCATCTCCCTCTGCTTCCGCATTTTCAGAGAAGAAGATGAGGAAGGTGCGAACTTTGGGCGAGAGAGGTATTTCAACAGGCTCTTCGGCCCGTTTTTTGACAGCTTGGGGTCGCGTGATACGGTGAACACGCCTTCGCGGAAACGCGGTGGCCTACCGCCCACCATGACCAGCCAATCCCGACTGTCGCTCCACCTCGACTACGGCGCTGACGCCCAGGAGTGCGACCCATCCGACCTCGAAATCTGCGAGCGCGGGATGCACTTCCGGTCCCGCTGGTCTTTCGAAATCGGCAGCAAGATCGCCGTGGGCATCATCCAGACAGACCCGCGCCTCCACCCGCGCCGGATGAAGCTCGAAGGCCATGTGGTCTGCTGCGAAGCGCAGCCCGGCCACGGCTACGAAACCACGCTCCTTTTTTCCCCACTCCCGGATGAGCTGCGACCCAGCCTCCGGGAGTTTTCGCAGGCACTCGCGGCGCGGTGATTTTTTACCGTCGCAGGTAGCGGTCGGCGCGGGAGAGGGCGAGGATCGGGTGGAGCACGCGACCCGAGTGCCGCCGTCGGCGACCCGCCGAAGGCTCCGGGTGTGCGGGTGACTCCCGGAACCGCCAGCCGCACACCGGTGTTTGCGGCGGGTCGCCGCCAACAGCACGCGGGTCGCGTGCTCCACCCGGCAGCTGCCAGCCAGCCACCCGCTCCTTCACGCCGCGCGGCGGAGCAGGCCGTGCAAGCGGGTGAAGGATTCGTCGGAAAAACCCATCGCGCGCTTGAGCTGGTAGTCGCGTTCGAGGGCATTCGGGTGGCGCTCCCAGCGGCGATAGGTTTCCCAATCAATGAACCGGCGCAGCCACGACCACAGGCCCATGATCGGCACGGGAAAATCGCTGCCGTAGATCATCCGCGAGGCGAGCGGCTCGCGCACGGCCGCGCGGGTGTGCTCGCCGCGCATCGGGAGATTGAAGGCGCTGTTGTCGCCGTAGAGATTCGGGAAACGCGTCGTCATTTCCGCGAACGCGGGAAAGTAATCGGGATCGCGCAAGCCGCTGCGGGTCGCGCAGTGCGCGGCGATGACGGTGACCCCGCACGCGAGCGGATGCTCGAGGTGGCGCGGGTCGGCGAATTCCGGGCGCACCACGGGCACGGTGTTTTCGCCGCCGGTGTGGGCGAGCAGCGGCAGCCCGGCGGCGGCCATCTTTTCCCAAAAGCGGGTGTGGCGCCGGTCGCGACAATCGACGTTGTGGCAGTTGGGCAGGAGCTTGAGCATGACCGCGCCACCGGCGAGGCAGCGGTCGAGTTCGTCGAGCGCATCGGGGCGCGCGGGGTGGATGGAGACGGCGGGGAGAAACTCCGGATGCCGGCGCGCGAGCGCGAGGACGTAGTCGTTCGGGACGTGGAAAGAGCCGGTGTCTTTCAGCAGCGTGCCGTTTTCCGCATAGACCTGCTCCTGCGCGAGGATGACGACCGATCCGAGCGACGAGCCGCGGACCAGCGCGAGCAGGCGGTCCACGTAGATTTCATCGAAGTCCGGCTGCGTGGTGTCCTGCGGCAGGCCGAGGTGCCGGAGCATGAATTTCGCGAGCCACCGATGCCGCCCGCCGAGGCGCAGCCAGCAGCCGCTGCCGCGTGCGCCGTTGCCGACGATGTGGACGTGGGCGTCGATGGGTGGCATGTCGTGCGGGGGTTAAAGGGTTCGCGTCACGGGGTCCGGGCGACACCCTTTTTCAACTCGCGATAGGACTCGATGAGATGCTTCTCAAGGTGCGCCCAGTCCGAGGCCTGCATCTTGCCGTCGCGGCGGTCGTCGCGGTAGCGCATCATGCGTGCGCGATCGAGAGCGGCTGTGGTGACGGAGGGGTTGGCGATGCCGAAAATTTCCTCGGTTACGCGGGCCATGGTGGCGCCGTATTTCTCGGGCGCGTTGGTTTCGCGGCGGAGCTGCCACCAGTCGAGTTCGCTGGCGGCGACCTTCGCGGGGTCGAAGGACTCGCCGGATTTTTCCTGGAGCAGGGCATAGTATTTGGTGAGTTCCGGCAGTGCGATTTGGGCTTCGTCGCGGCTGGTCGTGGGCTGGAAAATCTTTGCCGCCTGCGCCGCGGAAGTGGCGAGCTGATAGCTCTGCATCGGGGAAAAGTGATATTCCCGTTGGTGGAGACGGTAGAGCTGGAGCCAGAGATCAGTGTAGTCGCGCTCGTAATGGTCGCGCCACATCACCGTCTCGAGCCGCGCCACGGCGTCGGCATCGAAGTCGCGCAAGTTCCCCGTCCGCGGCCAGACCGCCCAGACGAGGAAGACCAGGACGGCCACGATGACGAGGAGGAAAAGGCGGACGAAGAAACGGATCATGGCGGGGAGGCTGGGAGTGGGGGCGCGCAGATGTAGCGCGGGCCGCGGTGGAAGGCCAGCGCGGGCTTAGGGCGGGATGACTGGGAGGACGTCAAGGAGCGCCCCGTGATGCGCCATTTTCCTACCTGCCGATGGAGGCGGAAAGGAGCGGCCCGATCAGTCCTGAGCCTTTGACGCGGCCTTTGACGCATGTTTTTCGTGCAGCCGCTTCCAGTAGTCCTTCCAATACGTGTCGTAATAATCCTGCGCGGCGAGGTCGATGGGCTCGAGTTTTTCGACCTTCGGCGCCGGGGCGGGGTCGTAGCCGGCGGGGTGAACTTGGAGGGAGTCGTGGCACGGCGCTTGCAACACTGACGCCGGGGAAAAGAAAAAAAGTGCGGCTTTTTCCTAACAAACTCCCGCACCCACGGTCTTAACCCGCGTATTTCACCGATTGTTCTGGGGGGAACAAGCGGGGTCGGTCGGCCAATCGGCTGCCGGCCCCGCACTTTTTTTGCCCGGATGTCATCCCGGCGGCGGGCGCACCGGAGCCCGGCTCGACAACCATCCGTTCTGCGCTAGTCTGCGCGCCCGCTTTCATGTTTTCCCTGCTCGCCGACAAGCTCCAAGACGTTTTCAAAGACCTGCGTGGTCACGGGACGATCACGGAGACGAACATCACCGACGCCATGCGCGCGGTGCGGATGGCGCTGCTGGAGGCGGATGTGGAGTTTGGGGTGGCGAAGGGGTTCATCGCGCGGGTGAAGGACAAGGCGCTCGGCGAGTCGGTGCTGCGCGGCGTGGCGCCGGGGCAGCAGATCGTGAAGATTTTTCACGACGAACTGACCGCACTCCTCGGCGGCGATCACGCGCCGCTCAATCTCGACCTGCCTGCCCGGATCATGATGGTGGGGCTGAACGGCGCGGGCAAAACCACGTCGAGCGCGAAGCTGGCCGCGTGGCTGAAGAAACAGGGCAAAGCGCCGCTGCTCATCGCGTGCGACTTGCACCGCCCGGCGGCGATCGAACAACTGGCACAGCTTGCGAAGCAGGTAGGCGTGCCTGTTTTCACCCCGCAGCCAGGGGAGACGGATGTGAAAAAAGTGGCCGCGCAGGCGCTGGCGTGGGCCAAGGAGCAGCCGGGGAACGTGCAGATTTTCGACACTGCCGGACGGCAGGAAATCGACGCGGCGCTGATCGCGGAGATCAAGGGCCTGCGCGAGTTTCTCCAGCCGCAGGAGGTGCTGCTCGTGGCCGATGCCGCGACCGGCCAGCAGGCGGTGAGCGTGGCCACGCATTTCCACGAGGCCCTGGAGATCACCGGCCTGGTGCTCACGAAGCTCGACGGCGACGCCCGGGGCGGGGCGGCGCTCTCCATGCGCGAGGTCACGCAGCGGCCGATCAAATTCGCCGGCGTGGGCGAGAAGCTGGACCAGTTCGAACCGTTCTACCCCGACCGGCTGGCCGGGCGCATCCTCGGCATGGGCGACATCGTGGGGCTGGTGGAAAAGGCGGCGGCGGCCATCGACGAGGACGAGGCGCGGCGGATGGAGGAGAAGATGCGGACGGCGTCGTTCGATCTGAACGACTTCCTTTCGCAGTTCAAAATGCTGAAGAAGCTCGGGCCGATGGAAAATATCCTTGGCATGATCCCCGGGATGGGTAACCTCAAAAACTTTTCGTTTGACGAAAACCAGATGAAGCGGGTCGAAGCGATAGTGCTTTCGATGACCCTCGCCGAGCGGACCAACCCGGACATTTTGAATGCCCGCCGCCGTCAGAGGATCGCCCGTGGAAGCGGAGTTACCGTCACCGAAGTGAACGACCTCCTTCAGCGCTTCGGCCAGATGCGGAAGATGATGAAGGGGATGGGCAAGATGAAGAAGATGATGGCGCGCTCCGGCGGGTCGCGCTTCGGCCTCCGCCGCTAGAATTTCCACGCAATAATCAACAACTAAACCAAACCAACACTATGTCCGTCAGCATCCGTCTTCGCCGCGAGGGAAGCCTCAACAACCCGTATTACAAAGTCGTCGTCGCCGACCAGCGCAGCCCGCGCGACGGCAAATTCATCGAGATCATCGGTAACTACGATCCGAAGAAAACCGGCGACAACGCCAACATCGACCTCGCCCGCGTGGACTACTGGGTCACCAACGGTGCCCAGCCTTCCGATACCGTGCGCAGCATCATCAAGAAGGCGCGGAAGAAGGTCCCGGTCGACGCGTAGTCGGCGTCAGCGGAACGGCAGAGCCTTCCTGCCGGAGGAGTGCGGAAAAGCGGCGCGCTGCCGCGACTTTCCTGCGCGCATTTTGACCCTCCGCACGGAGGCTGCTGAACCCGCCGCTTCGGCTTCCCGAGGAATTTCTTCGCGTCTCGATTTGCGTCTGCTTTAGTGGCGGCATTCATGCTCAAAGGCTCTCGTTTTCTCCTCCTCCTGCTGGGGCTCTCCGGTGCCGTGGCTGGGACTCGGGCGGACTCCATCGCTCTGAAAACCGGAGAGCGGATCGAGGGCCGGATCACCGTTGAGACGGACACGGAACTGACGGTCGTGGTGCGGGTTTCCGCCGGGATCAACGACGAGCGGGTGATTCGGAAAACCGAAATCGTCAAGGTGGACCGCATTGCCGCGGACGAGACGGCGTTCCGGGCCATCATGGATTTTCAGCCGGGAAAGGCGTCCTTCCAGCCCGCGCAATACTCCGGAATGATCGGCGCGCTGCAGGGGTTCATCACGCAATTCCCCGAGAGTATCCACGTCAAGACGGCGCAAACCGCGCGGACGGCGCTGGAGACGGAAAAAAAGAGGGTGGATGTGGGGGAGTTGAAATTTGAGGGGCAATGGCTGAGCCGGGCCGAGGCCCAGAAACAGCGGACGCAAATCGGCGGAACCCTCACGTTTGCCGCGATGAAGAAGGCCAATGCGAGCGGAGACGCCATCGGTGCACTCAATTCCTTCACCTATCTGGAAAAGAATTTCCCGGGAGCCAAGGTCCTCCCGGATGCCGTCGCGCTGGCCCAGCAAATCCTCGCGGCGCTGAAGCCCGCGGCGGAACGGGCGCTGGCCAACTACAAGATCAACAATGCCGAGCGCGAGCGCGGAGTCGCGGCCGCTGGGCCGGCGGACAAAGCGGAGATGCTGGCGGCCTTCCAGCGGGAGCAGGCCAAGGCCGATGCCGCCATCGCTGCCGCGACCGCCGCGAAAACGTGGCCTCCTTTTGCCATTGGGAGCGAAAAATGCATCTCTGCCATCCTCGCCAAAATTCCCGCGGAAGCGAAGCGTCTTGAGGCGCTGCCCGTGGCCGACATGCGCGCGTCCATTACAGTCGCCGACAAGGCGCGGATTGAATTTGCGAGCAACAACGTGGAGACCGCTTCCGATTTGCTTCAGCAGGTTTTGAAACTCTGGCCGGCCAATGATCTCGGACTCCAGATGAAGGCGCAAATTGCCGCGTCGAAACTGCCCCCGAAGACTGTCCCCGTGGCCGTGGCGGCAACGCCAGCGGCCGCCACCCCCAGCGCGAAACCCGCGGGTGCCACACCCAAGCCCGGCGGCACCCCGGCCCCGAGCGCCCAGCCCGAGCCTTCGCCGGCCACCGTCACCGCGACCACCGCGACCCCGCCCGCTGAACCGGAAGCGAAGCCATTTTTCATGACTGTCCCCGGGGCCATCACCATCGTCGTCGCCCTCGCCGTGCTCCTTGGGGGCGCGAACCTTTTCAACCACCTCCGTGCACGCCGCGAAGAGCCCGAGGACTGAGCCCGCCATGAACCGCCAAGCCCACATCGAACGCCGCACCACCGAGACGAAGATCGCCCTCGACCTCGCCATCGACGGACGCGGCACGAGCAGCATCGCCACGAAGATTCCCTTCTTCGACCACATGCTCACGCTCTTCGCGCGCCACAGTCTGTGCGATCTCACGGTCCAGGCCGACGGCGACATCGAGGTCGATCTTCACCACACCGTCGAGGACACCGGCATCGCGCTCGGGCAGGCCTTCGCCCAGGCGCTCGGGGACAAACGCGGCATCCGCCGTTACGGCCACGCCTATCTGCCGATGGACGAGACGCTCGCCCGCGTCGTCGTGGATTTCAGCGGACGCCCCTTTCTCGAGTACCGCGCGCCCTCCGGTGTCGCCACCATCGGCACGGCGTTCTCGTTCACGCTGATCGAGGAATTCCTCCGCGCTTTTTCCGTCCACGCCGGCATCAATCTGCACGTTGAAATCCTCTACGGTCGCGACGCCCACCACATGGCCGAGGCCGTCTTCAAAGGACTCGCGAAAGCCGTGGACCAAGCCTGCCAGCGCGACCCGCGGGTGGAAGGCGTGCCGAGCACCAAAGGCAGCCTTTGAATTTAGGAAGTAAGAAGTGCCTCGCGGCGACGCACGCTCTCCACTTCCTGAATCCTAAATCTTCCTTCTTACTTTCCTCATGCTCGCCCTCATCGACTACGGCAGCGGCAATATCCGCAGCGTGACGAATGCGCTTCAGCACGAGGGTGCCGACGTGGAACTCGTCAGCGACCCCGCACGACTGGCGGAAGCCGACGGCATCGTGCTGCCGGGCGTCGGCGCGTTTGGCGACTGCGTGCGCGGGCTGCAAACGCGCGGGCTGTGGGAGCCGCTGGCCGCGTGGCTCGCAGCGGACCGACCGTTTCTCGGCATCTGCGTGGGCTACCAGATGCTCTTCGAGGAAAGCGAGGAATCGCCGGGCGTGCGCGGCTTCGGGTTCTTCGGGGGAAAAGTGAAACGCTTCACCACGCCCGGCCTCAAGGTGCCGCAGATCGGCTGGAACCAGCTCGACCTCGCCGCCCCGGCGCATCCGCTCTGGCGCGGCCTGCCGCCCCAGCCGCACGTCTATTTCGTCCACTCGTTTTTCCCCGAGCCCACCGATCCATCGGTCATCACCGCGCGCACCACCTACGGCGAAACCTTCGCCGCCAGCGCCGCCCGCGGTCGCGCGTCGGGCGTGCAATTTCACCCCGAAAAAAGCCAGGCCATCGGCCTCGCCATCTTGCGGAATTTCATCACATCGGTGCCAGCGCGAGTGGTGGTTGGATAGCGGGAGTTAGGCATTCTACGCGCACAGTGATGAAGATTCGCAAGCTCGCCAAAACAAAGGTGGCGGCAGCACCGTATGAAGTCTGGAATGCTTTCATCGGCCTTTTGGCGAACGAGCGTTACGATGACTTAGCTCCTGAGCAGCGCCCAGCTCATCTTGTTTTTCGCTACGAGAGCGAAGTCCAAAACGGAGGACACCTGCAATACTTTGAGAACCGTCGCGGCGACCATCTTGATGAGACCATTGCGGCCTTGGGTATTCTTGGTGCGACCGAGCAGCAGGAAATTCTGCGGCAGGCCGCGGTTCTTTGGAGGCGTCAGCTTCGTCCGCGCATCCAGACCGTCGAAGATTTTTGCGATGCTGCACTTGATGGCGAGTATTCCGATTTAGACTCTCGTTTTTACGCCTGCTCTTCCTCCATTCACGACTATCTTCAGTCTCACCTTGACCGACACCAATCGAACTACGTCCTAGTCGAATGAAACGAACGCCTATCCGCGCGCTGAACTTTCCGTTGTTTGCGTTCACCGTGCCGCTACGCCCCACCTCTTCATGCGTCCTCCCCTTTTCCTGACATCCTGCGCCGCGCTCGCGCTCTCCCTTTTCCCTACCCGCGCGGAAGAACCCGCCCCGCCCGCCGCCGACTCCGTGGTCGTGGATGCTCCGACCGAGGCGGTGATCAATGGCGCGCTGCGGTTTCTCGCGGAGCAGCAGGCGGGCAATGGCTCGTGGGCGACGCAGGGGCGGAAGGGCGAGCACGCGATCGCCATGACGGGCTACGTGCTGATGTGCTTCCTCGCCAGCGGGAATCTGCCGGAGGAGGGCGATTACGCGAAGCAGGTCAATGAGGGGATGAAGTTCCTGCTCGATTCGCTCCTGCCGGACGGGACCTTCCGCGGCGTGGATGGCGGGCGCTACATGTACAACCACGGCATCGCCACGCTCGCGCTCGCAGAGATTTACGGGCAGACGAAATCGCCCGCCATGCGCACGAAGCTCCAGCGCGCCATCCAGCTCATCGTCACCACGCAGTGCGCCAAGGGCCCGCACGCCGGCGGTTGGCGCTACCGCCCGCGGCCCGAGGACGCGGACATCTCGGTGACGGTCATGCAGGTCGTCGCGCTGCGGGCGGCGAAAAACTGCGGGCTCGACGTGCCACAGCGCACCATCGACGACGCCATCGACTACGTGAAACGCTGCTCCACCGGCGGCGGCGGCTTTTCCTACCAAGCGGGCAACAAGGACCCCGGCTACGCGCGCACCGCGGCGGCGATTTACTCGCTGCAGGTCTGCGGTCTCTACGACGACCCCCTCGTGGCCGGCGGCTCAAAGTATCTTTTTGGCAAAGTGAACGAGGGCGGCCAGTGGTGGACCTACGGTTCGAACTACGCGGCACCCGCGCAATACATGATCGGCGGCGACACGTGGAAACGGTGGTATGCCGTGATGCGCGAGAAGCTGCTCAAGACCGTGAAAAAAAACGGCGAGCAATCCTCCTGGGAAGGCGAGGTCGGCGCGGTGTATTGCACGGCCGTCCATGCCACGATCCTCGCGATGCCTTACCACTACATCCCGCTTTACCAGCGCTGAGGCGTGGGTTGAAAAATGCGTGCGGCATTTCTGACTTTCCTCGCCATCGCCCCGGTCGCCCAAGCCGGGAGCGTGGAAACCTTCGATGGCGTGAAGACCGTCGGGGCGATCACTCTCGATTTCGGGCAGATTATCGTAACCCCGAACGGCGGCGCGGCGGTGAAGATCGATCCCGCCGAGGTGCTGTCGGCGCAGTTTGCGGACTCGCTGCCGGCGGAGAGTTTCGCGCCCGGCGTGCTGCTGCGCAATGGCACGCGGCTGACGGGCCCGTTCACCGCGCTGACCGAGCCGGTGGTGAAGTTCGATCGCTACAAGCTCAGCCTCCCCGGCGGGGAAATCGCGTGGGTGATCTACCAGCCGATTTCCCCGGCCGTGGCCGCGAGCGCGCCGGTGGGGAAAGTAGGTGCGCTGCTCACCGGGGGCGATTTTTTTGAAGGCACAATCAGGGCCGCGGACGACAAGTCGGCCAAGGTGCTCAATCCGATTTTTGGCCCGCGCACACTCGTTGGAGCCAGCAAGGATTTACTCGCGCTGATCCTGCGCGATGCGCGGCGGAGCACGGCGCTTTTCGAGGTGCGGACGAAAGACGGAGCGCTCTTCGGCGTGGAGGTGCTGCCGATGGACAAGACGGGCGTCAACCTGCGGCACCCGCTTTACGACAACGTAAAAATCGAGCCGAAAGACATCCTCGAAATCCGCGCCGGCCCCGGCCGTTTCCAGCCGCTCACCGCACTCAAACCGGCGCGCGTCGATCCGCTGCCGGGGCGCAAGCTGGAGCAATGCTTCGCCGTGGACAAATCGCTCGGGGACGTGCCGCTCGACAGCCTCGGCGCGGCGCACGGCAAAGGCTTCGAGTCTGCGGTCGGGGTCGCCGCGACGTGGGAAGTGCCCGCCGGTTTCAACGTGCTCAACGTCCTCGTCGCCGTCCCGCCCGGCGTCCCGCCAGCCAACCGCCTGATCTTCGCCATTTACGCCGACGGCCGCCCCATCACCCGCAGCGCCCCGCTTTCCTCCAGCGACAAACCCACCCCGCTGCGCGCGCCACTCGGCCCGGTGCGCAGCATCTCGCTGCGCGTCGAAGCCGGTTTTCCGACCACCGCGACCGGCTCCGGCCTCTGGCTCGATCCGGTGCTCATCCGCAAGTAGCCGCCCATCTTTCCCCTCGTAATCTTCATCTTAATCTCAATCTTCATCCCCAACGCATAACCGCCTGACGGATTAAGATGATGACTATGATTACGCTCAAGAGTCCCGCCGCGACCCTGCTCGCCAGCCTCACGCTCGCCCTCGCGGCGCTCGCGGAGGAAGCGCCTGCTCCCGCGAAACCCGAGGAGCCGGCCAAGCCCGCCGTCCGCGAGCTCTCCCCCGGCGTCTTTGAGGTCGGCAAAGTGCGGCTCGATCAAAAGGCGCTGACCGTTTCCTTCTCCGGCAAGGTGAACATGGAGCGCGGGCTGCTCGAATACCTCATCGTCAACCCCAAGGGCAGCGCCCACGAGAGCCTGCTCGTGACCGATGTCAGCGCCACCGATATTCACACGGCCATGCTGCTGCTCGGCGCAAAAAGCGGGGCGATCACCGCGGCCGCCCCGCCGACGCAGCTCAACGACGAGTTTCTCCGCACCGCGCCCAAGCTCACCGGCGACACCGTTTTCATATCCGTAAAGTGGAAGGAAAAAGGCGCGGAGAAGACCGTGCCGGTCGAGGACTGGCTCTCCAATCAGGAGAAGAAACAGGCCATCGAGCACGGGCCGTGGATCTACAATGGCTCGCTCGTTTATGAGGGGCGCTTCCTGGCGCAGGTCGATGGCAACCTCGTGGCGCTCGTCACCATGCCTTCCGCGCTGTTGAACAATCCGCGCAAGAACAACAACAACGACCAGATGTGGAACGTGAACGAAAAGGACACGCCCAAGGTCAATACGCCCGTCGAAATCATCTTCAAACTCGTCCCGCCCGCCGATTCGAAAACCAAAAAGTAAGCCATGAAAACTCCGCTCCTCCTGCTCACCGCCACCGCGCTGCTCGCGCCCGCGCTTTTCGCCGCCGAAGATCCCATCCCGCGCGATGGCCGGAAGCTCTCGCTCCGCAACGAAATCCAGCTCGCCATCGACAAGGGTCTGCGCTTTCTCAAGACCCAGCAAAAGGACGACGGCTCGTGGAGCGACGCCGACCCGAATCACCCCGCGCTCACCGCGCTCCCGCTCGTGGCTTTCCAGCGTGAGCCGAGCGGCCGATACCTCAAGGAGCAGCCGGAGTTCATGCGCAAAGGCTACGCCTTCATCCGCACCAAAGTGCAGCCCGACGGCGGCATCTACACGAAGGGCCTCTCGAACTACAACACCTCCACCGCGCTCATGGCGCTGCTCAACAGCGGCGACCCGAAGGACGAACCGATGCTCAAGGCCGCGAAGGATTTCATCGTCAGCCAGCAGGCCAAAGGGCTGACCGATCCTTCGCTCGACGGCGGCATCAGCTACGGCCCCACCGGCACCAGTCGCCAGCATCCCGATCTCGACAACCACCTCGTCGGCCTCGAAGCCCTGCGCGCCTATCAGGCCGCGCGGAAAAACGTCGAGGGCGAAGGCAAACAACTCAACTGGCAGGCCGCGATCGAGTTCATCAACCGCTGCCAAAACCTGCCCGCGACCAACAAGGAAAAATGGGCGAGCGGCGACGAGCAAAACAAGGGCGGCTTCGTGTATTTCCCCGGCGACAGCAAGGCCGGCGAAATGAAACTCCCCGACGGTCGCTTGGCGCTGCGCAGCTACGGCAGCATGAGCTACGCGGGCCTGCTCAGCTTCATCTACGCCGACGTGAAAAAGGACGACCAGCGCGTGGTCGCCGCGCTCGATTGGCTGAAGAAAAACTACACCCTCAAGGAAAACCCCGGCATGGAACGCGCCGGCCTTTTCTACTACTACCACCTCATGACCAAGGCGCTCGCCGCCGCCGACGTGAAGACGCTCGAAACACCCAAGGGCAAGGTGGACTGGGCCAGCGAACTCGCGCTCAAGCTCATCAACACGCAGGCCGGCGATGGCTCATGGGTCAATGACACCGCGCGCTGGATGGAAAAGGATCCCGTGCTCGTCACGACCTACTGCGTGCTGTCGCTGGAAATCATCTTTCACCGGCTCTGATCTGCGTCCTCGTCCATAAGCGCTCCTGGCGCGACCCGGGGCCGGTAGTCAACGTCGGCGTCCACAACGCGCACGGCTACGCCGCCGCTGGGTGCGAAACGCACTTCGTGGTCGGGCGCGGCGCGGAGTCCGACACCGACGACGACCTCCGCCGCTACTACGGCCTCGCGCCGCGCGCCGAGCTGCACATTCACCGCGTCGCCCGGCGCAGTCTTTTGGGCGCAAAGTCCACGCTGCCCATTTTCTGGTACGCCTACCGCCTCATTCGTCGGCTCGCTGAGCGCGGAGAAGTGGCCGCCATCGCGCGCGAGCCGAGCTTTCTCCCCTACCTCGCGCTGCTCAGCCGGCATCCGCGCATCCGCACCTGTTTCGAGGCGCACAATTTCTACGCCGACCTGAGCTGGCGCACCGACCGCCTCCGCATCCAGGACCGCCACCAGAGCTGGCTGGAGCAGCTCTGCCTGCCGCGGCTCACCGGCGTCGCCGGCATCGTCGAACCGCTCGCCGCGCTCTACGCGAAACGCTTTCCCGGCCTGCCGTGCGCCGCGTTTCCGCTCGGAGCCGATCCCGTCGCGCCCGGCGATCCCGACGCCCGCCGCCTCGCCCGCCGCGCCGTCTATGTCGGCCACCTGCATACGCCGAAGGGCGTGAAAACGCTCATCGAAGCCGTCAGCCCCGCCGAAGGAAACTTGCGCGCGTCATTCTGGGGCGGCTCCGACGAGCAGACCGCGAAATTCGCCGCGCGCATGCAAGCCAAGCGCCTCGACGACCGCATCGAGTTCTCCGCCTTCCGCCCGCCCGACCAGCTCCAGCGCGCCCTCGCCACCGAAGCCAGCGTCGGCGTCGTCGCCCTGCACGACACCTTTTACAACGCCCACCTCACCTGCCCCGCCAAGGCCCTCGACTACCTCTCCCACGGCCTGCCCGTCATCGCCAGCGACCTGCCCTCCACCCGCAGCCTCCTCGGCGACGCCGCCCTTTACGTCCCCCCCGCCGACGCCCCCGCCCTCCGCGCCGCCCTCCTCACCCTCCTCGACGACCCTGCCGCCTACCGCCACCGCTCCGCCCTCTCGTGGGCGCGCGCCGCCGAACTCGCCTGGCCCAACCGCGCCCGCCGCATCCTCGCGTGGCTCGCGCTGCGGTGAGTTCTCCGCCGCCGCGTGTGCCGCTCCGATCACTGAGGACACTACTTCTTTGGCCACTGCCAGGATTCGTCGAAAAAGCCGGCGTCGAGGACAAGGCCGGGCCATTTGGTGTCGGGCGGGGTGCGGAGGTCGATGACGGCCCAGTCGGGGAGTTTGGGGGTTTGCTGGGCGTTGGTGAGGAGCGCTTCTTCGCGAAAGGTGACGCCGCTGTTGAGCACGATGTAGCGGCTGGGGTTGGCGGGATTCGGGTAGATGAGGATGGGCGCGTGCTGGGTGGCGTCGTAGGTCTGGCCGGCCAGGGTGAGTTTGTCGCGCGTCCATTGCAGAGGGAGGCGGGCGAGGATTTTGGCGAGGGCGGCATTGCTGCCGGGATCGCCCCAGAGGATGAGGTTGGAAGCGGCCACGTCCTCGGCGGTGAGGGCAGTGTCGTCTTTCACGCGCACGTCGCCGCGGAAGACTTTCCGCCAAAACCCGATGGCGTGTTCCATCTCCGCCGCGGCCCACGCGCCGACCTTGTCGTTGAGCGGCTTGCCGGTCGGGCGGACGAAAAGGAAGTCCGACATGAAGGCGTGGTCGATGGGGCCGCAGATCTTCGGACGTTTGTTGGAATTGACGCCTCCGCCAGACGACCATTTGCCGGAAACGTTATGAAACGGCGTTTGTCCCTTTTCGTAACCAATGCCGACCTCCTGTCCGTCGATACGGACTTTGTGCGGGCTATAGAAGACTCTAAAGGCCGCGACGTTTTTGGTCGTGATCTCCAAGGTTCCGCTCGTCCGATCCGCACTGATGTCTGCACGTTCCCATTCCTTCTCCATTGCATCAATGCGCACCCACTCCATCTGCGGATAGACAAGTGAGTAGGTAGTGAAGCGCACTTTGTTCGGCTCGGGATCGCGTCCTTTCACCGCTGCCGCCGTCACGACTTCCTCGATCTTCGGCTTCGCGTCGGGGTGGTATTTGTGCGCGGTCTGCGGGCCGATGATGTGCGGGAAGGTGAGGCCCTCTTTTTCCGCGAAGCGGAGCATGATGTCGGCGGCCTGCTTCTGGCCGTCGAGCTCGCCGGAGTAGGCCACGGTCGTAGTGTTGGCGAGGTTCGCGGCGTAGAGCGTGGCGTCGTACCAGCGGTAAAGCACCTGCTCCCACCACGGCGGCGGCGTCTTGCCGGCGGCGAAGACGCGGTTGTATTCCGCCGTCTCCGCGAAGCCCGCGCCCGGCGCGACCGCCGCCCACATCCCGGCGAAATGCGTGCCGAGATGCCACGTGCTCGCGCCACCCATCGAGAAGCCGCGGACGCTGATCCGGTTCGCGTCGATGCGGTAGTGCGTGCGGGCGTTTTCCAGCGCCTCAAAGAGGTCGACCTCGCCTGCGAATTTGTTCGCGCAGCAGTAGCGCCCGAATGGGTGGAGCATGATCGCGCCGGGCGGCGCGAACTCGCCCCGGCTTTTCATCCGGTCGGCGATGAAGCCGAGTTCCGTCGCTTTCTCCGAGCGCCCGCGCAGCCAGAAGTCGAGACGGCGCGGCGTTGCTTCGCCGGGCTTCCAGTCGTCGGGAATGACGAGGCCGTAGGGCTGCACGGAGCCGTCGATTTTCGAAATGTAGCCACGCACGACGAGGCCAGTCGCGGAGTTCCACGCGGGTTGGCCGGCGCGCAGTTCCTTCGCGCGCTGGCGGCCGAGCACGAGCTGCTGCCGCGCGGCGTCGAGGTGTTTCGGCTCGAAGAACTCGTCGTAGCGCAGCGCCCAATCCACGGACTTGTGAAAGATCATCACGTCCGGCAGCAGCGCGAGCATCTCGGGCTGGGCCTTGAGCGCCACCCTCAGCACGTCGATCTCTTTCCCCAGCGCGGCGACCTCCGCCGCGAGCGCGGCGCGATCGGTGTCGGGAATGGCGATACCGGGCGGCGGGATCGGTTTCACCTCCGCAGCGAAAACGGCACCGGCGAGCAACAGCACAAGAGCGGCGGACAAAAGGCGGGAGAACATGGCGCGCGCAAAGTCGCAGACGCCCAGCGGGGACTCACGCGTTTTCCGCCTCCGCACCGCACCAAAAGTGCAGGGGCTCCCGGCCGAAGCCGGGAGCCCCTGGTTTACCCTAGACCAACGATGTTCCGCCGAGTGTGTGTGTTTAGGCGCGACGGTCCCGCCGGCGGGAAATGGGGAACGCGCGAACGCCTCGGGAACTTCCTCGTCGTGCCGGATGCCGTTGGATTTTTCCATCGCGCGGCCCCCGCCGCTCGGATGAAATGCGTGCGCCGATGTCTTCCACCGCCCTTTTCCGCACGCTCAAGCAGTCGTTTGGCTACGACTCTTTCCGTCCGCTGCAGGAGGAGATCATCACCGACGCGCTGGCCGGGCGCGATGTCTTCGCGCTGCTGCCGACCGGCGGCGGCAAGTCGCTCTGCTTCCAGCTCCCCGCGCTGATCCGCGAGGGGCTGACCGTCGTGGTTTCGCCGCTCATCGCGCTGATGAAGGACCAGGTGGATGCGCTCACCGCGAGCGGCGTGGCGGCGACGTTCATCAACTCCACGCTCGGCGCCGCGGAATCCAAGGCGCGGCTGCGCGGACTTTTCAACGGCGAATACCGGATGCTCTACGCCGCGCCCGAGCGGCTGATGCTCGACGGCACGATCGAGATGCTGCGGCAGTGGAACGTGGCGCAGTTTGCGATCGACGAGGCGCACTGCATCTCGGAATGGGGCCACGACTTCCGCCCTGATTACCGCCAGCTCGCCAAGCTGCGCGACGTTTTCCCCGGTGTGCCTTTCATGGCGCTCACCGCCACGGCCACCGAGCGCGTGCGCGGCGACATCGTAAAGCATCTCCGCCTGCGCGAACCGCGCACCTACGTGGCGAGCTTTAACCGGCCCAACCTCGCCTACCGCGTGGTGCCGAAAGCCAAGCCGTACGAGCAGACGCTCGCCTTCGTGCGCGGACGCAAGCGCGAGTGCGGCATCATCTACTGCTCCAGCCGCAAGGCGACGGAGAGCGTGGCGGAAAGGCTGGTCGCCGATGGCATCGCCGCGCGCCCCTACCACGCCGGACTCGACGACAAAGTGCGGGCGAGGAATCAGGAGCTTTTCCTGCGCGACGAAATCCACGTCATCTGCGCGACCATCGCCTTTGGCATGGGGATCAATAAGCCGAACGTGCGCTTCGTCCTGCACTACGATCTGCCGAAGAACGTCGAGGGCTACTACCAGGAAACCGGCCGCGCCGGCCGCGACGGTCTACCCAGCGAGTGCCTGCTGCTTTACAGCTCTGGCGACGTGGTGAAACAAACCGCGTTCATCGACGAAAAGCCCGACCCCGAGGAGCAACGCGTGGCCCGCGAGCAACTCCAGAAAATGGTCCACTACGCGGAGTGCGCCGCGTGCCGGCGCGCCGAGCTGCTGCGGTATTTCGGTGAGGAATTTGGCGAGCCGAACTGCGGCGGCTGCGACAACTGCCTCGAACCGCGCGAGACCTTCGACGGCACGCTGGCCACGCAGAAATTTCTCTCGTGCGTCTATCGGCTGCGGCAGGCCTCGCGCTTCGGCGTGGGTTTGAACCACCTCGTCGAGGTGCTCACCGGCGGGGCCTCGGAGAAGGTGCTGAAATGGGGTCACGACAAGGTTTCCACCTATGGCATCGGCAAGGAACACACCCGCGCGGAGTGGGCAGCGCTCGGTCGCGAGATCATCCGCCTCGGCTACTGCCGGCAATCGACGGAGAAATTCAGCACCATCGAGCTAACCGACGCGGGGATGGAAATTCTGCGCTCGCGCAAGGCCGTCACCCTCACCCGCCCGCCCGCCGAGCCCGAGCGCGGCCGCGAAGACAAGCGCCGCGTCGGCGACATCGCCTGCGACGAGGCGCTCTTCGAGACGCTCCGCCAGCTCCGCAAAGAAATCGCCGACTCCCGCGACGTGCCGGCCTACATCATTTTCTCCGACGTCTCGCTCCGCATCATGGCCCGCGAATATCCGACCACCGAGCGCGCCTTGGCGAACATCACTGGCGTCGGCACGAAGAAGCTCGATGAGTTCGGCGCGCAATTCATGGACGCGATCCAGAAATACCTGCGCGAAAATCCGCGCCAGGTTTACGCCGACGAAATCGACCGCTTCAACGGTCCGCCGCCGAAAAAGGTCGCCGCGACCACCTCCCGCGAAAGCTGGCGGATGTTCGCCGCCGGCCAGTCCTTTGCCCAAATCGCCCGCGCCCGCAGCCTCACCGAGCAGACCGTCGTCAAACACATCGCCGACGCCATCGAAGCCGGCGAGTCCTTCGACGCCGACGCCCATTTCACCGCCGCCGAGCAGCAGGAACTCAATGCCGCTTTCGACCAACTCAGCGACTACGCGCTCGGCCCCGTGAAGGACGCCCTCGGCGACCGCTACGACTACAGCCGCCTCCACCTCTTCCGCGCCGCCCGCCGCGCCCGGAAGCGGTAGCGGAGCGTTGGATTGCTTCGCTGCACCCGGAGGCGTAGCCTGCGCGGCTCATGGCCACCATCGGTTTACGAAACACTCTCCACGTCGTCCGCCAAGCCCCGCCCGGCGCGTATCTCGATGCCGGCGAATTGGGCGAGATCCTGCTCCCGCGCCGCTACGTCGCGCACAGTGTGCCGCCCGGCGCGCTGCTCGACGTTTTCCTTTATCGCGACTCCGAGGACCGGCTCGTCGCCACGACGGAGTCGCCGCTCGCCGCGGTCGGGGAGTTTGCCTTTTTGAAAGTGATCAGTGCGAGCGCAGGGCTGGGGGCGTTTCTCGATTGGGGACTGAGCAAAGATCTGCTGCTGCCGCGGCGCGAGCAGACCGTGCCGGTTCACACGGGCGAGTGGGTCGTGGTGGGCGTGGCGCTCGACCCAAAGTCGGGCCGAATCGTGGCGACCACCCGGCTGAACCGGCTGCTCAATCGCACGCCGCCGAGCTATCGCGAAGGCCAGCGCGTGGGTCTGCTCATCGCCGGCTACACGCCGCTCGGCTGCAAGGCCATCGTGGAAAACGCCCACGCGGGGCTGCTCTACGCGGCGGAGCTGGCCACCCCGCCGCAGATCGGCGAGCGCGTGGACGGCTACGTGCGAAAGGTGCGCGAGGACGGGAAGATCGACCTCGGCCTCGACCCCGCCGGCTACCGGCGCGTGGCCTCGCTCACCGAGCAGATCATCGAGGCGCTGAAAGCGAAGGGCGGTCGCATCGAGTGCGACGACGAGAGCACGCCGGAGGCGATCCGGGCCGCGTTGGGAACGAGTAAGAAGGCGTTCAAGCAGGCGCTCGGCGCACTTTACCGGGACCGCCGCATCCGTTTCACCCAGCCGGGGGTGGAGTTGGTTGGTTGAATACGCGCCAACATTCCAAGAAACCCGGCGCGAAGTCCTGCGGGCGGGCGGCAATCCAACGCTCGATTTGCGCGGGCGTGAAAAACCCGCCGCTCTCGATCTCGGCGGGCGGCAGGCGGAATGGCCCCTCGTGCCGTGCGCGGTAGAGCCGCACGAATTCCCAGCCGGTGCCGACGCACGCGGCGAGCGCGGCGATTTCCACCACCTCTGCTTCCACTCCGAGTTCCTCGCGGACTTCGCGCGGAGCGGTCGCCGCGTAGTCGTCGCCCGCGCTCACGTGGCCGGCGGCGCTGGAGTCCCACAGGCCGGGGCACTTGTCTTTCCAGCGCGAGCGCTTTTGCAGGAAGAGATCGCCGCGTTCATTGAAGACGAAAACGTGAACGGCCCGGTGCCGCAGCTTTTGCGCATGGGCATTGAAGCGCGAGGTCTGACCGGTGACGTGGTCGTTTTCATCCACCACGTCGAACATCTCGCCATGCACGTCCTGAGCGGCGGTCTCCGGCGCGGTCCCCGCGGCAAAATTGGTCAGCGCGATCCACTGCGCGAGCGAAAGCTCCTCGGCGCGTGTCGTCTCGAGCACGCCGAGGTGCGCGCAGAGTGCGGGCCAGTCGATCTCCTGCTCGACGAGATTCTTGCGCAGCAGCTTGCGGCGCTGGGCAAAACCCAGCTTCACGAGCTTGCGAAAGAGCGCGCCGTCGCACTCCGGAAAATCTCCGACCGGGCGCGGCGTGAGCGCCACGACTGCGGAGTCCACATTCGGCGCCGGATGGAAAACCGAACCCGGCAGAGTGCGCAGATATTTCACCCGCCAACGCCGCCCGATGAGCAGCGTGAGCGCGCCGTAGGCTTTCGTGCGTGGCTCGGCGGAGAGACGCTCGGCGAGTTCTTTTTGCAGGGTAAAAATGAGCGTGCTCACCGGACTGGGCTCGTCGGTGAATTGGAAAAGAATCTGGCTCGAAACGTAATACGGAAGGTTGCCCATCACCTTCACCGGCCCGCGCGCGAACAGCTCGCGCACGTCGAACTCCGTGGCGTCGCCATGCACGATCTCGACCTCGGGAAACCGCTCCCGCAAGAACCCGCACATGCGCCCGTCCTTCTCGATGAGCAGCCCGTTCGCCGAGCGCGCGAGCGCGAATTCCGTGAGCGCGCCCAGCCCCGGCCCCAGTTCCAGCCATGCATCACCGGGTTTCAGCCCGAGTTGCGCGACGATCCAGTCCGCGAGATTTTGATCGTGGAGAAAATTCTGCCCGAGGCTGCGCGTCGGCTGCATGCCCATTTGCGCGAGGGTGGAGGTGATGGTGGAGAGCTTCATGGGCGTGACCGGAAAACCGGGAGCGCAGGCTACGCGCGGTCGTGGGACGGCGCGAGCATTGGTTGCCCGTGACAAATATTTGTTGCGTCGGATGCCCGGCTACGTCTAATCCCTGCCCCGCTCCCAGTGGCTCAAACAGCCTTCGCGTATTCACTCGATCCACCACGACTTCGCTCCATGATTTCTCCCCGACACGGGTGTGTCCTCCTCGTCTTGGCCTCGTGTCTCCTGGAGCCTGCCGTCGCGCAAGAGGGAGCCGGAGGGGCCGCGCCCAAAGCTGGCGCGAGTTCGGCGTTCGGGTCGGCGGCGACGCAGGGTGGCGGGACCGCGCCGGGCGGGAGTAGCGCTTTCGGTGCGCCGTCAACCACGGCTCCCGCGGTTCCCGGAACGGGGCCCGCCGGGCAGACCAGCAGCTTCCCGGGAACGGGACCGGGATCGGCTCCCGAGGCAGGTCGGCCGGGCACTGGCGCACCGGCTGGTTCGAGGACCCCGCCGGGCACGGGACCGGGCACCGGCACCGGAGCGGCGTCGGCATTTGGCGAAAGGGAGACAGCTACCACGGCTCCGACCAGCGAGCCCTCCTATACCATCCCCGGAGCGTACGGACGGCCAGCCCAGCAGTTTACCGCGGGGCAGGGTCGGCTCGCCCGCCCGCGCTTTCGCTACACAGGTTCGGTTTCATTCGGTTACGACGACAACGTCCTGCAAGCTCCGTCGAATTCCGAGGGGTCGCCCGACGCCGTCATCGAGGTGGCGGACACACCCGGGACCGCGCCTCGGGCGGAGGCTGGGATTGGTCCCGACGGTTTACCGACGACTGTGGTCGTCGGAGGGACCGCCGGCGATACCCGGAGGGTGGTCATCCCGGGAGTTCGCGGCCAAGAGCGCGTGGGCAGTTTTCTCACCCGGGGGAATGTGGGCTTCGATGTGCAATTTGCCTCGCGAAAGACGCTTTTCACCTTCGATCTAAAGACCGGCGCGGACTGGTATTGGGATCGTCCGGGGAAAGACGTGGACTACACCGGTTCCCTGGCCTTGATGTACCTGCGCCGGTTGACCCCTCGTCTCCAGTTCACCGCCAATGGCAACGTGAGCTACCAGACGCAGCCCGACCTTTCCCAAGCGAACACCCTGACGCGCCAGACGGGCGATCTGCTCAACATGTCAGCAAAATTGGACCTCACGTATCGTTTCACCCCGCGCCTGAGCACCGTCGGAAGCGTGAGCTACGGAGGCTTGCGCTTTCAGGAGACCTTGGAGCAATTGGGCGACAACGACAGCGTGATCTTCGGCGGCGAAGTGCGCTATCTGTTCTCGCCGCACCTGACGATGCTCGGTGAGGTCCGCTACAGTTCCACCGCGTATTCGGGAACTCCCGCGCGCGATTCCCACTCGCTCTTTGGCTTGCTCGGCGTGGAACTCTCGCTGAGCCGCCGCCTCTCCACGACGCTGCGCGCGGGTTTGGCGCAGCGCACGTTCGACGAAAGCGGCACGAGCGCCACCTCGCCTTACGCGGAGACCACGCTGAACTACCAATTGGCCAAGGCCACGCTTATCCAGTTCAATGGCCGCTTCGGCTTTGAAGAGCCACCCGACGCCCAGAGCAAGCTGATCTCGCTGCGCGCCGGGATGAGTTTGGTCCAATCGTTTTCTCCACGACTGCGCGGAACGCTGGGGGCCAACTTCGTGCGCCAGACGACAAAGAATGACGTGACGGACGATGAAACGACCCGCAACACCGTCGATTCGACAATCGGATTCGAGTACAACGTCAACCGGCATTGGACGCTCAACGCAAACTATAGCTACACCCGGGAATATGGCTCGGTTTCGGCTAGGGACTACTATCGGAACCGGATTTTTGCCGGGGCCGAATACGATTTTTGAACGGAATAGCCGGGTCAGACTCCAAGTTTGCCCTGCGTCCGTTTGACGACGGAAAATTTCAGCCCCCATCTCCCCGCCTTCCACCACTCATCGAATCCTTCTTCCTATGAACGAAACCAACGAGGTTAAATTGCACTTTCTGGACTACTGGCGCACCATCAAAGTGCGGATGGGGTTGATCCTGCTCACCTTCTTTCTCGTCATGGTGACGGCTGGTGTAACGACGTATTTTTTGCCCCGCCAATACCTGTCCAAGGTGCGCATGGAGGTGAAACAGGATAATTCCGGGCCGGTGTCGGCGTTCGGCGGCAATACCGGCAAGACTTTCGACCCACAATTCGTCGCCACACAGTTCCAGATCTTGCAAACTACCGAGATCTTGTACCCGGTCATTGAGCGGTTGGAATTAGTGAAAGAGTTTTCACCCGCCGGTCAGAGATTACCCGTTCAATCCATTCACAATCGCCTCCGGCGGGCGATGAAGTTGCAGGAAGTGCGTATGACGGGGCTGATCGATATTGGCATTTACGATGTCAAAGCGGATCGCGCCGCCAACATTGCGAACATGATCGGCGTGGTTTACGTCGAACGGCGCCGGGCGGACCTGCAAAAAAATGTGGATCGCGGGTTGGAGCAGTTAACCGAGGAGGTGGCGAAACAACGGGAGGTCATGAAGAAAGCCAGCGCCGAAGCGGCACAGTTGCGCACCGAAGGCAATATTAACGATCCGAATCCTGACGAGCAGAACGTCATTATAACGACCGATGGTTTCAGAGCGGCATCTCAGGAAAGGAATCTCCTCGAGTTGGAGAGCAGAGTGAGCACGCTCAAGCTTCACCTGGATCTATTGCAAAAGCTCAAACCAGAAGAACTTCCCCAAGCGCTTCGAGCGCTCCAGATCATTGATCCTGCGGTCGAAAAGGCCGGACAGTCCATCGGGGAGTTTAGCATTGAGGAAAAGCGGTTGCTGACTTCCGGAGTCGGCGAGAATCACCCTCGCGTTGCCACTTTGCGGGGACAGTTGGCAGTTTATCGAAGCCAGTTGCAGATTGCCCTCAATGGACAGTTGAGCGCGATCGCCAACACGTATGCCTTGGAGAACAAGAAGCTCGCCGATACCAAGGCCTCAGCGGAAGACACGGCTAAGAGGGTCATCGAAGAAAAGACCAAGATGAAGGACTACATCGAGGCAAAGAATCGCTACATTCAGGAGAAGAAGATTCTGGAAAGTTCTGAGATCAATCTCAAGGCGGAGCGCATGAAGCGTGGCATCGAAATGGATCCGGCCCGGGTCTGGGAAAAAGCAGAGCCTTCCTTGGCGCCGGATAAACCCAATGTGCCTGTTTACATGGTCGCGGCCGCAGCACTGGGACTCGTGCTGGGCATCGGCTTGGCCTTCTTCATCGAATACCTTGATACCAGCGTGAAGACCTTGGACGACGTGGAGCGCTTCCTCCAGATTCCCGTCCTCGCCGTCATCCCGAAAGACATTACGGTTCTCATGAAGACGACTGGCGACTCCCCCGATGCCGAAGCCTACCGCATCCTCCGCGCCGCCGTGGAATTCAACAAACCCCATCGTGACGCGAATACTTACACCCTCATCAGCGGTGGCCCCGGCGAAGGGAAGTCCACGACGATGAATAACCTCGCCTACATCTGCGCCAAGGGAGGCTATAACGTCTTGGTCGTCGATGCCGATCTGCGCCGCGCCACGCAGCACAAGCTCTTTGGCGTGAGCAACGAATTCGGACTAACGGACTACCTCGTGGGACGCGCGGAGATCGACGAGATCATTAAGACCACGAAGATAGACAACCTCTCCTTCATCCCAGCCGGTGAGTTGCCGGGGGACTCCGAGGGCATCCTCAACTCCCAGCGCATGACAGATCTCATCGCCAAGGTGAAGGGTCAGTATGACCTGGTCTTCTTTGACTCCCCGCCCATCCTCGGCCTCAGCGACGGTGCCGTTTTGGCGAGCGAAGTGGACGTCACCATCATGGTCGTCCAGCACCGCCGCTTCCCCCGCGCCATGCTCCAGCGGGTCAAACAGGCCGTCCTCGGCGTCGGCGGGCGCCTCATCGGAGTCGTGCTCAACAACGTCGATGCCAAGCACGACGACGGCTACTCCTACTACAATAGCTACAACGAATACTACGGTGCCCGCCGCGAAGCTCCGGCCCGTATCGAAACCGCCGCCCCGCAGCTCGCGCGTCCGCGTCCGGCCTCGCGGGAAGACTATTAAAATCAGCAACTCAACCATCCATGCGCACCCTAAGCCTCTTTCTCGCGCTGTTCGGCACCGCTCTCCCGCATCTGCGGGCCCAATCAGCGATCAATCCGCAACCCGCCGCGCCCGCCATCCGGCGCGCGGTGGCCACCACCCAGGCCGAATCGGTCGCCATCCGGTCCGGTGATGTTTTCGACATGCGGGTCACGGGTATTCCCAGCGATGTCGCGGTCGGCGACGGGACCGCGAACCTGCAATACGCCATCGGTCAGGATGGCATTGTGAACATTCCGCTCCTCGGAAAAATGAAGATCACCGGACTCACTTCGTCGCAGGCCGAGGACCAGATCCAGGCGAAGTATATGACCGACAAGATTTACACCCGGCCGGTTGTCATCATTAGCGTCCAACAGGCCCAAGTGCAGCGCTCTGTGACTATCACCGGGGGGGTCAGGATTCCCGGTAAGCAGCCGTGGTCTTCCGATCTGACTTTAGGATCGGCCATCGGCAGCGCCGGGGGACTGGGCGACTTTGGGAGCCCAAAGGGAGTGCGCATCATCCGCGATGGGAAGGTGTTTGGAACTTATGATTTCAGGGAGGTCAACAAAGACCCTTCCAAAGATGTTAAACTTTTGGCTGGCGATCAGGTAATCATCAAAGAGTAACCCGTCGCGCGTTCACGCACTGGCGATCAGCGCGCGGTGTTTCCATAGATAGCGGAAGCCGGAGTAGAGCGTCAGTCCCAGCGTGATGCAGAGCAACGCGCGTCCGCCATAAATCCAGGCCTGCGGAAACGGCGTCAGCAGAATCGCGGGGACTTGACCGGCGAGTTCCCATTCCTTCAGCACCAGCAGGAGCAGGAAGTAAATCACCATCACGATCTGCCACGCTGTCTTGTGCTTGCCGAGACGCTCGGACGAGAGGACCACGCCCTTTCCCGCCGCGAGCAACCGCAGTCCGGTAATCAGAAACTCCCGACTGATGATCACGACCGCCGCCCACGCCGGAATCGCGTGCAGCGGGACGAGACAGATAAACGCTGCGGCAATCATGATCTTGTCCGCCAGCGGATCCATCAGCTTCCCGAAATCCGTCACCAGATTCCGCCGCCGGGCGATCGCGCCGTCGAAGTAATCCGTGATGCCGGCGGCGATGAACACCACCAACCCGACCGTGAAATGCCACGCCCACTCAAACGACAGCGCCGCGACGAAAACGATCGTCAGGAAAAAGCGGGCGACGGTGAGTTGATTGGGCAAATTCATGGAGCGTCCATGCGCTTAGCGGAGCGCCGCCGCGGAGTCCACGAAAACACCGGATCGCTCGCACACCGAAAACTCCGTTGCGTCGCCTGAACGCTTCGCCCTACCCTCCGCGCCTTCGCAAATTCGCATCCAAATAACTATGAGCACCTGTGACATCGGCCTGATCGGCCTCGCCGTAATGGGCGAAAACCTCGTCCTGAACATGGAGAGCCGCGGCTTCCGCGTCGCCGTTTTCAACCGCACCACCAGCGTCGTCGAGGCGTTCGAGGCTGGGCGGGGTCAGGGGAAAAACTTCGTCTTTGCCAAAACGCTCGCGGATTTTGTCGCCGCGCTCAAACGTCCCCGCCGCGCGCAGATCATGGTGAAAGCTGGCGCGCCGGTGGATGCCGTCATCGAACAACTCATCCCACTGCTCGAACCTGGCGACGTCATCATCGACGGCGGTAACTCGCTGTGGACCGACACCCAGCGCCGCGAAAAGGCGCTCAAGGAGAAGGGCATTCACTTCTTCGGCGTCGGCGTGAGCGGTGGCGAGGAGGGTGCGCTAAAAGGACCGTCGATCATGCCCGGCGGCTCCGCCGAGGGATGGAAATCGCTCGCCCCGATCTACACCAAAATCGCCGCCGTGGCCGAAGGCGAGCCGTGCTGCCGCTACATGGGACCGGACGGCGCGGGGCACTACGTGAAGATGGCGCACAACGGCATCGAGTACGGCGACATGCAGCTCATCTGCGAGTCCTACGCGATTTTGAAAGCCGCGCTCAACCCCAGCGCCGACGAGTTTCACCGGATTTTCGGCGACTGGAACAAAGGCGAACTCGACAGCTTCCTCATCGAGATCACCACCAACATTTTCGCTAAAAAAGATCCCGAAACCGGCCTCCCCATCGTCGATCTCATCCTCGACAAAGCCGGGCAAAAGGGCACCGGCAAATGGACCGTGGGCCACGCTAGCGAAATGGGCGTGCCACTTTCCGTCATCGCCGGTGCCGTCGAGGCCCGCATCCTTTCCTCGCTGAAAGACGAGCGCGTGTCCGCGAGCACAGTGCTCAAAGGTCCGTCACCAGCACCCTACTCGGGCGACCGCGTAAAGCTCATCGAAGCCGTGCGCGATGCGCTCTACGCGTCGAAGATCATCAGCTACGCGCAAGGCATGGTGCAGCTCGGCAAAGCCAGCGAACTCTACAACTGGCACCTCAACTTCGAGGACATCGCCTCGATCTGGCGCGGCGGCTGCATCATCCGCGCGCGGTTTCTCAATCACATCACCGAGGCCTACAAAAAGAATCCCGCGCTCAAGAACCTCGTGCTCGATCCGTTCTTCGCCGAGATCCTCCAGCGCACCCAGGCGAACTGGCGCACTGCCGTCCAGACCGCCATCGAGTATGGCGTCGCCGTGCCGGGATTCAGCGCCGCGCTCAGCTACTTCGACAGCTACCGCTCGGCCCGCCTCCCCGCGAACCTGCTCCAGGCCCAGCGCGACTACTTCGGCGCCCACACCTACGAGCGCACCGACAAACCCGCCGGCGAATTTTTCCACTCCGAGTGGTTTGGTTGAGCCAGCCGGCGGCGGCGATTCGTGCTCGGGAAGTTCCTCTCGCGAGTGCGCACTCGCTGAATGCATGGGAGGCGGCGCAAGCCGGGACGGTCGCCGCCCGACTGCTCCATTCACACCACCATGCGCCTCGCCCTACTCATCCCCGCACTTCTCGGCCTCGGCGTTTCCACGTGGGCTGCCGATGCGCCGGCGCCGCTGAACATCCTCATCCTCCACACCGACGACTGGCGCCACGACACCCTTCGCTGCGCGGGTGATGCGGTCGTCAAGACACCCACCCTCGACCGCCTCGCGGCGGAAGGCACGCGCTTCACCCACGCCTGCGTCACTACCTCGATCTGCGGGGTGAGCCGGGCGTCGCTGCTCACCGGGCAGTGGATGTCACGGCACGGGAACAAGGGCTTCGCGATGTTTAAGACGCCGTGGGCCGAAACCTTCCCGGGGCTGCTGCGCGCGAAAGGTTACTGGGTCGGTCATGTCGGGAAATGGCACTGCGGAAAGTTCCCGCAGGAGGAGTTCGATTTCGAGGAACTCTTCGACCTCCGCGCCGACCCCTTCGAGGAGCGCAACCTCGCCGCCGACCCCGCCCAAGCCGCGCAGCTCACCGAGCTGCGCAACCGTTTCGCCACACTTCAGGCCGAAGCGAAGTAGGCGGCCGGTCTCGGCACCCGCTACTTCTGCACCCGCCACACGTCCGGCAGGCTGGGCTTGGTCTCGCGGAGGATTTCGAGGATCGCCTGGCGGTCGGCGGCGGCGATTTTGGCAAACTGCGGATCCTGATCCGTGCCCGTGAGGATGCCGTGAAGTCGTGTGAGGATGCTGTCGCGCATGGGCGCGGGCAGGGCGTCGAAGGCGGGGTTGAGGATGAGAAAGCTGCACGGGTACTTGAAGATGCGCGTGCGCAGATCGAGATCGCGGAGCGAGCGCCCGAGGCGGTCACGCGGACCCGCGGCGGAAAATTCGCGGACGAAGTCGGGACTGCCCTCGATGGGTTCCCTGAGCGGCGTCTCCTCGGTGAAAAGCAGGCAGCGGAGAAACGCGTCGGTCTGCGGCTTGAGGTAGCGGATGTGCCCGTACATCGCGAGCATCTGACGGGCGTCAAAATTCAGCCGCGTGAGGTAATTGTGCATGTGCGCCTGATGTTGGAGGACCATCAGGGCGACGATGTCGCTGCCGACGATCAACGTTTTCGCCGGATCGAAAAACCCCTTCAGGTCGGTGACGTTGCCCCGGAAATCCGGCTCCCGCAGCCGGCGCGCAAAATCCTCGCCGCCGATGAGATTGCCCCGATGCGTCTGCGCGCCCACCTTGCCGGTCACGAACCAGCCCGCCCAGCGGTCCGCGAGCGGGGTGCAGTGGTTGATGTCGCCGACTTCGTCACGCGTTTCCAACTCGCCTTCCGCGTCGGTCGGCACCGATCGGAGGACGTGACCGGGGACGCCCAGCGAGCGCTGACCGCCGTGGCACTGGAGGCAATCCGCGGAGCGGATGAACTTCGGCTTCCGCAGCTTTTCCTGGTCGAGAGTGTAAAAAATCGCGCCGAGCTTCGGATCGACCGCGGAGATTTCCAGCAGTGGGGAGCCGGGGACGGAGCCGATGTAAATGTCGTCGTTGAAGTACACGGACCGCGGATTTTTCGGCGTGATGTAGCTGCGCTGGAGGGAGGATTTGGAAAAGACGACGGTCTGGGAGGAGCGAGGAATCTGGAGCACGTCGAGGAGGCCAGGGAGGTAGCCGAATTTGTCGTCCCACGAGAGCTTCACCTCGCCGGCCTGAATGCGTTTGGCGAGCCGGGCCACGGGATCGTCCGGCACGCTGGCGCTGTAGCGGATGGGCGCGGCGTCGTATTCGAGCGGGTGGGTGGAACCTTGGAAATCCTCGGCTCGAACCTGCGTCGCGAGGAGGAGCGCGGCGAGCAGCGGGAGGCGGCGGGTGCGGTTCATAAAATTGGTTTCGGGTGGGTCACGAATCTCCATCCTGATCGTGGTCTTAATCTTAATTGGGCGCTGGCTCGCGCAGCGCCCCGTGGCGGGAGATCGTTCGGGAACCACGCGGAACTGACGCCTCCATAGTTCACGCATCCTGCGCAATCTGCTGGACGGATTTTGGGCAAAGCCACCCCCGGCTTGCCCGTGCCGCCGCGATGTCGTCCAGTTGATGCCGCTCCTGCAAAGCAAACCGGCGATGGCTCAGGTAATCCCGCAACGCTTCGCGGGCGACTTCCCCGGCATCCCGAAAACCACCTTCCACCACCGCACCATCGAGCGCCGCAGCCAGCGGGTCGGGGAGTTCGAGAGCGAACGTTTTCATCGGGCCAAAGTAGGCGCATCGCAGGCGTTCCGCCAAGCGGCAGCTTGCAACGACAGACTTGGACATCGCCGCGAAACTTTCCATCTTCGGCATAATCCGCGTCGCGTGCGTGGACGCCGCTTGTCACCCGGGCGGCATCGGCAACCCGCCGTTCACCCGGCACAGGAAGGCCGTCGCGAACTTTTACCGGTAGCCGCATGTGCAACGCGGCTCGCAAGCAATCGCTGTCATCGAACTGAGCAAGGCACTCTGCGCCAATCACGGTAACGCACGCCGTGCCGAACTTGTCCTCCATCATGTAGGGCCAAACGTCATCAATTTCGTTGAATTCGATGTGCAGGGTTGCCCATGTTTCAAATCGCGTCGCCACTCGCATGACGACCCGCATGAACTCGTCGCCGCCGTTTTAGCACTCGCTCAGATTGACGCGCTCGTTGGATTTGGACGGCTTCTTGCATTCATGCCAAAGCGAAAGAGCGCAGCCGAAAACGGTAGCCGGGTCGGGTTGTTCGGATTCGTCACTCATCACTTTCCGACAAGGCTCTGGCCCAATAGTTTCCTGGAATGATTGTTCGGAAAAATGGACGCGCGATGAGTTGCTCGTCGCGCTCAACCTCTATCACAAGCTGACGTTCGGGCAGCTTCATGCGCGGCAGCCGGTGATTGTGGACCTCGCTGAAAAGCTCGGACGCGGTGCGAACAGCGTGGCAATGAAGCTGTGCAACTTCGCGTCGCTAGATCCGGCGCTGGAGCCGCCGGCGGAGTTGCGGAAGGAGATCATGCTTTGCACGGGGCTGGATCGCACGCGCGACGGCCCGCAAGCCGTGGATGCCCTCGCCGAGTGGAATGGCCGCGCCTTCGACGGCCCCGCCGGCTTCAAGACCGCGGCGGCGCAGGACGGCTACCGCTTCAGCGCGATCATCCGCGGGATCGTGGAAAGCTATCCGTTTCGCAACGTGCGCGAAAACTAGCCGACCTCGGGGAGTTTCGAGTTGCCCTTCCGGTGGTGCCGGTCAATTTGAGCGCAGCATCACCTGCGGGCCGCCATTTCGCGGATCGCGCGGGAAGATCCAAACACCCAAACACCAACCTGTCATGGCCAAAGGCAACAACAGTCACCGCAAGGAAGTCAAAAAGCCGAAGAAGGAAAAGCCCAAGCCGCTGCCCACACGGCGCGGCGAGTGATTCGTCTTTAGCGCTGTCGGCGCGTCACGCCGGAGGTCCAGCTAGCGGAGTTTTCCGCACACCGAATCGCACAGCCCGACGAACGTTTCCTCCGCCAGGCTGAGTCGGCGTCCGCGCCAGTGCAGCACGCCCCACCCGCGCTTGAGCTTCCGCCGGCCGAGCGGGAGCGCGACGAGCGATTTTTCGCCCAGCTCCTTTCGCGCGGTCCACGGCGCGAGGATGCTGATGCCAAGGCCGAGTTGCACCAGTTCCTTGATCGCCTCCAGGTTGCCCAGATCGAGCTGGCTGTGGAGGACGACCTGCTCTTTGCGGAAGTATTCCTCGATCATCCGGGAGGTATAACTGCCTTTGCCGTAGAGGATGTAGTGCTGCCGCGGGATTTCGTCGCGGATGGCCTTGCCGACCTCCGCCCACGGGTGGAGCGGGCTGACGAGAAAAAGGAGCTCGTCGGTGAAAAGCGGGCGGAACTCGAGCGAGTCCTCCCGGTGCGGTTCGGGATTCACCGCGAGAACGATGCGATGCTGGTGGGGGGCGTCAATCATGTCCGGCGTGTCGCCCGGCTCGATGGCGATGACACATTGCGGAAAGCTTTCCTTAAACTCGCGCAGCACCGCCGGCAGCACGTGCTGGCAGGCTGTGGTGCTGGCCCCGATGCGCAGACGCGAGCTGCCCCATTTGCCGAGGTGACCGAGGTGGGAGCGCGCCGATGCACTACGGGTTGGTGAATCAGCTCACGTTTCCCGCTTTCGATCCCCACTCCCGGCAGCCGAGCTACAAGGCGTGCGCAGTGACGGTCGCGCCGCTGGACTAGCGCTGTTGCAGTCCGACCGGAGCCCAGCCGACCTGGAGGCGGCGGCCAGCCTGGCTGGCGCGGAAGTGGAGCATCCCATCGGGCAGGCCGACGAGGTGGCAGTCGATGGTCTTCGCCGTGGGCTGGACGCCGCGGACGACGAACGCGCCGAGGATGCGCGACTCCGCGCCGCCGCCGCTCTGGCCTTGCTGGAGCGGGACCTGGACTTCGGAGCCGGTGGCTTTCCAGGGGAAGGTGCTTTCGCTCGGCAGACGCGCGCCGGCCTTCAGCACGTAGCCGCCGTCGCCGTCGTCGGTCACGAGGACGACGGGGCGCTGGAGGAAGCCGGACGCGTGAACTTCCAGCGGCACGCCGGAGCCCGCGACGAGGCCGATCCACGCGTCGATCATCAGCGCGCAGGAGGCTTTGAACTCCGCCGGCACGTCGCCCGCCATCGCCTTGCGGAGCACGCTGAGGGCGTCGTTGGTCAGGCCCATGCCCTGCAAAACCTGCGCGTAATTCCAATCCACGCGCCGGGTGAATTTTCCGCTGTCGATCTGCGGCTTGATGATGCTGACGAGCTTTTCAAAAGCCCGCGCTTCGCCGAGCGCGGCGGTGTAGTGCAGGAGCACGTCCTCGGAATCCGGCGCGATCTCGTGCGCGCGCTCGGCCCACTTCACGGCAAAGGGTTTGTCGCCGCGTTTCCGCGCGATGTTACTCGCGAGGATGAGGGCCATCCACGAGCCGCGCTCCTCGCCGAACTTGGCCAGCTCTTGTTCTTTGAGCGGGTCGTGATCGTTCTGCGTGAGGCCAAAGCGGATGCCGAGCGGCGCCTGGGCGTTCGGGTCGAGGGTGAGCAGTGTATCGAGGGCCTGGGCTTCCGCAGCGGTGTCGCCGGCGGCGTTGCAGATTTGCGCGAGGTGGAAAAAGCCCTCGGGATCCTGCGGCACCTGCCGGGTGTAAGGCTCGATGGTTGCGCGGGCCTGATCGGGCTGGCCGGCGAGACGATAGGCGGCGGTGAGGCCGAAAACCGTGCGGCGGTCGGTGGGGCGGAGCTGGTGCGCGCGTTGCAGCGCCTGCAGACCCAGCTCCGGCGCGAAGCCTTGCTGGAGCAAGTGCTCGCCCTGCGCGAGCAACTTGTCGGGATCGTCCGCCACCTGCTGAAGCTGCTGCGCGACCATCTTCGCAAAGGTCGGCCGGTCCACAAACGCAGCGGTGCTTTCGTCGTTCGGATCACGGAGCAGTTTCACCACCGCCCGGAGCTGGGCGAGACCCTCGAGCGCGGTGCGGTCGTTGGGCGAAAGGGCGAGCGCTTTTTGGAAAGCGGCGAGCGCCTCGTCGCGCTGGCCCCGCATGGCGTGCATGACGCCGAGATTGTTCCAGATCGCGCTGATGTTTGGCGTCTTCTCCGCGGCCGCACGGAAAAGCCCGATGGCGTCGTCTTCACGTCCTTCCATCCGCGCGACCGTGCCGCGATGAAACAATCCGAACGCGGTGTCGGGATGGATTTCCTCAAACCGCGCGAGCAACTCCGCGGCTTCGGGCGCGTCGGCGTCCTCGATGGCGTCGGCGAGATCGTCGAGATGCTCGGCAGCGCGGGCAAAGGACGACCACGGATCGGTGAGTTCCGCGCCCATCGTGCCGATGGCGCGGAGCAGGTGCTCGACCTCGAAAGGGTCGCTGTTGGCGACGGCGGGATCGACATCGGGCGGCCAGGGAATGCGGTTGGGCAGGCCGAAAAATCCGGGTTCCCACGAAGTAGAATCGACCCAGCGAAATGGGGTGGTCAGGGTGTCGGACATAGGGAGTGGGTTCAGCCGGCGATGAGCCGGAGGATTTCGGTTTTGTCGGCCTTGGCGGGGATCACCGAGCCGCATTGTTCGCGGGCGATGTCGGGGTCTTTCAGGCCATGGCCGGTGACGGTGCAGACGATCTTGCTGCCTTCGGCGATCTGCGGAAACGGGCAGGTCGTGCACGGTGCGGAGCCGAGGCATTTGAAAAGTCCCGCGATGCTCGCGGCGCTGGCGGGCTCGACGAAGATGCCTTCGTTCGCTGCGAGCCACTGCTGCGCGAAGAGAATCTCCGCATCGGTCACGATGTCGATCGAGCCGCCGCTGTCGCGGATCGCGGCGTTGGCCATGTCCCAGCTCGCGGGGTTCCCGATGCGGATGGCGGTGGCGATGGTGTCGGGCTTCTCGACGACCTTGCCGTAAAAAATCGGGGCCGATCCGGCTGCTTGGAAGCCGGTCATCTTCGGCAGCTTCGTGGCGCGGCCGAGTTTGTGGAATTCGCGGTAGCCCATCCAGTAGGCGCTGATGTTACCCGCGTTGCCCACCGGAAGGACGTGAATGTCCGGCGCGTCGCCGAGCACCTCGATGATCTCGAAGCTCGCCGTTTTCTGCCCTTCGAGGCGAAACGGGTTGATCGAGTTCACGATCGCGATGGGCTCCGTCTCGCCGATCTCGCGGACGAGCCGCAGCGCGTCGTCGAAGTTCCCCTCGATGGCCACGACCTTTGCGCCATACATGAACGCTTGCGCGAGTTTGCCGAACGCGATTTTTCCCGCTGGCAGCAGCACGATGCACGCGACGCCCGCGCGTGCGGCATACGCGGCGGCGGCGGCGCTGGTGTTGCCCGTGCTCGCACAGATGACCGCCTGCGAGCCGGCTTCCACGGCCTTCGACAGCGCCATGGTCATGCCGCGATCCTTGAACGACCCGGTCGGGTTCAGTCCCTCGTATTTGATGAAAACCTCGCACCCGCGCCCCACGCGCGCGCTGAGTTTCGGCGAGTGAATGAGCGGCGTGCTGCCTTCATTCAGCGAGATAAATGGCGTGGCGTCGGTGACGGGAAGAAACTCGCGCCAGCGGGCCATGACGCCGCGGTCATGGAGGGAGTGAAAAACGCTCAATTCTGGATCGCGTTGGAAGCCGGCGGATGGGTTTCGATGTGCGTCGCCAGCATGAGATCGATCAAGGCGAAGGCGTCGCCCTCCAAACTCACCGCCATCACCCCGCCACCTTTGGAGATCGTGGCAAAATCAGGATGCTCGATCCGATACGATTTATTCGCCGGGAGAAAAATCGTGAAAGGCACGAAGGGGGCCGCGTGCAAGAGTTGTCGAACACCTTCAGTAGTCATGGGCGGATGTTATAGGACGGGAGCCGGAATCGCAAGGTGCGGGCCGTCAGGCGAAGTTTTCCACCCGGATCATCCGCGGTGCTTTTTTCACGCAGGGAAGCGCGCCGATTTGCTCCAAAGCGGAAGCCATCTGGGCGTTGGAGGCCTTGTGGATGACGAGGACGAGCGACACGGTTTCGCCCTCCTCGCCCTCGGGCTGGAAAATGGAGGAAATGCCGATGTTCAGCGCGCCGAGCACACCGGCGATTTGCGCGATGACGCCGGGGCGATCCTCGACGGTGAGCCGGAGGTAATACTCCGAAACGATCTGATCGATCGGCTGGCAGGTGCCGTAGAGTCCGTGCGGGATGAAGCCGCAGTTGCTGCGCGGCGACTGGAGCGCGGCGGCGGCCTCGGCGAGGTCGGCGATGACGGAACTGGAGGTCGGGTCCTGGCCCGCGCCGCGTCCGTAGAAAAGGGTGTCGCCCACGATGTCGCCGTGGACGGCGAGCGCGTTGAAGACGCCGTTGACGCTGGCCAGCACATGCTTCTCGGGGATGAGCGTGGGATGCACGCGCACCTCGATCTCGCCGCCCGCGTCGGCCTTGATGATGCCGAGCAGCTTGATCACGTAGCCGAGTTTGCGGGCAAAGGAGATGTCGCTCGCGGTGATGCGCTCGATGCCCTCGACGAACACTTTTTCCGCCGGCACCCAGAAGCCATAGGCCAGCGACGCGAGGATGATCGCCTTGTGCGCGGCGTCGCCGCCGTTCACGTCGAGCGCGGGATCGGCCTCGGCGTAACCCGCCGCCTGCGCCTCGGCCAGCGCCTCGGCAAAGCCCAGCCCGCTCTCGGACATGCGCGTGAGGATGTAGTTGCTCGTGCCGTTGATGATCCCGTGGATCGAGCGGATGTGGTTGCCCACAAACGCCTCGCGGATCGCCTTGATGATCGGAATCCCGCCCGCCACGGCCGCCTCGAAAAAGACCGGCACCTTGCGCTTCGTCGCCGCCTCGAAAATCTCCCGCCCGTGCTCGGCGAGCAGCGCCTTGTTGCCGGTGACGACCATTTTTCCCCGCTCAATCGCCCCGAGAATCAGCCGCAGGCTTTCGTCCTTCTGCCCCATCAGCTCGACCACGATCTGAATCGCCGGATCATCGAGCAGCTCCTCCCACCGCGTCGTCAGCAAACCCGCCGGCACGCTCACCCCGCGATCCCTCGCCATGTCGCGCACCGCGATCTTTTTCACCTCCAACTCACACCCCAAACGCTCCCGCAACAGGGCACGATTCAGCGTCAGGTGCTTGAAGACACCCGCGCCGACATTGCCCATTCCAGCGAGTCCGATTCCGAAGGTTTGCATGCGAAAGGGCGCGGACTATCGCGTTCGTGTTTTGGGGTGTAAAGGCAGGAGTTGTGACGCTCCGGTGACACGCGAGCGCGGCCACTTTTCGCCGCCTTCGTCGGATGTGCAGAGCTGCTTGGCGGCCGGATGCCCCTCAGGCAAAGAGCGCGGCCAGATCCACGCGGACGCCGGGGAGGGTGGCGCACTCGAGGACCGCGGGCGCAGCCAGCACCATGCGCTCCGCAAAGCCCTGCGCTCCCGGCTGGCGGTACACCTCCACCTGCTTTTCCTCCGGGCAGACGATCCAGTATTCCGGCACGCCCGCCTCGGCGTAAATGAGCGCCTTCACGCGATCGAGCTCCAGGGAGGAGAGTGCGACTTCCACGACCAACTCCGCCGCCGTGGGATGGGCGTGACGATAGCTTTCCGGCAGCCCGCGCACGACCGAGACATCGGGCTCTGGCTCGGAATCCGTGAAGGTCAGCGGACCTTCCTGCCGCAAGATCAGATCCGGGGCGACTTGCGTGGAGAGAATCTTGCGGACACGCTCGATGAAGAACTGATGAGCAGGTGATTTGGACATTTTTTCGATGATCCTGCCGCGCAGCAACTCGACCGGCAGTTCGCCGAGCCGGTGGTAATCCTCCACGGAAAGCCGCGCGACGCGCTGGCGGAAGGCGGGCACTTCGAGCAGTTCGGTCATGCCGGGGAGATTATCGCGCAGGCCGCCAAAGGCAAGCCGCCCTCATTCCGCGCGGTCCTGGCCCAGTCCGTGAATTGCGCGAAGACCTCCGCGTGGAAAGCCACGGTCCTCACCGGAACTGGCTCTGCTCCGGCACCACCACATTGCGCCCGGGCTCCATCGGCGAGCAGCGCAGCGGTTTCATCGGCCTCCGAGACGGTGATCTCGATCAGCTTATGCGGAAACGCCGCCTTCACGCGCTCGACAAAAGCGGCGGTCATGTGGGAGGTATGCACAGCCGGGGCTGAGGGCAGGCTGCGACAGATGCGCGGGCTCTCGCGTTCGTATTTTGGGGTGTAAAGGCGGGAGCCGGGACGGTTTGCCGCAGCTCCCGCCGCGTAACGATTTGGCGGCGAAAGTAACGATCAAGGCCACCCGCGTTGACACCTTCGGGCTGCTTGCTAGGCTCGCCGCCCTTTCATGAAACGCATCATCGCCACCTCCGAAGCTCCCGCCGCCGTCGGGCCTTATTCTCAAGCCGTCGCCGTGGGCAACCTGCTCTTTTGCGCCGGGCAAATCCCGCTCGACCCGGCCACCGGCGAGATCGTCGGCGACGACGTGACCGCGCAAACGGAACGGGTCTGCCAGAACATCGCCGGCGTGCTCAAGGCCAACGGCATGACTTTCGCCAACGTGGTCAAGGCGACGGTTTTCCTCACCGATTTGGCGAACTTCGCGGCCATGAACGCGGTCTATGCGAAGTATTTCACCGAGCCCTTTCCCGCCCGCTCGACCATCCAGGTCGCCGGTCTGCCGCGCGGCTCGCAGGTGGAGATCGAAGTCACGGCGGCGAGCTGATTTTCCACCACGCCGCAATGACCACCGACCAAGTTCTCGACTTGTTCCGGCAGACCAATGCCCTGCTCGACGGGCATTTCGTTCTGCGTTCCGGGCTGCACTCGCGGCAGTTTTTCCAATGCGCGCTGCTGCTGCAGCACACGCAGATCGGCGCGCAGGTCTGCGGGGCACTGGCGGAAAAAGTCCGCAGCATCCCGGCGGAGCGGGTGATTTCACCGGCCCTGGGCGGGATCATCGTCGGACATGAAATCGCCCGCGCGCTGGGCAAGCCGCACATCTTCGTCGAGAAGGACGATGCCGGCCGGTTGGTGCTGCGGCGCGGCTTCGAGATCAAGGCGGGAACCCGGTTCATCGTCGCGGAGGACGTGGTCACGCGCGGCGGGCGCGTGCAGGAGACGATCGACATCGTGCGCGCGCACGGCGGCGTGGTCGCAGCGGTGGCGACGCTGGTGGACCGCAGCGGCGGCCAACTGCCGGACTTCGGCTGCCCGTTTGTGTCGCTGACACAGCTCAACGTGGAGACCTTTGAGGCGGACAAACTGCCGCCCGATCTCGCCGGCACCCCGGCGGTGAAGCCGGGGAGCAAGTAACACCCGCAGCCCGCCTCAGCCGAGCAACTCGGCGACGAGCGACTTCTCTTCCAGTAACTCGGCCACGGTGGCGTTGATTTTCGCCTGGCTGAACTCGCCGACGGGCACGCGCTGCACGATCTCCCAGGAGCCGTCGTCGTTTGTGACGATCGGGAAGGACGAGATGATCCCGGCCTCGACGCCGTAGTCGCCGCGCGAGCAAACGGCCACGCTGTACCAGTCGCGGTAGCGCGTCGGCGTGGTCAGGGCGCGGACGGTATCGACCACCGCATTCGCCGCGCTCGCCGCGCTCGAGGAGCCGCGCGCTTTGATGATCGCCGCGCCGCGCTGCTGCACCGTGGTGAGGAACTCGCCCTGCAGCCATGCGGTATCGGTGATGACCTCCGTCGCGGGGCGGCCGTCGATGCGGGCGTTGAAAAAGTCCGGGTATTGCGTGGCGGAATGGTTCCCCCAGATGGCAAGGTTGCTCACGGCGGTCACGTCCACGCCGGCCTTCAGCGCGAGCTGCGACTTGGCGCGGTTTTCGTCGAGCCGCGTCATCGCGAACCAGCGGTCCGCCGGAATGCCCTTGGCGTTGTTCATGGCGATCAGGCAGTTCGTGTTGCAGGGATTTCCCACCACCAGCACGCGCACATCCGCCGCCGCGTTCTTCTCGATCGCCTTCCCCTGACCGATGAAAATCTTCCCATTGATGCCGAGCAAATCCTTCCGCTCCATGCCCGCCTTGCGCGGCACCGAGCCCACGAGCAGCGCCCAGTTCACGCCCGCGAAACCTTCATCCAGCGAGGCCGTGGCCACGATTCCCTTGAGCAGCGGAAACGCGCAATCCTGCAGCTCCATGACCACGCCGCCCAACGCCGGCAGCGCGGGCTCGATCTCGATGAGGTGCAGGATCACCGGTTGATCCGGGCCGAACATCGAGCCGGAGGCGATACGGAAAAGCAGGGAGTAACCGATTTGGCCGGCGGCCCCGGTGACAGCGACGCGAATGGGAGTCTTCATGAGATGTAGTAGTTGGTTGATTTGGAAATTTGGGAGCTGGAGATTCCGCGAAACCGCCCGCCGGGCGCAATGCCATATTCGCGGCGAGCCGAACGCCAGGCATCTCCATCCGCACGAAGTTCCGTGAACCGGCCGTCAGCCGGAGGCCGCTCGTCGTCTCACTGCTCCGGCGGTTCCGCCCGCACGATGCACGTTGACTCGCCCGCATGGCGCATCGCGCCGAGCGCTGCGACGACCCGGTGCCTGTTGAAAAAAGCCAGCACCTGTTCGCGCGTCAGGCCCGCCGTTTCGTGCGATACGGCTTCCTTCCAGCGTCGCGCTTCGGCGACGGCGTCAAAGATTTTCGTCTTCGTCGTTTTCATGGATCAGTTCGAGTGGGGAGACGATACGGACTGGCGGATAACCCTGCAACAGGTTCACCGCGTTGAAGCCAGCTTCGCGGCGCAGGTTGACCAGATGGTGAAAGTTCCAACTCACGATGACCGTGAGGCCCTGAACCGTGGCGATGGCCGCGTGCCTTGCATCGTCCGCATACTTCGGCGTGACCACGCTGGCGGCGAGGTAAGCTTGGGCCAGGGACTCAGCCTCCGCCGTCAGCTCGTGGATCTGCGCGGAGTGGGTGAAGGTCGAGGAAAACTTCTGCCGCACCTCGGCCGGCGCACCGACCACCTCGCGGGTCGCGACGACCGATGTGGTCAGATGGTATATAGCCCGAGACTTGCCTGCCGGAACAGTTCCAGCGTCGCCTCCTTCCACTCGTCATCGAAACAGCCACCAATGATAGAAGTATCAAGATAGAGCGTGAAAAATTTCATCGGGCGCGGTGAGACCGGGAGGTTCCGCAAAACCACCGTCGAGGCGCAACGCCATACCGCCTCCAATCGAGGGACGCTCCACCGCGGTTGCCGAATACGAGGCGGCGGGCGATGCCCTGCTCGCCGCCGCCGCGGCTCCTGACTTGAAAACCTCCATCCGCTTGCCACATCCGTGGTGCGGGCCGCTGGATGCCGCAGGCTGGCCCGCGCTGGCCGCCGGACACATGGGCATCCACCGCAAGCAGATCGTTCGCATTCTCCGCGCAATCGCCGAAGGTCGCTGACCTTGTGAGCCGCGCGCTTTCCCTCACCACCGATCCGATCCCGCAACTCACCTGGCGCATCGCCATCCCGGCGAGCGTCGGGATGTTTTTCAACACGATGTACAACTTCGTGGACACCTACTGCGCGGGGCTCCTGAGCACGGATGCGCTGGCCGCGCTGTCGCTCTCGTTTCCGGTGTTCTTCGTCGTCATCGCGTCCGGCAGCGGGCTCAGCCAGGGCGCGACGGCGCTGATCGCCAACGCCCTCGGCGCGGGCCAGCGCGAGGATGCGCGGCGCATCTTTGCGCAATCGCTCGTGCTCACCGTCCTCGTCGGCGCGGGCGTTTCCGTCGCGGGCTGGCTGGCGGCGCCGTGGATGTTTCGCCTGCTCGGAGCGGAGGGCGACTACCTCCGCACGGTGCTCGCCTACATGAATGTGATCCTCGCGGGCGGCGTGTTCTTTCTCCTCCCCATGACCCTCAACACCGTGCTCAGCGCGCAGGGCGACACCCGGGTGTATCGCAATTTTCTCATCGCCGGCTTCCTCGCCAACTGCCTGCTCAATCCCGTGCTCATGTGGGGCTGGCTCGGCCTGCCGGCGATGGGTGTGGCCGGCATCGCGCTCGCCACCGTCGTCATCCAGGTAGCCGGCGGCGCGTGGCTCGCGCGGCATGTCGTTTCCACGGAACTCTGCCGCGCGCTGCCGCGGAGTTACTTCCGCCCCGACGCCGCCGCGCTGCGCCGCATCCTCGCGCAAGCCGTGCCCGCGATGCTCAACATGCTCACCGTCGCGCTCGGCATTTTCGTCATCACCTGGTTCGTGAAACACTTCGGTAAACAGGCCGTCGCCGCGTCCGGCATCGCCACGCGCATCGAGCAGGTCGTGCTCATGCCCGCCATCGGCCTGAACACCGCCGTCCTCAGCCTCGTCGGGCAAAATCACGGCGCCGGCCTCGCGCACCGCGTGCGCGCCGCGTGGACCACGAACGTGAAATACGGCGCGGGTCTGATGTTCGCCGGCGGCGCGCTGCTCTCGGCGCTGCGCGAGCCGGCGATGCGCCTTTTTACGAAAGACGACACCGTCATCCACCACGGCGCGAACTACCTCTCGATCGCCGCCTTCACGCTCGCGGCCTATCCCATCCTCTTCGTCACCGTCTTCACCATGCAGGGTTTGAAACGCCCCACCTATGGCCTCTGGATGGGCCTCTACCGCCAGATCGCCGCGCCGCTCCTCGTCTTCCACACTCTCGCCTTCACCCTCGGCTTCGGCCTCTGGGGCGTGTGGTGGGGTATCGGCCTCGTCACCTGGAGCGCCGCGCTCTTCGCGCTGTGGTGGGGATGGCGCGCGGTGCGGCCGGCGGAGTCAGCGTAACCGACACCCGGCTACTCACCGACCAGTGCCGGCGGGCTGTGGCGTTTCGCGGCGCACAACTGCTCCCGATCCCTCGCCCGTCGGCCCGTTTCCCCGCTGTCAGAACGCGACGGAAAAGCGGACGGAAGCGAGGTGCGCGCTGGCCGAGGACTGGAAGAGATGCGTTTCGTACTGGACCGTTGCGGAAACCCGATCGCCAAACTGCGCGGAAAGCCCCGTGCCGAGATTCAGAAAGTCGCGACCCGGCTGGGCGGTGTCGGCGAAGGCGGAAAATTTACCACCCGTGGTCGCGCTGGTCCCGGTAATGGTCGTGAACGGCGAACTGAGCAAAGACGCCGAAACCGCATCCGTGGAATTGAGGTATTCATGATCCCAGCTCGCCCGCACCTGGGGGGTGATGGTGCCGAAGCCCGTCTTCGCCGTGTATGAGGCCTGCCAGCCCAGGCGGGAGACCAGCGAATCGTAGGTCTGGCCGGGGAAGTCCAGCGCCGCGCTGCCGCCGCCGGTTTCGCGATAACCTTCCAACGCGCCATGGATCCACTCGAGACTCGCCAGCGGCCCGGTGCGTACCGGGCCGAACCGGAGCGTGTAGCCCGTGTTGAACTGGAGGGCGTTGCTGCGATTCTCCACGTCGCCATGCGCCGCGCGCCCGATCAGGGTCCGGCGCTGGATGTCTTCGTCCAGAGCGCCGTAGCTGTAGAGCAAGTCGAAATAAAAGTCCCGCCAGACGGCCGAGCCATACGCGGAGAAGGCCATGCCCTCGACCGTCATGCCGCCGATGTTCCGGCTGATGTCCGTGTCGCTTTTGATATACGAAGCGGCCAGACCGAAGACGACGTGCCGGTTGAGGCGATATTCCGCGCCCACCGTGCCGACCGCCACTTCCGAATCGTGACCGCGCAAGCTGCCGGTATCGTCCACATCGAATTTGCTGAAGTCGCCCCCGGCGAAAAGCTCCCAACGGCGAAACAACTCCTCGGGAGCGGCCTTGTAATCCTTGCCTGCGGACATCGTCTTGCCATCGCTGCCGCGACGCACGATTTCCCGACCCGTCGGGCCGGCCACGCCAGCGGGATTTTCGTCGTCGAGCAAGAGTCCCGCGCGCAACCGGAACAGGCGGTCCCCGATATCTTGCAGGACGGTCTGGATGGTGTTGAGCAAGATTTCCCGCTGGCTCACCGCCAGCGGGAGACCGCTTTGCAGCACCGAAAAAATCGCGCCCTGATCGATGACGAAGATCGTCACCGGAGCAGCCACGGCCGCCGGGGTGCCGGCAGCCACGGCCGCCGGGGATGGCTCGGGAAGGACGGTAGCGGTGACCAAGAAATTGTCGAAGGTGGCGTTGCCCACTTGGGAGCCGAAGAAGATCGTCGAATTGCTGTTGTCGAGGAAGGGCAGGTCGCTGCTCAGGCTGGCGGTGTAAGTGAGGCCTAGGGAAGCGACGAACGCGCCAGAGACGTAACTTTGCTGAACGCCCAGGGTGATGCTGTCACCGATCTTTTGGATCTGGACCAGGTAGGTGCCATTGCCAAAGCTGGGTTCCATCCGCATGGCATTCACCCCCCCGGGCTGGATGTTGGCATCAATGAACGGACCGAAATTGCTCGGTCCCAGGCGCAGGTAGAGACTGTTGCCCGGTTCACCATAAATTCCCGCAGGTGTGCCGCTGCCAAATCCAAAAAAACCAATTCCCCCAGGACCGCCACCATTGAGACGGACCTGCACCTGCGCTGTGAAATTGACTGTATTGTAATCTTTGGCAGTCGTGTTGATGTACGTTCGGACGTTGGATGGATTTTGCGCGGTCCCAGTGATGCTGGAATTGGAACCAAACACCCAGCCCGACGGCGCCGTCAGGTCGGAAGTGATCGCGGTCGCATTAAAGTCCTCCGAAAAGGTGGAAGCCGCCTGCAATGCGGTGCCGAAGCTCGAAAGCATGACTGCTGTGAGGAGGAGCGGTTTGCTTGCCCGCGCAGCGTCAAGTAAATGAAAGGTCATGAAAAGCAATTTCTTATCAGCAAGGTCGTTGCTGTAAATAACCAATGCTGAGACCTGTCGGGCAGTCAGACAGGAGGCCGAGAAGAGGAGTAATTTGCGCATAGCTGCTAGGAATTTGCTTTCGCGCCCGCCGCACCGAGGACGGTCAGAACGGGGAGCTGCGTCGGGGAGTGCGGGGGTCTGGGGTCTGCGGCGGCTATTCGGGGAGCGGCCGCGCAGCGCGCTCGGCCAGCAGCCGGCGCGTATCGGCTGGCGCAATTCGGATCGTCCTCATCGATTCGCGCGCTCGCGTCCCCGCGGACGCCGCGCGACGCCTGTCTCCAGGCAGAGTAAAATCCCGCCGCGTAGAAGCATTCGGCGATCAGCGTGAAGACCTGGTCTGCTGAGGCGATCACGCGAAAGGCCCGCGCGCTGGAAAACTGAATCTGCTCCACGAGTTGCTTGAATTGCACGTCCGTGGCGTCGCCCGGTATTGAAAGTTTCCGCGCCATCGGGCGTGGGCCGGCGGGTGCTTTGGGTTCCGGCTTCGCGACTTCGCCCGACTTGGCGGCGGCGGGCTTTTCCGCGGCGGCGGGGGCGTTGCGGAGCTTCTCCGGGAGCGGCGCGACAAAGGTCAGACCGACCTCCCACTTTTCGCCAAAGGTATCGAGTTCCTTGCCGGTGCTGACCTGCCCCCGGACGTTGCCGCCGACGATCTCAAACTCCGCCATGTGAATCTGCCCGAGTGATGTGAACCCCTTCTTCGTGTGCGCGCTGTGGGACACCTGGCAGCCGAAGATCCCGCCGTCGTGATGCACATTCAGCACGAGCGCGCTCCCGAGTTTCCCGAAGCTGGCGTCGAACGAAACCTTCCGCACGCCTGCCGGATCCTTTTCCGTGAAGATCAGCGTCACGGCTGGCTTCCCGCTGAATGCCTCGTGCTCCTCCACGGTCACGAACTTGATCGCCGCGTTCTTCCCGTTGCCGACAAATTTTTCCGTCACCGACGGTTTCACCGGCGGGTCGAGCTTCGCCGGCCCGGCCGGTTTGATCTCCGCGGCGATCGGCACGTCAAAGTTGAGCGACAGCTCCTTCGCAAAATCGCCGGTCCTGACGGCCTTCACCGTGCCGCGAATCCGCCCTTCGGCGACTGTCGCCTGGCCTTCGAGCGGCGCCCCCCCTTTCGCCAAACGAACTGTTGCCACCCATGCCGCTGAGGCACTGCAACGTTCCATCCTCCAGAAAAACCGCCTTCAAGTAGGGCTGCCCGACTTCGCCATCCGCGTTCTCCTCCGCCTCCTTGGCCATCACCTTTTTCACCACATCCGCCGAGACCGGCTGCCCGGTGGCAAGAACGATGATCCGCCCTTCGCGATACGATTTGCCGCGCATCGCGACCACGCTTTTGAAGACGCTCTTCCGTCCTCCGACGTTGAGGTTGCCCTGATTTGCCGGAGCCGGCGCGGGGGCTGGCATGGGTGCTGCTTAAAAGGAAGCCGCGAGCTAGGAAGACAACCTAATTACACACAACCTGACGTTTCGTTCCTCAGTTTCCGCAGCGCGACCAGCAATGGTCGCGCTTCTTTTTTGCACCGGTCAAAGCGGGAGCAGGAGCTGGTGGCGGCGGGGCGGGACGAGCGTGGAGACGCCGATGCCGATGAGCCGCAGCGGACTTTTCACCAGCCGGTCGCGGGCGAGGAGATAGCAGGCGAGGCGGTAGATTTCGTCGGCGCTGGTGAGCGGCTCTTCCACGCGGAGCTGGCGGGTGAGGGTGGTGAAATCCGTGTAGCGCACTTTGACCTGCACGGTCCGGGCACCCATGCCGTGCCCGGCGAGGGTGTGGGCCACGTCGGCGGCCAGTTCGCGGAGGGCGGCGCGCAGGGTGGGCCGGTGGTCGGTGTCGTGGAGAAAGGTGTTTTCGGCGCTGATGCTTTTGCGTTCGTCGCTCGGGTCCACGGGGCGGTCGTCGTCGCCCCAGGCCCGTCTTTGCAGGCTCTCGGCGAATGACCCGACGATCCCGGCGAGGTCGGCCGCGGTGTTTTGCAGGTCGGCGATGGTCCGCAGCCCCTGGGCCTCCAGCGCCTGGGCGGTGACGGGGCCGACCCCGTGGATCGAGCGCACGGAAAGCGGCTGGAGAAACGCCACCTTGTCGCGTTCGCGGATGAGCGTGAGGCCGTCGGGTTTCTGAAAATCGCTGCCGAGTTTCGCGAGGAATTTATTCGCCGCCACGCCGATGCTGGCGGTGAGGTGGCGCTCGCGGGCGATGCGGCTTTTGATCTCCGCGGCGACCGGCACGGCGGCTTCGAGCGCGGCATCGGCGTCGGCGTGGTGGGCAAAGGCGGCGCTGACCTCGAGGTAGGCCTCGTCCACGGAGACTTTCTCGATGACCGGCGCGACGGTGCGGAGGATTTCCATGATCGCGGCGGACTCCGCGCGGTAGGCCTCCATGCGCGGGCGGACGAAAATCCCGTGCGGGCACAGCCGGGCCGCGGTGCTGGAGGGCATGGCCGAGCGCACCTGGAATTTCCGCGCCTCGTAGCTCGCCGCGCAGACCACGCCGCGCTGATCCGGCGGCGCGCCCACGATCACGGGCTGGCCGCGATACGCCGGCTCGTCGCGCTGCTCCACGGAGGCGAAAAACGCATCCATATCGACGTGGAAAATGACGCGCGGCATCGGGTCAGTGAAAGTCGTGCGAGGCCGGCGCGCTCAGCTCCGCGGCGGGCAGCGGGGCCACGCTCCGGGCTTTGACATGAATGACGCGGTCGATGTTTTGCACCACGCCCTCTATGATCAGAAACGGCTCCTCGCTGAGCAAGAGGCGGCATTGCTCGAAAAGCTGCGGCGTGATGATGGCATTGGCCACGCCGGTCTCGTCTTCGAGGCTGACAAAGACGAAGCCTTTCGCCGTGCCGGGCCGCTGCCGGCAAATGACCAGGCCCGCGATGCGCAGGAGCGTGCCGGTGCGCGCCTGGGTCAGCTCGGCGGCCCGCCAGAGGTCGGCGGCCCCGGGGAAGCGCACGCGGATCGCCGCCATCGGGTGCGGGCCGGTGGTCAGACCCGTGGCGTGGTAGTCCGCCTGAGTGCGCTCGGCGGGACTCATCGGCGCGAGCGGGAGGAAAGCGGGCGCGCTGGCCTGGGCAAAGAGATCGTCGGGCGCGCGGCGGACTTCGACCTGCCACTGCGCGTCCCGCCGATGCCCGGCCAGCCCATTGAGCGCGCCGAGCTGCGCGAGCGGCCGCAGCGCCGGCTTCGCCAGGCCGGTGCGGAGCTGGAAATCCGCGAGCGAGGCAAACGGCGCGCGCTGGCGCTCGGCCACGATGCGCTGGCCGTCCAGCGGCGCCAGCCCGCGCACGTAGCAGAGGCCGAGGCGCAGCGTGTCATCCGGGCCGACCGTGCAGAGCCAGTCGCTTTCCGCGACGTGGACCGGGCGGATGCGGACCCCGCGGTGGCGGGCATCGAGGACGAGCGTGGCGGGCGAGTAGAAGCCCATCGGCTGGTTGTTCAGCAGCCCCGCATAAAACTCCGGCGCGCGATGCACTTTCAGCCAGCAGCTCGCGTAGGCGATGAGCGCGAAGCTGATCGCGTGGCTCTCGGGGAAGCCATACACGGCGAAGGATTGCACGGCTTTGGTGAGGCGCTCGATGACGCCGGGCGCGACGCCGTTGCGCTCCATGCCGGCGCGCAATTTCACGCAGACGGCGTTCATTTTTTCCGGCGAACGATGAAAGCTCAGCGCGCGCCGCAGCTCCTCGGCCTCGCTGCCGGTAAAGTCCGCCATGACCATCGCGATCTTCAGCAGTTGCTCCTGAAAAAGCGGGACGCCGAGCGTGCGGGCGAGCACGGGCCGGAGGCGTTCGTCGAAATAATCCACCGGCTCCCGGCCCGCCCGCCGCGCGAGATACGGGTGCAGCATCTCGCCCTGGATCGGGCCGGGGCGGATGATCGCGACCTCCACGACCACGTCGTAAAAACAGCGCGGCTGGAGGCGCGGGAGCGTGGCCATCTGGGCGCGCGACTCGACCTGGAAAGTGCCGATGGTGTCCGCCGCGCAGAGCAGGTCGTAAGTCGCCGCGTCGTCTTTCGGGATGGTGGCGAGATCCACCGGGCGGTCCCGCGCGGCGCAGAGTTCCAGCGCGTCCTGCAGCGCCGCCATCATCCCGAGCCCGAGCAGATCCACCTTGATGATGCCGAGGTCGTGGCAGTCGTCCTTGTCCCACTGCGCGACCACGCGGCCGGGCATCGCGGCGTTTTCCAGCGGCAGGATGGAATCGAGCTGGCCCTGGCAGATGATCATGCCGCCGCTGTGCTGGCCAAGGTGGCGCGGCAGTCCGTAAATGCGCCGGTAAAGATCGAGCGCCGCGGCCTGGCGGGGATGCGCGGCGGGCACCCCGGCGCGCTCGATCTGCGCTGCGAGGTCCAGCGTGTGCGGGAAATCGCCCGAGGCAAAAAGGCGGGAGAAACGGTCGAGCGTTTCGCCGGGAAAGTTCAGCGCTTTCCCGATCTCGCGCATGGCCGAGCGGCCGCGGTAGGTGATGACATTCGCGGTCATCGCCGCGCCGCGCGGTCCGTAGCGGCGATACACTTCCTGAATGACCCGCTCGCGCCGCTCACCGCTCGGGAGGTCGAGGTCGATGTCCGGCCAGGTGGTGCGGCCCTCGCTGAGGAAGCGCTCGAAAAGCAAATCGCACGCGATGGGATCGCACGCGGTGATGCCGAGCGCGTAGCAGACCACGCTGTTCGCCGCGGAGCCGCGGCCCTGCACGAGGAGATTCTGCTCGGTGCAGAAATTGACGAGATCCCAGACGATGAGGAAGTAGCCCGAGAAGCCGAGCCGGCCGATGAGTTCGAGTTCGCGGTTGATCTGCGCGAGCACTTTGCCGCCGAGGTGGGAATAGCGGGCGCGCGCGCCGGCCATGGTCACTTTGCGGAGAAAAGTGTCCATCGTCTCGCCGTCGCTCACCGGATAACGCGGAAATTCGTAACCGAGATCGGCCAGCGTGAAATCCATGCGCTCGGCGAAGCGGACGCTGTTTTCCAGCGCCTCGGGATGATCGGCAAAAAGCCGCGCCATGCGGTCGGCGGGCTTCAGGTGGCGCTCGCGGTTGAGCGCGAGCCGGCGGCCCGCGGCGTCGAGATGGGTGTGCTCGCGCGTGCAGGTGAAGACATCCAGCACGACGCGCTCCTCGGCGGTGGCGTGGAGCACGCCATTGGTGGCCACGGCGCGCAGCCCGGTCGCGGCAGCCAGCGCAAAAAGGCGGTCATTGATGACCTCCTCGCCGCGGCGCAAATGGCGCTGCACTTCGACGCCCACATTTTCCCGTCCGAAGATCACGCCGAGCCGCTCGGCCGCCGCGCGCGCGCCGGCGCAGTCATCCTTTTCCAGACAGCGCCGCACCGGCCCCTCCTCGTCGCCGGTCAGCGCGATCAGGCCCTCCGCGAATTCCGCCAGCTCCGCCCAGCGCACCGGCGCGTGCGCTTTGGTGCCGCGGAGTTTCGCGCGCGTGATGAGCTGGCAGAGATGGCGGTAACCCGTGCGGCTGGCCGCGAGCACGGGCAGCACGCTGCCATCGTCGAGTGTCAGCTCCGCGCCGACGAGCGGGCGCACGCCGGCCGCGCGGGCCGCGGCGTGGAAACGCGGCGCGCCGTACACGCCGTCGCGATCGCACAGCGCCACGGCCGGGAGCGCCAGCGCGGCGGCCTGCGCGGCGAGCTGCTCGGGGTGGCTCGCGCCGCGCAGGAAACTGCAGGCGCTGCGGGCGTGGAGTTCAACGTAAGCCGGTGTCATAGCAGCCATCGATGAACCAGCCGGACGGCTCCTGATGCAGGCGGAAGAGCCCCCGGCTTTCGATCTCCACGTCCCACTCCTCCATGCTCCACTGCTCGCTTTCCCACCACGCGCCGCTCGCGCGATACGGCCCGAGCCGCGCGACCACGCGCCCGCTCACCGCCGCCGAGCTGACCTCCGCCGGCGCCTGCCGCAGCACGCGGACCGCGGCGGAAAGCGGCGGCCGGTAACGGCGCAGCGGCAGCCCCACGGCGAGGTCCGCAGCGGGTTCCCCCGCGGGGTTCGCGCGGTGGTGAAACTGGGGCGCGACCAGCCGGAAGGCGTCGGGCCGGTGCGAGTCCGCCAGCTCCACGACGCCCACATTTTCCACCCCGACCAGAGCGCTCAGGCGCGCGAGCGTTTCGCCAAAACGCTGCGGATCGCGCAGCGGACTCTCGAAAAAACGGAGCTGCTGATGGTCGGGACACACCGGGTCGATCTGGAGGCGCAGCCCCGCCGGGTGGGCCGCGAGGCGGAGGTCGGCGAGATGCGTGTGGAGGATGCGCAGGAGCACTTCCGCATCGCCCGTGGGCGCGGGCACGGAGAAGACGTGCTCGTGCGCGGTGCCATCGTCGAGCGGCAACGTGAGCACCATGCGGGCGGCGACCCGGTGCGCGGTGGCGAGCCGGAGCGTGAGCTGATCGAGAAAGCGGCGGAGCAGAAAAAGCAGCGGCTCCACGGTTTCGAGGGCGTGCTCGAAGTCGCAGCTTTCGCGGAACTCCTCGGCCGGCCGCACCAGCCGCAGCAGCCGCTCCGTCTGACCGGAAGCCCGCTGCCAGAGCCGGTCCATCTCCGGCCCCAGCCGGTCCGCGAGATCGCCGCGCGGCAGGCTGGTGAACTGCCCCAGCGTGTGCACACCCCAGTCGCGCAGCAGCGCGTGCAGATGCGGCGGCGGATCGATCTCCGCAATCGCCAACTGCGCAAGAAACGACGGCGGCGCCTGCACCACGAGAAAGGAATCCGCCCGCCGCGCCGCGAGAAAGGCGAGGTCGGGATTCGGGGCGATCCCCACTTTGCCATGCAGCTCCAGCGCCGTGAACCGGGCGAGCACCGCGGCGCACCACGCGTTCCAATCGGCGGTCCCGCTGCGACGGAGATCGAGCGTGCAACAGCCTTCCCCGGTCGCCTCGATCTCCGGCGAAAGCGAATCCGCCAGCTCCAGCAGCGCCTGTTGCACCGCCTGTTCGGCGGCGCCCGCGCGCGGCCAGAGCTGCAGCGCCGGACAGCGCGCCAGACCCTGCACGCCGGGCATGCCCGCGCGCACTCCGCCGGCTGCGGCGGCCGCACTGCACGCGCAGATTTTCCCATCCTCCGCCACCACCGCCACGGGCGCCGCCGCGTCCAGGTCGCGAAAACGCCGCGCCGCCTGGAGGCGAAATTCGGGCAGCAGCAGCACGGCGTACATGGCTCCCGTCCTCACGCCGACTGCCGCGCGCCATCGGCCAGCGCGGAGAATTGCCGGCGCGCAAAAACCTGCACCTCCCAGCTTTCCAGCAAAGCGCCGCGCCGCTCCCGCATCGCCGCCAGAGTCCACCGCTGCCGGACCGCCATCCGCGTCTTCGCCCCGGCGATCATCGGCTGCGGAGTGAGGATGACAAAGGCCATGCCCGTCGTTTCCACCACGCGCTGGAAACGGTGCCAGGTGCTCGCCGGGATGCGGCGCAACTCCCGCTCCGGCGTGAGCTGCAGGTCGAGGACGAGCAGCCGCAAATTGCCGTCGTGCAAAAGCAGATCGACCGCTTTCAGCGCCGCGCGCGGCTCCCCGCAGCGCACCCAGAGCAGCCGCGCCAAAGCGGACGACCCGGCCGCGTCGGGGTGAAAGGAATTCCCCGCCTCCACCAGCGCGCCGAACGCCTGCTCCCGCGCCAGCACCCGGAGCGCGACCGCGAGGAACAAAGCCCCCGCACTGCTCGGCCCGACCAGTTCCGTGACGGCCCCCTGCCGGAGCCCGCCCTCCGCCTCATCCAGCGCCGCACAACCCGTCCGCAGCACCCCCGACTCCCGGACCGCCCCGGCGGGAAATTTCTCGTGCAGCAAAGCGCGCAACGCCGCCAGCCGCCCGGTCAGGAGCGACGGATCATCGTCCGTCGCGCGTGACGGCTGGAAATTGGCGGGAAGCATGGTGTGTTCACGAGAACATAGTTTCTCCTCCGCTGCAAAGCCGCAGAAATCCGCGCGGCTTTTAACCCCAGCCCGCGCTCACTCCAGCAGCGCCCGCGCAGCCCGCCAGCCCAGATAGACGCCCACAAAACTGCCGACTCCGCCGACCAAAAAAGCCGTCATCACTCCACCCGACTCCCCCAGCGCCCAGCCCGCCCAGCTCCCCACGCTCATCCCGACGAAGATGCAGAGTTTCATGGTTCCACGGAGAGCACGATCGGGGCCGGGGGGGCATTCGTCCGGGATATTTCCCCGGCCCAAGATTCACCTTGCCCACGGCGTCCCGGCGCGCTTTCATTGCGCCGTGGGAAAGCGGGCCAGCCTCGTGATCCTCGTTGCCGATACGCCTTCGCAAGCGCGGTGATGCCGGAGCTGTGCGGGCGCGGAGTTTTCCGCGAACCCACAAGTCATGCGAACCCCGAAACAACCATCCCTGCGCGAGCGGCGCTCCCCGCCCGCGCCGAAAAAAACCGTCTCCCTATTCTAATCCAAAATCGTGTCAATGGTCGGATCCGCGCCCGCGAGGTCCGTGTGATCCTCGCCTCCACCGGCGAGCAGCTCGGTGTGATGAAACTGTCCGACGCCATCCGCCGGGCGCAGGAACTGGGTCTCGATCTGGTCGAGATCGCCGCCAATGCCAATCCGCCGGTCTGCCGGATTGTGGATTTCGGGAAATTCAAATACGAGGCGTCCAAGCAGGAGAAGGAGAAGAAAAACTCCGGCTCGAAACTCAAAGAAATCAAGTTTCGGGTGAACTGCGCGATCCACGATTACGAGACGAAGATGCGGCACGCCGAGGAGTTTCTCGACAAGGGGAACAAGGTGCGCGTGCAGCTCCAGTTCCGCGGTCGCGAAATGGCCCACCAGGATCTGGGCATGGCGCTCATGGTGCGCGTGAAAACCGATCTCGTGGAAATGGCCCACGTGGAAACGGAGCCCAAACTCATGGGCCGCAGCGTGACCATGACCCTGGCCCCGCTCCCCAAAGGCAAGCGCAAGCGCCGCTTCTTCAGCGTCCACGACCTCGAACCCCTCGAAGACGAGGACGAAGACGACGACACCGCGGACGAGGACGAAGAAAAGGAGGCGTAGTCTGCGGCGGCGGACGCGCCGCAGGCGGGAAAAAGCGCACGCGCAGGGCTGACAAACCGGCGCGAATCCGCATCATGCGCGCCCATGCCCATCCGCGAATTCAGAACCAAAATGGAAGCAGCCGGCGTCAGCGAGCCGGCCATTCGGGCCTTTGAGCGCAACTACGCGCAGCTCGCCCAGCAAGACTCCGGGCTCATCCCGGAAAACTCCATCCAGCCCGTCGAGAGCCTGCCGACCCTCGCCGGGATCGCCGCGCAGGTTGCACCCGACCCCGCGCTGCTCGGCCAGACCGCCGTCCTGAAACTCAACGGCGGCCTCGGCACCGGCATGGGCCTCGAGCGCGCCAAATCCCTCCTGCCCGTCCGCGACGGCCTCACTTTCCTCGACCTCATCGTGCGCCAGGTCCTGCACTTCCGGAAGACGAGCGGCCACATGCGCCTGCTCACCATGAACAGCTTCAGCACCAGCGCCGACACCCGCGCCGCGCTGGCCAAATACCCCGAACTGGGCCGCCCCGACGAGATCGAGCTGCTGCAAAACAAGACGCCCAAAGTGGACGCGAAAACGCTGCTGCCCGTCGTCTGGGAAAAGGATCGCGAACTCGAATGGTGCCCGCCCGGCCACGGCGATCTCTACGCCGTCCTCGCCACCGGCGGCACCCTGGAGCGCCTCCTCGCCGAGGGCGTCCGCTACGTCTTCGTCTCGAACAGCGACAACCTCGGTGCCACCCTCGACCTCGCGCTGCTCACCTGGTTCGCGCAAAGCGGCGCGCCCTTTATGATGGAGGTCACCGCCCGCACCGCCTCCGACCGCAAAGGCGGCCACCTCGCCCTGCGCCCCGCGCAGTCCGGCCAAGGCGGCGACCAGTTTCTCCTCCGCGAATCCGCCCAGTGCCCCGCCTCCGACCTCGACGCCTTCCAGGACATCACGCGCCACCGCTTCTTTAATACCAACAACCTCTGGCTGCGCCTCGACCGCCTGCGCGACGCCCTCGCCGCCTCCCACGGTTCGCTCCCGCTCCCGCTCATCCGCAACCAAAAAACCGTCGATCCGCGCGACAAAAAATCGCCCGCCGTCTGGCAGCTCGAAACCGCCATGGGCGCCGCCATCGAGTGTTTCGCCGACGCCCGCGCCGTCGCCGTCCCCCGCCGCCGTTTCGCCCCCATGAAAACCACCGGCGACCTCCTCACCCTCCGCTCCGACGCCTACGCCATCCTCCCCGACGGCACCGTGGCCCTCGTCCCCGAACTCGCCGGCATCCCGCCCCATGTCGAACTCGACGACCACTGCAAGCTCGTCGATCAACTCGAAGCCGCCCTCGCCGGCGGCGTCCCCTCCCTCAAAGACTGCCGCAGCCTCCGCGTGCAAGGTCCGGTCCTCTTCACCTCCGCCGCCGTCTTCCAGGGCGACGTCACCATCGAAAACCCGACCCCCACCCCGCGCCCCGTCCCCCCCGGCATCCACCGCGACACGCGCGTGGTTTTGTCAGGCGCCTCCGCCCCCTTCAAGCGGGAGTGATGCCCAAGTGGCGGCCGATCTGGTTGCGGAGGTCGCGCTGGATGGTTTCGACGCGGAGGTTGGCGTTGATGACGGTGAAAGCGTGGTCTTTGGCCATGCGCTGAAACTCCGCGGCAATGAGGCGCTGGTATTTGACGAAGCTGTCGAACATGTCGCTGGAAAGCCCGAGGTCCATGCCGCTCTCCCAGTAGTCGAGGGTGGGGTTTTTCTGGAAGTTGCGCTCGACCAGTTGGGCGGCGCCGACGCGAAAATAAAATACTTCGTCAGGAAGGAGGGCGGGGCTGTAAAGATTGCGCGTCCAATCTCGCCCGGCCCCGCGGACGATGGCGCGGGCCATGAGGGTGTAAATGTAGCGGTCGGCCAGGACGATGAGGCCAGCGCGAAGGGCCGGGATGATTTCGTGGACGAGCTGGTCGAAAAAATCGGTGGCGTAAAACAGCGATAACGTAGTGTGGGTGAGAACGTTGCCTTGCTTGGCGTCCTCCAGCTCCTCGGCTACCAGATTGGAGCGGCGGAGGCCCATGTGCCGGACGGCGAAACCGTTCGCCTCCAGCCATTGACTGAGTTGCGCGATCTGCGTGGAGCGACCGGAGCCGTCCGCCCCCTCGATGGCGAAGAGTTTCCCGGCAAAGTTGGTGTCGCGCACCTCCGGGAGGGGGCGACCGAAAAATGGGTTGTCTCTCAGTGGCATGGGCGGCGACGAAAGGCGGGCAGGTCGATTTTTTCGCGGATCATCTGGCGGACTTTCGCCTGCTGGACGTGGATCTCCTCGGTGGCGTCCACTACGGTGAAGCCGAAGTTTTCCCGCATCGCTTCGTATTGGGAATGAACTTTACCCTGGAAAATCCGGAAACTCTCGTAGGGATCAGTGCTCCAGCCCATGTCCAGCCCGGCCTCGTGGTACTTGAGCGTGGGGCGACCTTCGAGGATGCGGTTGAGGGATACTTCGAGCGGCACCCGGAAGTAAAACGTGATGTCGGGATGGACCGCATAACTGTAGAGCTCGGCCACCCATTCGCGGTCCACCCCCCGCACGGCATCCCGGGCGAGAGCGGTGTAGAGGTAGCGGTCGGCGAGCACGATGTAGCCGGCGCGGAGGAGCGGCAGGATCTGGCGTTCGTAGCGGTCGGCGAAGTCGGTGGCGTGAATCAGACAGAAAGTCGTCGGCGTGAGGAGTTGGCGCTTCTTGCCTTTGGTGGTGGACTTCTTGACGAGGATTGAGGAGTTCCACTCGGTAAAAAAGACCCGGTAGCCTTCGAGTTCGAGCCAGCGTTTGACGAGGTAAATCTGGGTGGATTTGCCAGAGCCATCCAATCCCTCGACAGCGATGAGTTTTCCTGAATAATTGCTTTTCGGTGAAACCACGCGGGATTGTGTCGCAAAAACGCCGCAGTGCAACGCTAATACCGGGCTCCATTGAACTTTTTTAATGTAATGATATTCAGATGCTTAACCGACAACTCTGGGGATGTTTCGGATGAATGATTTCCAACCACTCCTGGATGCCGCGCGGTTGGCCCGCGAACAGGCTTACGCCCCCTACTCGCGGTTCGCGGTGGGTGCGGCGCTACGCACAAAGAGCGGACGGATCTTCACCGGGTGCAATGTCGAAAACCTGTCATTCGGGCTGACGATCTGCGCGGAGAGGTCCGCGGTTTTTTCCGCGGTCGCTGCGGGAGAGCGGGATTTCACAGCGCTCGCCGTTGTGGCGGATTCGCGGCAACCGGTCACGCCATGTGGCGCATGTCGGCAGGTTCTGGCAGAGTTTGCCCCCGCGCTGCCGGTCTGCTCGGCGAATCTGCAAGGCGCCGTGTTTGAGTCGAGCATCGCGGAGCTGCTGCCGAGGCCGAAGGAAGGGATTCTCGGGACTTAGCTGTTCCATGTAGAACATCCATGTACGTCTATCCGAAGATTTACGACGTGATCGTGATCGGCGCGGGTCACGCCGGCATTGAGGCTGCGATGGCGTCGGCCCGGCTAGGCTGCGAAACGCTGATGCTGACCCAGAATCTGGATTCTGTCGGCCAAATGTCGTGCAACCCAGCGATCGGTGGTCAGGCAAAGGGACAAATCGTGCGGGAGATCGATGCGCTCGGGGGCGTGATGGGGCTAAATACCGACGCGACAACGATCCAGTTCCGGATGCTGAACGCGAAGAAAGGCCCAAGCGTCCGGTCGCCGCGGGCGCAATGTGACAAAAAAGCGTATCAATTCCGCGCCAAGGCCGTTCTGGAACGGCAACCCCGTCTCGATTTGAAGCAGGGAAACGTCGTCCGGATTTTGGTCGGCGATGACGGCGCTTGTGGCGTTGAGACGAACCTCGGACTGCTCGTCAAAGGTCGTGCTGTCGTTATCACTACGGGAACTTTCATGCGCGGGTTGCTGCACGTGGGCCTGCAGAACCAGGCGGGCGGTCGGATGGGAGACAGCTTTTCGACGCTGAGCGACAACCTAAAAGACTTGGGTTTTGAGGTCGGTCGATTCAAGACCGGAACACCATGCCGCCTTCACGGGAAGACGATTGATTTCACCCGCTGTGAACGACAGGACGGCGACCCGCCCGTCCCTTTTTCTTTCACACCCGAAGAGTTGACGCAGGAGCGTCACGACATCTTCTCGCTGAACCACTGGCGCGCCGGTGTGTTCCATGTGGAACAGCTCCCTTGCTGGGTCACGCATACCAACATTCACACGCACGAATTGATTCGCGCAAATTTGGATAAATCCCCGCTCTATACGGGGAAAATCGAGGGGGTTGGGCCGCGCTATTGCCCGTCGATCGAGGACAAAGTGGTGAAGTTTGCCGAAAAATCCGCGCACCAGCTTTTCCTCGAACCCGAGGGCCGACACACGGAGGAGTTCTACGTGAATGGGGTCTCGACCAGCCTGCCTCTGGAGGTGCAATACGCATTCATCCGCACGATCCCCGGTTTGGAAAACGCCGAGATCATGCGCCCCGGATATGCCGTGGAGTATGACTACTGCCCACCGACTCAACTCTGGCACACGCTGGAAACGCAACGGGTGCCGGGGTTGTATTTCGCCGGGCAGATCAACGGCAC
>Ga0114966_10000111_pt1 | contig 75482 bp, 65 predicted proteins | sample M_130207_XF_Meta_FD_87029 | JGI IMG/M metagenome (GOLD analysis project Ga0114966, IMG submission 87029) | Freshwater microbial communities from Lake Montjoie, Canada to study carbon cycling - M_130207_XF_MetaG | ecosystem: Environmental > Aquatic > Freshwater > Lake | place: Lake Montjoie...
GCGAGCGACTTCACCTTCGTCTTCGTCGGCAGCATCGATCTCGAGGCGCTGAAGCCGCTGGTGGAGCGCTACCTCGCGAGTCTGCCGGCACTGCGGCGCACGGAAGCCGCCATCGACCGCGGCATCCGTCCGCCTACGACCGTGGTCGAGAAGCAGGTCGTGGCGGGTGTCGACCCGCGCAGCCAGGTGGCTATCGTCTTTACCGGTGCGTTCCAGAACACGCCAACGAACCGCCTGCTGATCAAGACCGTGAGCGAGATGGTGGGCGGCAACCTGCATCGCCGGTTGCGTGAGGAACTCGGCGGCACCTACGGGGTGACGGTCGAGCCGACCTTCCGCAAGTTCCCGACGCAGGAATATCAGGTGTCCATCGGCTTCAGTTGCGACCCGTCGCGCGTGAAGGAATTGACCGACGCCGCGTGGCAGGTGATTCGTGAGTTCACCACCGAGGGACCGTCGCCGGATCACCTCGCGGGTGTGCGGGCGGCGCTCGACCGCGACCTGGAAACCGGATTCCAGGAGAACATCGATCTCCTCAACGAGATGATGACCAGCGTGGAGAACGGCGAGGACGTCGCCGGCGTCTTCAATCCGCGCGCGCTCTACGGACAGCTCACGACCTCGGCGCTGCGGCAGGCGGCACGCGACTACCTCGACCTGAAGCGCTACGTGCAAGTCACCCTGCGTCCCGAGTCGAAGTAGGCGAACCCCATGGAACTCGAGACCGCCTTACTCCGCTGCAGTTCATGCGGCGCACGCTGCGAACCGACGCGTTCGTTCTGCAAGCGCTGCGGCAGTGCGGTCTTTGTGGACGACTCGGTCTACTCGCGGCTCAGCCAGATGACCGACCTCGAGCATGGTGGCTCGCAGGTTGGCGCCGCAGTTGGGGCGGCGTCGGGCGGCCCGGGAGCCCTGCCAACCCCGCAGGCCGTGCGCCGCGCCGTACGACGCGGCACGATGCAGCCGGCGCCAGCCGCCGTGGTCGCCAATGCCGGCTGCCTCGGCTCGCTCGTGCGCTGGGCCGTGTTCGTCGGCATCGCCTACTACGCACTCAACGCGTTCGGGCTGTGGCCGGACCTGCGAAACGCGGCCGGCGCGCTGATGCGCGGCGACCAGACCGAACTCACCGGGTTGGTCGATCGGTTACGCGGAGTCGCCGGCTCCACGGGCGAGACCAGCCCGGACGGCGTCCCAGCCGCCGCAGCCGCTGACGGCCCGCTTATTACGCCGCCACGCGTTACCAGCCGGGTGGCCGCGCACTATCCGTCCGAGGCGTTTGCCCGCGGCATCCAGGGCACAGTGGTGCTGCGCGTCACGGTTGAACCGGACGGCGCGGTGTCGACTGTCGAGGTAGTGCGCTCGGTCGACACGCAGTACGGAGTCGACGATGCCGCCGTGGCGGCCGTGCGCGGGTGGACGTTCGAACCGGGGCGGCAGGGTGACGAGCGCGTACGCCTCGCAACGACGGTGTCCGTACGGTTCGCCACCGCGCAAACGCCTGGCACCCCAGCGGCGCGCTAACGCGTTTCCCGTTGTGTCCGCCTTCAGGCGGACGTCTGGGCCCGGCTGAAGCCGGGCACTACAGCGACCCGTCTCAGACGCGCGACACGTCCGAAACCGGCCACGGCCGGCGGCGTCGGCTCATTCGGCACGATGCACTCCAGCAGTGCTGTCGGCGTAGGTGAGCGAGAGGACGGCGTAGGCCGTGGCCGCATCGCTCATGCGGCCAACCGCAGCACCGAGCGGCACCGTTCCAGCTGCTCCACCACATGGCCCGGCTGTCGAGATAGTCGGCGGCTTTCGCCGGACTCCAGGTTGTCGGCTCCGCCGCCGCACGCACCGGCGTGAGGCCGCCGAGCGCGAGACATAGCGTGGCCATGAGCGGCACGGCGAGCGAGGCGGTTCGGAGAACTGAGGGGATGCGAGTCATAGGGTCGACAGTGGACAGAGCAAGCTGAAGGCCACAGCCGCCAGTCGGGACCGACGACTCCCGGCAGAAGCGTCGTGCTCTCGCGCTTTGGGCGACAGGAATGTGGCGCTCGGGCCGGCAGCGACGAGTACACTCCGGTCCGGCGCGGTCAGCCCGACCGTGCGCACACACGAATCGGGTCGCGTTCATGCGCATCTATCAGAGTGTCACTCGCGTACCAGGCGGGATGATGGTCGTGCCGCTCTTCCTCGGCATGGTCATCAATACCTTCGCGCCGAACCTCCTGAAGATCGGCGGCTTCACCCAGGCGCTCACCGGTGTCGGCTACCCGACCTTGCTCGGCATGTACCTCTTCACCGTCGGCACGAAGATGACGCTGCGAGCGGCGCCGCGCATGATGGTGCGCGGCTTCGGCCTGCTGCTCGCGAAGGTGGGTACCGCTACCGTGTGCGCGCTGGCCGTCGAGAAGATCTTCGGTGGCGAACTGCTCGGCGTGAGCACGCTGGCGGTGATGGTCGCGATGAGCGACACCAATGGCGGCATGTTCCTCGCCCTCACCAGCGTGATGGGCGACAAGGACGATGCGGGGACCTACGTGCCGCAGAGCATCGAGACCGGTCCGTTCCTGACGATGCTGATCTTCGTCGGTGCGGGTCTGGCGGTCATCCCGTGGTTGACGATGGTGTCGGTCGTCGCGCCGATCGTCGTCGGCGCCATCCTCGGCAATCTCGATGACGACCTCCGCCAGTTCTTCGGCTCGCACGAGCCGGTCATCGTGCCGTTCATGGCGTTCACGCTGGGTCAGACCATCAACTTCGCCTCCGTGCTGACGGCAGGCCTGCCGGGACTCGCGCTCGGCCTCACCGTCATCGTCGTCACGGGCCTGACCTGCATTGCGGTCGATCGACTGCTTGGCGGAAGTGGCGTGGCGGGCGCGGCAGCGTCGAGTACAGCCGGCAACTCTGCCGCCGTGCCACAGGCCGTGGCGCTCGCCGACCCCGCCTATGCGGCGCTTGCTGCGGCAGCCACGGTGCAGGTGACGGCGTCGGTGATCGTCACAGCTATCCTGACGCCGCTGCTGACCTCGTGGATGTACCGGCGCGTGCGCGAAAGCCGAGCTGAGCGCGCCGACCGCACCGAATCGGCGCCGCGCTAGACCTCAGGCGCGAGCGGGCTTGCCCGAGCCGATCGGCGGCGATTCGGCGTGCAACTCCACCGTCGGGTTGTTGCGCTGGAAATAGTTCAGCTCCCACTCCGTCTCAAACAGGATGACCGGTCGATCGAGCCGGTCGACAGCGACGACGCTCGACCCGCCTGGGCGCGCCGTGCCGCTGCTGCCGAACCAGCGCGCCGCCACGTAGTTCAACGGCTCGACGTCGGCCGCCACGCCGTATTCGCTGCGCAGCCGGCTGGCGATGACGTCGTACTGCAGTGACCCAACCACGCCGATGATCGGCTCACGCTTGCCGGCCGACATATAGAAGACCTGCATCAGCCCTTCTTCTTCCAGCTGCTGCAACCCTTCATCGAACTGCTTGTAGCGGGTGTCCTTGAGGCGCACCCGGCCGAAGTGCTCGGCGGGGAATCGCGGCAGTTCCGGGAAGCGCAGCGGCGGACCCGCATGCACCGTGTCGCCGATGCCGAGTTGTCCCGGGTTGACGAGGCCGATGATGTCGCCGGCATAGGCGACGTCGATCGTCTCGCGGTCGCGTCCGAAGAAGCGGTAGGCGCGCGAGGCGCGCAGCGCCTTGCCGAGCCGACTGTTGGACAGCACCATGTCTTTCTCGAAGCGGCCCGAGCAGACGCGGACGAACGCGATGCGATCGCGATGCCGCGGGTCCATGTTCGCCTGAATCTTGAAGACGAAGCCGGAGAAGCGATCGTCGGTCGGGCTCACCGTGCCGACGTCGCTCGCATGCGGCTGCGGCGGCGGCGCAAAGTCGACCAGCGCCTGCAGGAACGGCTCGAGGCCGAAGTTGGTGAGCGCGCTGCCGAAGAACACCGGCGTCTGCAACCCGGCGCGGTACTCCTCGAGGTCGAACGGCGTGCCGGCCTCGCGAATCACCTGGAGCGACTCGCGAAACTGCGCGTAGAGGTCGTCGCCGATGATCTCCCGCGCCCCGGGATCGTCGATCGACGAGACGTCGACCGGCGCTCGATACTGCCCCTGGGCCTCGCGCTCGTAACGCAGCAGAGTGCTGGTGCGCAGGTCGTAGACACCGCGGAAGCGCTGCGCATCGCCAATCGGCCAGTTGGCCGGTGCCGCCGCAATCCCCAGCGTGCTCTCGATGTCGTCGATCAGTTCGAGCGGATCCTTGGCGGGCCGGTCGAACTTGTTCACGAACGTCAGGATCGGCAGGCGATGGCGGCGGCAGACCTCGAACAGCTTGCGGGTCTGCGGCTCGACGCCGTTCGCCGCGTCGATCACCATCACCACACCATCGGCGGCAATCAGCGCGCGATAGGTGTCCTCACTGAAGTCGTTGTGGCCAGGCGTGTCGATGATCGACAGTCGCTTGCCCTGCAGTTCGAACTCGAGGGCGGCGGAGGTGATGGAGATGCCGCGCTGCTGCTCCATCTCCATCCAGTCGGACGTCGCGGAGCGACGGCCGGCTCGTGCGCGCACGGCGCCGGCCAGTTCGATGGCGCCGGCATACAGCAGCAGTTTCTCGGTGAGCGTCGTCTTGCCCGCGTCGGGATGGGAGATGATCGCGAAGGTGCGGCGGCGCGCCACCTCGCGTTCGATTTCGGCGTTCAACGGCGCGGTGCTCGAACGGGCGGCGTCAGGACTCGGCTCAGATACGGGATCCACGCTCTAACTGTACCCGGTCGTGTTCGTACAGCGAAAGGGCGCCCTCGCGGGGCGCCCCTGCCATCGTGCCGCATTGCGGCGAGCGGTCAGCGGCGGGAGCCGACCGACGACTCGCTCCTGGCCCACTCCAGCGTCCGGCGCAGGCCCTCTTCGAGCGAGACGAGCGGCGTGTAGCCAAGCCGCGTGCGGGCCTTGGTGATATCGGCCTGCGAATCGCGCACGTCGCCCTGGCGGGCGTCACAATAGAGCGGCGACAGCGCGGTGCCAACCAGCCCGTTCATGACCTGCAGCAGATCATTCAGCGAAATGCGCCCGCCGGTCGCGACGTTGATCACCTCGCCGGCCACCTCCGGCGCGTGGCACGCGCGGAGCACGCCGTCGACGACGTTGGCGATGTAGGTGAAGTCGCGCGTCTGGCCGCCATCGCCGTAGATCGTCGGCTGGCGCCCCTCGAGCACCGCCGTCGAAAACAGCGAGATGACGCCCGAGTAGGGCGACCCCGGGTCCTGCCGCGGCCCGAACACATTGAAGTAGCGGATGGTGACCGTCTCGAGCCCGTAGAGCCGGGTGAACATCTGGCCGTACTGCTCGCCGACCAGCTTCTGCAGGGCGTAGGGCGACAGCGGATTGGTCGGCATCTCCTCGTGCTTGGGCTGCGTCGGCGTGTCGCCGTAGGCCGAGGACGAGCCGGCATAGACCAGGCGCTTGACGCCGGCGTCGCGGGCCGCCACGAGGATGTTGAGGGTGCCGTCGATGTTCGACCGGTTCGATGTGACCGGGTCCTTCACCGAGCGCGGCACCGACGGGATGGCCGCCTGGTGCAGGACGTACTCGACCCCTTCCGTGGCCCGCGCGCAGGCGGCGTGGTCGACGAGGTCGCCTTCCTGGAACTCCACACCCGGAATGTGCGCGAGGTTGCGCAGCTTGCCGGTGCTCAGGTTGTCGAGCACGCGGACCCGCTCGCCGCGCCGGACCAGTTCTTCGACGAGATGCGACCCGATGAACCCGGCGCCGCCAGTGACGAGGTAGTGACTCATGCCGATCACCTACTGTAGGTTGCGAACCTGGCCGCTAGTTGGCCGGGAAACCGGTGCGCGGTAAGTTGGGCGTGATGCGCAACGCATTGGCGTAATAGATCTTCTTCAACACCGCGTCCGGCAGGCCGATGCCGTACATCTTCCAGAAGGCGTGGTAGTCGCGGTAATAGTCGAAGTATTCGTCGTTTGTCTCGAACACCCGCCAGTAGTACGGATACTCGTCCGGCTGGTAGCTGTCCTTGCCGAAGATGATCCGGTCCTGGTACTTCACGAAGAAGTCGTGCGCGAAGCGCGGCTGGCGGCCGATGTCGTAGAGCACCGCGCCGAGTTCACCGTAGAGGTTCGGGTTGGCATCGAACATCTTGCCGAGCCGCGCCAGGTCCTGCGCGTGCCAGCCCATGTGCGCAAGCACCCAGGTGACGTTCGGGTGGCGGGCGATCAGGTGGTCGCGCTCGGCCATCAACTCCTCGAAGCTCGGGAAGCGCGATCGGTCCTGGTAGCGGCGGTCCGGGTAGAGCGCCAGTTCCAGCCAGCGCTCGTTGTTGAAGTCGAGCGGCTGGAAGAATTCGGACGGATCGGCCGTGTGCATGAAGACCGGGATCTTCAGGCGAGCGGCGGTCTGCCAGACCGGGTCGAGTTCAGGGTCGTCGATCTTCAGGCGCGTGCCGTCGGCCTTCTTGATGGTGAGCCCGAAGCTCTTCATGATCTCGCCGACGCCGAGGGCGCCCGCCTTCACGTCGGCGTCGAGTTGCGCGGCGATCTTCTGCCCCGATCCAGGCCCGACGTTGCGCAAGTCGAGCCCGGTGAACATCACCATCTTGCCCTTGTAGCGGCTGGCGGCAATCGCGTCCATCGCCGGCTTCAAACGCGCGCTCGGCGTGGAGTTCGCGTTGACCATCAGCCCAAGGTTCAGCCCCGCCATCGCGTCACCCACCCGGTTCACATCGTCCACAGTCATCGACTGCGGCGGATGGTGATGGAAGTCGATGACCGGAAACCTGGCCTTCGGGACAGGATGCTCGGGCACGACCAGCGTCGAACGCGGATGATAGTCGCGGATCTTCGGCTGGGGAAACTCGGGTTCGCGCCCTTCAGCCGGACGCGGACGGATCTGGCCGGGCGGCAGTTGCTGCGCGCCAAGCACACCGATGAACAGCAGACCAACGGTGAGGAGCGTGGGGACTGTTCGTTTCATGGAAGTGTTCGCAGCGAGCCGGTAAGCCGAATTCTGTCCCGCCTTCGCGATCGAAAGCGGATGACGATCATTCCTCTAGCTCCGCCATCACTGGCGGAATCAAGCAACCTACCCGGAAGCTCGGACGGGCCGTCCGGTCCGGCTTTCGCCGGGCGCTTCCCTATTTGGTCTTGCTCCGTGCGGGGTTTTGCCTGCCACCTGTGTTGCCACCGGCGCGGTGCGCTCTTACCGCACCATTTCACCCTTACCCTCCTTCGCTCTCGGCCTTTCGGCCTCGAGCTACGGAGGGCGGTATATTTTCTGTGCCACTTTCCTTCAGGTTGCCCTGACCGGGGGTTACCCGGCGCACTGCCCTGCGGAGTTCGGACTTTCCTCCCGCCTTCGCTCTCGGCCTTTCGGCCTCGAGCTCCAACCGGCGATCGTCTAGCTCACTGCGAACAACCCGATTGTACTCCGGCCGGCGCAGGTCGCGACGGTCCGGCTGAAGCCGGACACTACGCCAGTCGCACATGCAGCGGTAGTGTCCGGCTTCAGCCGGACCTACCCGTCGCTCTCCTGCGAGAGTTGGTACTGCTCGAGCTTCTTGTACAGGTTGCTGCGCGGCGTATCGATGACCTCCGCCGTCTTCGAGATGTTCCAGGCGTTTTCGCGCAGTTTCGCGACGAGGAACGCACGCTCGGCGGTGTCCTTGAACTCGCGCAGCGTTCCGCCTGCGGCCGCATCCAGCCTCGACGCGCCGCCACCAGGCGCTTGAGCCGTGGCCACGGTGGTGCGGCCAGCCGTGCTCGCCGAGCCTGGACTCCTCACAGTGCCAGGCAGGTCCGCGAGATCGATGACGTCAGCCGACGACATGATCAACATCCGCTCGACGGTGTTGCGCAGTTCGCGGATGTTCCCCTTCCACCGGTAGCGCTGCAGCGCCTCGAGCGCCGCCTGAGTGACGCGGCGCGGACGGGCGTTGTTCTCGCGGCTGAAGTAGTCCATGTAGTGCCGCACCAACTGCGGGATGTCCTCCGGACGCTCGCGTAGCGGCGGCACCTGAATCGGGATCACCGCGAGACGGAAGTAGAGGTCTTCGCGGAATCCGCCCTTCTCGATCTCCTCCTCGAGGTTCTTGTTCGTCGCGGCAATCACTCGCACATCGACCTTGATGGTGCGCGACGAGCCGAGCCGCTCGACCTCGCCTTCCTGCAGCACGCGCAGCACCTTGGCCTGCGTCTTCGCGCTCATGTCGCCAACTTCGTCGAGGAAGATGGTGCCGCGGTCGGCCTGCTCGAACTTCCCCGTCTGCTTCTCGGTGGCGCCGGTGAACGACCCCTTCTCGTGCCCGAACAGTTCCGACTCGATCAGCTCCTCGGGGATGGCGGCGCAGTTCACCTGCACGAACCGCTCGCGGCTGCGCAAGCTGTTGCGATGGATGGTGCGCGCCACCAACTCCTTGCCGACACCGCTCTCACCCTGGATGAGCACGGTGGCGTTGGTCGGCGCCGCTTTGCCGATGGCGGCCATCACGCTGCGCAGCGCCGCGCTGTCGCCGATCATCTGGTGCCGCACTTCGACGGCGCGCTTCAGCGTGCGGTTCTCATCGCGCAACTGCCGCTGGTCGAGCGCATGGCGCAAGCTGAGGAGCACGCGGTCGCTGGCGAACGGCTTCTCGATGAAGTCGAACGCCCCCTTCTTCGTCGCCTCGACGGCGGTGCTGATGGTGCCGTGGCCCGACACGACAATGACCGGCAGCGTCTCGTGCCCGGCACGCAGCCGTTCAAGCACCTCGAGGCCGTCCATGCCGGGCATCTTCACGTCGAGCAGCACGAGGTCTGGCAGCTCGCGGTCGGCCAGCGTCAGCCCCTCAGGGCCGGTGGCCGCCAGGATGCACTCGTAGCCTTCGTACTCGAGCGTCATCCGCAGCGAGTCGCGGATGGCCGCCTCGTCGTCGATCACCAGGATTCGGAATTTGGGCATGTGGGCTGCTAGCGGTCGTCGATGCGCACGGTCTTCAACTGCCGCTGCGCAATATCTGGAATGTAGACGTACAGCGTCAGTACGTCGCCTGGCCGCACGGCGGCCGACAGGCGGGTGTAGTCAGCAAGGGAGACAATCGGCTTCCGGTTGATCTCCATCAGCACGGTGCCGCGCTGCAGGTCGGCATCGTAGGCGGCACTGAGCGGATCGACGCGTGTGATGAGGACACCGCGTGTGGCCTGCGGCAGCTTCAGGCGGTTGAATGCGGCCGGGTCGAGATCGCGTACGGTGAGGCCAAGCAGGCCGTCGCGCCCTGGTGCCAGCGGGCTGACCGATGGCGCCGCCGTGTCTCGTCCATTCGGATCGCCGTCGCGGCCAGGCCGCTCGGACAGCTTCACGGTGGTACTGAACTCGCGCTCGTCCCGGATGATGCGCACCTGTGCGGTGGTGCCAGGCGCCCGCGACGCAATCTCGTGAATCAGCTCATCATCGTTCGCCACCGCGACCCCCTCGAAGCCGACGATGACGTCGTAGGGGCGGATGCCGGCACGCGACGCTGGCGAGCCATCGGTGACATCCTGCACGACGGCGCCTGCCGACGTATTGAGGTGCAGCGACCGCTGCAGGTTCAGGTCGAGCTCGCGCAGCGCCACGCCGATGTAGCCGCGCGACACGCGGCCGCGCGCGCGCAGTTGCGGCAGGATGGCGGTGGCGCTATTGATTGGCACCGCGAACCCGATGTTGCTGGCGCGCGAACTGATCGCGGCGTTGATCCCAATCACCTCACCGCGCGTGTTGATCAGCGGACCGCCGCTGTTGCCGAAGTTGATGGCGGCGTCGGTCTGGATGTAGTCGTCGAGGCTCGAGTCGAACAGCTTCCGTCCGAGGTAGCTGATGACGCCGACCGTCACCGAGTGCTCGTAGCCGAGCGGGTTGCCGATGGCGCAGACCCATTCGCCCATGCGCAGCGTCGAGGAATCGCCGAGCGGCGCCACCGGCAGGTTCGACTGCCCGTCGACCTTCAGCAGCGCGATGTCGGTATCGGGGTCGGCGCCGACGACACGCGCACGCAGCGAGCGGCCATCTGACAGCTTCACGAGGATGCGCTCGGCCCCCTCGATGACGTGGTTGTTGGTGAGAATGCTGCCGTCGGCATCGACGACAAAGCCGCTGCCAGAGCCGCGGCGCGGCGCTTCACGCGAACGCTCGAACATCTCGGGGGAATCGGGCAGGCCGAGACGGTTGCGACGCCGCGAGTCAGCGGCCGGAGCAGCGCTGGTGGCATCGATGTTCACCACCGCCGCATTCACCCGCTCGACGACGTCGGCAAAGTTCACGAACGGCGCGCCAGCGGTGCGCGTCGCCCCAATCGACGAGCCGACGGTCTTGACAGCGGCGCGGCGCGGCGCGCTGATGGTGGGCTGCGCACCGACGCTCGGCCGCAGGAAACCGCCCGCCGCAATCGCGCCCACGAAGAACGCGACGACGGCGGTGAGGGCAACGGTGACGAACGTAAATCGCCTCGACATCAGCGCGGGTGCTTCATTATAAGAGCCAGAAATCCCTGCTCATCCAGCGTTTCGATGCCGAGTTGCTGCGCCTTCTCGAGCTTGCTCCCGGCATCGGCCCCGGCGACCACCCACGATGTCTTCTTGCTCACCGACCCGCTCACCCGCGCCCCCAGCTGCTCGAGCCTGGCCTGCGCCTCGTCCCGGCTCATCGACTCCAGCGTCCCGGTCAGCACGAACACCTTGCCCGACAGCGGACCCGGCTCATTGGACAACTCCGGCGCCTGACTCTCCAGGTTGACGCCGGCGGCGCCAAGACGCGCGATCAGGCTGCGGTTGTGCGGCTCTTCGGCAAAGTCGCGCACCGATTGGGCAACCACCGGCCCGATGTCCGGGACGCTCTGCAACATGTCGACCGGCGCGTCGAGTAACCGGTCCATCGTGCGGAACGACCGCGCCAGCGTGGCCGCCGCCTTCTCGCCGACGTGGCGAATCCCCAGCCCGTAGACCAGCCGCGACAGATCGTTCGTCCGGCTCCGCTCGATCTGCTCGACGACGTTGCGGCCGACCTTGCCGAGCTTGCGCGGACGCGCCTTCTCCGACGTCGGGTCGGTCGGCGCCACGATCAGCTCCTCGAGCTGCGTCGCCTCGAGCCCGTAGATGTCGGCGACGTCGGTGATGAGGCCCTGTCTCACCAGTTCGTTCAGCAGCGATTCACCCAGACCTTCGATGTTCATCGCCGACCGCGACGTGAAGTGCTCGAGGCTGCGGCGCAGACGCGCCGGGCACGAGCTGTTCAGGCAGCGCCACACCACTTCCGCGTCGTCGCGGCGGAGCCTGGTGCCGCACGACGGACACGTGGAGGGCATCACCCACGCAACGCTGTCGTCCGCATGCGGCAGGATGGCTTTCACCACCTTCGGGATGACGTCGCCGCCCTTCTCAATGAGCACGCGGTCGCCCTCGCGCAGGTCCTTACGTGCGACGTCCTCGGCGTTGTGCAGCGTCGCCATCGAAATGGTCGAGCCCGCGAGGAACACCGGTTCGAGCACCGCGTACGGCGTCACGGCGCCGGTGCGCCCGACGTTCACCGCAATCTGCTTCAGTACCGTCGTCGCCTGCTCGGCCGGGAACTTGAACGCCGTGGCCCAGCGCGGGAATTTGGCGGTGGTGCCCAACTGCTGACGTAGCGCCAGGTCGTCGACCTTGATCACGACGCCGTCGGTGTCGAACGGCAGCGACCGCCGACGCTCGGCCCAGCCGTCGCAGAACGCAATCACGTCGTCGACCCCCTGGCAACGGGTCCAGTGCGGTTCAACCGGCAGGCCCCACGCACGTAGCGCCTCGAGCACGGCCGCGTGCGCGGCGAGACCGCCGTCGCTGGCAGCGTCACCCGCCGTGACGAGTTGATAGACGAACGCCAGCAGGCCGCGCTTTGCCACCTGCGACGGATCGAGGTTGCGCATCGCGCCGGCCGCCGCGTTTCGCGGATTGGCGAACAGCGGATCGCCCGCCGCTTCGCGCTCGCGGTTAGTCTTCTCGAACGCCGCACGCGACAGGTAGACCTCGCCCCGCACCTCGACGCGACCATCCGGAGCGTGGCGCAGCCGCAGCGGCACTGCGCGAATGGTGCGGACGTTGACGCTGACGTCTTCGCCGCGCTGGCCGTCGCCGCGCGTCGCACCGCGCACGAGAACCCCGTCCAGGTAGGTGAGCGCGATGCTCAGGCCGTCGATCTTCAACTCGGCGATGTAGGTCACCTGAACGTCGCCGAGTTGGGCGCCCTTGCGCACACGTTCGTCGAACGCGCGCAGGTCCTCGGTCGAGTAGGTGTTGTCGAGGCTGAGCATCGGCTGCAGGTGCTCGACCGTCTGGAAGCTGTCCGACGGACGCCCCGCCACGCGCTGCGTCGGCGAATCGGGGGTGACGAGGTCGGGATGCTCGGCTTCGAGCGCGTCGAGCTGCTTCAGCAGCACGTCGAACTCGGCGTCGGCGATTTCGGGATCGTTGAGGACGTAGTAGCGCTCTTCGTGGTGGCGGACCTGCTCACGAAGCTGGCGGAGGCGTTCTTCAGGAGAGAGGCTCGACAACGGCGTCACACCCCGGGATTGTGAAGACGGTCCGGACACGCCCATCACGAAGACGCGACGGCGACGGAGGACCGTGCCGCGGCTATCGGTCGCGGGACAGAACGTAGTCGGGCAGCGCGAGCAGCGCCTCGCGCTCGGAACTTGGCGGGCACAGCTGCAGTTGCTTCTTCGCCAGCTCCGCGAATTCGACCGCCCGCCGCGATGCGTACTCGATGGACCGGTGTTCGCGCAGCAGGCCCAGCACTTCCTGCCACTGCTCGCTCGTCGCCGCACGCTTCTCGATGATCTCGCGCACAATCTCGCCGCCACGATGACCGGGCTGCTGCAGCAGGTGGATGAGCGGCAACGTCATCTTGCCTTCGACGAGATCGGCCGCGACCGGCTTGCCGAGCGCTTCGAAGTCGCCGGTGAAGTCGAGCAGGTCGTCGACCACCTGGAACGCAATCCCCAGGTTGAAGCCGTACTGCTGCAGCGCCTCTTCCTGTGCCGTGTTCGCTCCGCCGAGCATGCCGCCGATCTGCGACGAGGCGCCGAACAGGAACGCGGTCTTGCGGCGGATGATGTCGAAGTGTTCGTCCTCGGTGATCGCGGCATCGCCGTTCTTCGTGAGCTGGTAGATCTCGCCCTCGATCATCTTCAGCGTGGCATCACAGAGCACGCGCACGATGTCGAGCGTGTCGTGCGTGAGGGCCAGCGACATCGACTTGATGTAGAGGTAGTCGCCGAGCAGAACCGTGACGTCGTTGCCCCAGCGCGCATGCACGGCCGGACGGCCGCGGCGCAGGTCTGACTCGTCGATGATGTCGTCGTGAACCAGCGTCGCGGAGTGGATGAACTCGACCGCTGCGGCAAAGAGGATAGCCCGCTCGCCCGTGTAGCCGAGCAGTCGCGCCGACATCAGCAGGACCGCCGGACGCACCCGTTTGCCGCCACCCTGCTGGATGTAACGGCCCATCGTCGGGATGATGGCGACCTGGGATTCGATCTGGCGTACGAACTCGCGATCGACCAGTTCGAGATCGGCGCGGATCGGCTCGAAAATCTGCGAAAGTACCGGAGTTTTTTCCACGTGGTTCAGGTTAGAACTCTATCACGGGCGGAACAGCGCGTGGAAGTTCGCCGTCGTGGCTTTGTCGAGCTCGTCCACAGAAATTCCCTTGAGCGCGGCCAGCGTGCTGGCGGTGTGCGTCATGCGCATCGGCTCGTTCCGTTCGCCGCGATGCGGCGCCGGCGTCAGGTACGGACTATCGGTCTCGATCAGCAGGCGATCGAGCGGCACCTGGCGGGCGATGTTCCGCAGTTCCTGTGCCTTCGGAAACGTCAGGATGCCCGAGAACGACAGGTGGAATCCGAGGTCGAGCGCCGCCTCCGCGAGGTCGGCGTCGCCGGTGAAGCAGTGGAAGACGCCCTTCACTTCCCCACCGCCGGCACTCTTCAACGCCTCGATGGTGTCAGCGTCGGCCTCGCGGGTGTGGATGACCACCGGCAGCATCAGTTCGCGCGCCAGGCGAATCTGGGCGCGGAAGACGGACTGCTGCACCGGCACCGGCGAGAGGTCGTAGTGATAGTCGAGCCCGATCTCGCCAATGGCGCGGGTGAACGGCAACCGGGCAATCTGTGTGCGCACCGCATCGACCGCGCCGAGCGCATTGCCGGCGAACTGCTTGGCATGGTGCGGATGGACACCGACCGACACCCGCACGTCTGGCCACAGCGCATGCACCTTCTGCGCCTGCGCCTCTTCCTGGGCGTTTGCCGCCTCGAGGATGACGAGCACGCGTTCGATGCCGGCGCCCTTCGAGCGTTCGATGACCTCGGTGAGGTCTGCCGCGAACGCGTCGTCGGCGAGATGGCAATGAGAATCGATCATCGGAGTCCGGACGGCAGTCGCGGCGACTGCAGAAGGGCAAGAAACAGCTGCCAGCGGAGGTCCGGCCGTTCCGGGGTACCGCCGAGTGCCTCGACATAGCGACGCACGATGTCCTGCCCGAGGTTGTAGTTGATGACGTAGCTGCGATAGGTGTCCATGAACCGCGTCCGCTGCTCCGCCCTGGCCTGCGACATCAGCGCGTACTGCATGAGCCACGCGACTGCCGCCGCTCGATCGATGGTGCCGTTCAGATACGCCCGAGCGGCCTCGTTGCCAGCATATGACAGTTGAGCGAACACGCGCATCACGGCGTCATAGTCGTCGGCCAGCGCCAGTGGCGCCCCCGCGAGCGGCATGACGACGTCGCGGTCGAAGCGGGCCCTCGCGTCGCCAGGGAACAGCACCTCGATGCCGAAGTTGGCGGTCCCTTCAGCAATCAGCGACTCCGGCGAAAACAGCGGGTAGACCGTAAACTCCATCCAGCCGCGCTCCTGCACGAAGCGCTGCTCGATCAGCAGGTTGAACAGATGGTGCCCGGGGTAGCCCTCGTGCGCCGCGAGATCGACGACGCGGTCGACGTGCACCGGCAAGTCGGTGTTCACCTGGATGACGCTGCGGTAGCCGCCCTGGTACCAGTTGTAGCCACCCCAGGGTTTGTCACTGACGAACTCGACCTCGAACCGCTCGCTGGCGGGCAGCGCGATGCGCTCTCGCGTCTGGCGCCGGCTCTCGGCGATGGCCGCGTCGAACACCGGCCCGAGGCGGTGCGCCGGCACGATGAACTGCTGGCGGAATCGGTCGAGCCGGTCGGCGAGCGCACCGTGGCCTGGCACCAGCGCCTCGAGCTGCGCGATCGTGTCGGCGAAGTACGACTCAGGATGGGTGGGCGCCACCGCGTCGTAGAGCGCGGCCGACTCCTCGTCGAACGAGAAGCGACGACCGGAGAGTTGTTCGATCCGCGCCACGACGGCGCGCACCTGTCCGCGCAGGAACACGAGGCGCGCCTGACCATCGGCATCAGCTGCGGATTCAGCGTCGAGGTCGGCCCGCAGTCGCTGACCGCGTTCGAGCAGGACGTCGAGCGGCACCCGCGCGGCGGCCGCTTCGTCGCGCCACGCCGGCGGTCCATAGTACGCATCGACATAGGCCGCATCGTGCTGGCCGACGGCCAGCACGAGACGGACGTAGCATTCGGCGATGGCCTGCATCACGCCGGCGCGCTAGCGGACGCGCGAACCGGGCGGCAGCGGCTCGTCGAAGCCGACCAGAAAGGGCTTGCCACCCTCGGCGCTGCCGGCCAGCACCATCCCGTTCGATTCGATGCCCATCAGCTTTGCGGGCTTCAGGTTGAAGACGATGGCGATGGTGCGTCCGACAAGCGCCTCGGCCTCGTAGGCCTCGGCGATGCCGGCGACGATCGTCCGCTGGTCCACGCCCGTGTCGACGAGCAGCTTCATCAGCTTCTTCGACTTCGGCACGCGCTCGGCTTCGAGCACCTTCGCCACACGAAGATCGATCTTCATGAAGTCGTCGTAGGAAATCAGTTCCGCGGCCGGGGCCGGCGCCGCTGCGGCCGGGGCGGCAACCGCGGGTGCCGCGGCCGATTCACCAGCGCCAGGTTCGGCGGCCACCAGGCCGGCCGGCTGTTCCGGCGTGTTCGACGTCTCGTCTGCCATCTGTCGCAAAGCCTCCACTGTAAGTTCCATCCGCGGGAACAGCGGCACGGTCTCACCGAGCGTGCGGCCCGGTATCAGCGTGCCTGTCTCCAGCGTCAACCATGACGCTGGTGCCGCCACCTGTCCGAGCATCGCGAGCAGGCGCTCAGCGGTCGTCGGCATGAACGGGCGCAGCAGTTCCGCAATCACCCGCAACGCGTCGGCCGGGACGTACAACGACGTCTCAAGTTCCGCGCGCCGATCCTCATCCTTCGCGAGCCGCCACGGCTCGCGCGCCACGATGTAGCGGTTCGTCGCACCGACCAGATCCCAGATGTCGCGCAGCGCGACGCTGAACTGGAAGCTGGTGACGGCCATCTTCACCTGACCGATCAATGCGGCGGCGGCGGCCACCACCTTCTGTTCATCCTCGCGCTCGAGCAGCCGCGCGTCAGGCGTCGGCACCCGCCCGCCGCAGGTGCGATGCAGCAGCGTGACGACGCGGCTGGCGAGATTGCCGAGGTCGTTGGCGAGGTCGGCGTTATACCGCGTCAGGATCGCGTCGTCGGTGAAGCTCGCATCCTGCCCGAACATCATCTCGCGGAAGACGAAGTAGCGGAACGCATCGAGCCCGAAGTGCTCGATGTAGTCGTGCGGACGCACGACGTTCCCCTTCGATTTCGACATCTTCGCGCCGTCCATCAGCCACCAGCCGTGACTGACGATCTGGCGCGGCAGCGGCAGGCCCGCGGCCATCAGGAACGCCGGCCAGTAGATGGCGTGCTGGCGCACGATTTCCTTGCCGATGAGATGCACGTCGGCCGGCCAGAACGTCTCGAAGCGCGCGGCATCGACCGGGTCGGACGAACCGAAGCCAACGGCGGTCATGTAGTTCGTGAGCGCGTCGAACCAGACATACATGACGTGCGCCGGGTCGTCTGGCACCGGGATGCCCCAGGTGAACGACGTGCGGCTGACGCTGAGGTCGTCGAGTCCGGCCTCGAGGAACGACAGCATCTCGTTGCGGCGCACCGACGGCGTCACGAACTCGGGATGGTTCCGGTAGTAGTCGAGCAGCGGCTGCTGGAACGCCGACAGCTTGAAGAAGTAGCTCTCTTCCGCGAGCTTCTCCACCGTGTTGCCGCAGATGTTGCAGCGGCCGTCGACCAACTGCGTGTCCGGGACGAACACTTCGTCCACCGTGCAGTACCAGCCTTCGTACTTGTCCTTGTAGATGAAGCCGTTGTCGCGCACGCGGCGCCACAGGGCCTGCACCGACTCGCGGTGCCGCGGCTCGGTCGTCCGGATGAAATCGTCGTTCGACGCCTGCAGCTCGGGCAGCAGGTCCTTGAACTTCTGCGCCACCGTATCGGCAAAGGCGGGCGTCGACACGCCGGCCTTCTGCGCCGCCCGCTCGACCTTCTGCCCGTGCTCGTCGGTGCCGGTCAGGAAAAACACGTCGTCTCCCATCAACCGGTGCGCTCGGGCCGCCGCGTCGGCCACCATCGTGGTGTACGCGTGACCGAGATGCGGCTCGGCGTTGATGTAGTAGATGGGCGTGGTGATGTAGAAACGGCTCACGTTGACTCGCTCAGAGTGCAGTGGGAGGCGCGGTCGCCCGCGCCCCGTAGGCCTGGAGAGCCAGTGCCTGGACGTCCTTCACCGACAGGTCGTGCGTACGGGCCAGCGCCGCGCAATCCTCAAACTCCGGTGTCGCGTTGACCACGCGGCCATCGCGCCACGCCAGCTTGAACCGCACCTGGCCGAGCGCCGTGTCGACCGCGATGATCTCACGCTTGAGGATATCGCGCTCGACCTCGTGATAGCGCACGCCGATGGTGGTCGTCTCCCGGAAGATGATGTCCGACAGCGGACGCCGAAGGTTGGGCATGGCGATGACCGTCAGGAGCGTGCCTGGACGGCTCTTCTTCATCTGCACCGGGATGAGGAACACCTCGAGCGCCCCGGCCGCGTACAGCCGCTCCATCGCCACGCCGAACAACTGCGGATTCATGTCGTCGATCTCGCACTCGATGACCACCACCCGCTCGGCCGCCGGCTGGTCGTCGGCCCGGCCGATGATGATACGCAGCACGTTCGGCGTGTCCGGGTTGTCGCGGCTGCCCGCGCCGTAGCCGACCGCCTCGATCGTCATCGCCGGCAGCGGCCCGAACGCGTCGGCCCAGGTCGTGGCGATGAGCGCCCCGGTCGGTGTAACCAGTTCCTTCTGCACGGTGCCGCTGTAGACCGGCGTCGCACCGAGCAGCGCCAGCGTGGCCGGTGCCGGCACCGGAAAGAGGCCGTGCGCCGAGCGGACCATGCCGCCGCCGACGTTCAGCGGCGAGCAAACCACGCGGTCGGCCCCCAGCCACTCCATCGCGAACACCGCCCCGACGATGTCGATGATCGAGTCGAGTTCGCCGACCTCGTGCAGGTGCACCTGCTCCACCGGCATGCTGTGGATACGCGCTTCCGCCTCCGCCAGTCGCTGGAACATGGCGACGGCCCGCGCCTTCCCAGCCGGCGACAACGCCGAGCCGCCGATGAGGGTGCGAATCTCGGGCAGGCTGCGGTGCGCATGCCCAGGGTGGTGCGCGTGACTGTGGGTATGGACGGTGCCGTCGGGCCCGGTGTGTGTGTGCTCGTGAGCGTGCGGGAGCGCGGCCGCGGCGTCCTCGAGGACGACGAACTGGGTGGCCGACACCCCGGCGCGCAGCACCGGCTCGGCGCCGATCGTGTATCCGGACACGGCCAGGCTCCCGAGCGCCGTCCGGAGGGCGTCTAGCGGCAGGCCCGCGTCGAGGCAGGCGCCGAGGAACATGTCGCCGGAGATCCCGGAAAAGCCGTCCAGATACAACACACGTGACACTAGAGCTGCCCCATCTCCTTCAAACTGCAGTACCGCGCGTCGCCCAGCACGATGTGATCGACAACCTCGATACCCATCAGCACCCCGGCAGCCCGCAGCCGCCGCGTCAGTTCCACATCGTCAGGACTCGGACTCGGGTCGCCAGACGGGTGGTTGTGAAACACCACGATCGCGGCCGCCGCTCCGAGCATGGCCTCGCGGAACACGTCCCGCGGCTGCACGATGGTCGAATTGAGCGTGCCCGACGCGACGACCGTGGTGCGCAGCACGCGATGCTTGCTGTCGAGCAGCACGATGCCGAACTGCTCCACGGCGCGGGCGCCGAAGGTCGGCAGCAGATAGGCCGCCGCATCGTGCGGACTGCGTAACTGCACCCGCGCCGACGGCCCGCGTGCCGCCACCCGGCGTCCGAGTTCCACCGCCGCCACCAGTTGCGCAGCGCGAGCGTGGCCGATGCCGCCCACCTGCGACAGCTCGTCGGCCGACGAGCGGGCCAGGCCATGCACCCCACCGCGGCGCCGCAGCAGCTCGTTGGCCACACCCAAGGCATCGGCGCCCCTGGTGCCGATGCCAAGCACCAGCGCCACGAGCTCGTTGTCGCCGAGCGCCGTTGGCCCATTCCGAAGCAATTTTTCCCTCGGGCGATCGTCGGGCGACAGGCCTTTCATCGTACTACAGCGAAAACGGTACGCGTATACTCCGAGGGATGTCGCTGCGCGCGTGTGCCCTGCCTGCCCTTGCCCTCGCGCTCTCCCTCACGGTCGGGTGCGGGGGTGAACCACCGAACAACGAAATGCAGCAGGCGCAGGGCGCCATCGACGGGGCGCAGGCGGCCGGCGCCGACAAGTATGCGGCGAACGAATTCACGGCGGCGCAGCAGGCCTTGGCGCATGCGCATGACGCGGTGACGCAACGCGACTTCCGCCTCGCTCTCGACCGCGCCCTTGACAGCCGCGAGCGCGCACAGAACGCCGCACGCGAAGCCGCCGATGGCAAAGCGGCCGCCCGCTCCGCGGCGGAACGCGGACTCGACCAGGCCCAGAAGAGTCTGGACGCGGTTGTGGCGAAACTCGCCGCTGCTGAAACGGGTAAGGTTCCGGCCCGGCTGCTCGCCGCGCCGCGCACATCGCTCGACACCGTGAAGACCAGCCTGCAAGAAGTGCGCGCAGGCTTCGACAAGGGCGAGTATCTCGAGGTGCCGGCGAAGGCAACCGCCGCAACTGCTTCACTGGCCGCAGCATCCGCGGCCATCGAGGCTGTCTCGGCTCCGCCGGCCCGTCGCCACCGCTGACGCCGGGCGCGCAGTTTCTGCGCGCGGGTCCGCCTGCCGGTCCGGCTAAAGCCGGACCCTACAGATACAAGTCGTCCCGCGTCGTGTCCGGCTTTAGCCGGACCTCTCACCGACCACTACTCAGCCGCGCGGCAGGGTGCGTAGCCACTCGCCGTGGCACAGCACTTCGGCCAGACCGGTGAGGTACACACTCTCGGTCGTCCACTCCACGCGCTGCGTCCCGCCAGGAGCCATCACCTGCGCGTCGCGGTTCGCACCGCCAAAGGCCGCCGCGGCAATGAGCGAGGCGCACGAGCCGGTGCCAGACGACGACGTCGGACCGCAGCCTCGTTCCCAGATGCGAATGCGGATCTGCCCCGGCGATTCAACGTGCACGAACTCGACGTTCGTCCCCTCCGGGAAATACCGATGGTGCTCGAGCGCCGCACCCAGCCGGTTGAAGCGTTCGTCATCCGGAATCGGCCCGAGCAGCAGGCACTGCGGATTGCCGATGTTCAGCACAACGCCGTCCACGGTCTCGCCGCCCGCCTCGAGCTGCGTCCGGTGCATGCCGGCCGGCAGCCCCATCGCCGCACGAAACAGCTGGGAGTTGCCATGCCGCTCGAGCCGCGTCAGCTGCTTGATGCCCCCCTCGGTCTGGATGGTGAGCTGCAGCGGACCGTCGGGCGCCTGCAGCCCGAGCAGCGCGCCCAGCGCACGCACACCGTTCCCCGAGACTTCGGCGCGGCTGCCGTCCGAGTTCACCAGCGTCATCGACGCACCAGCCGGTGTCGGCACGTAGACGATGAGGCCGTCGGCACCGATGCCCGTGGTGCGGTGGCACATCTGGCACGCGAGTTCAGGAAAGTCGACGCCCTCCACCTCCGAGCCGAGGACGTAGAGGAAGTCGTTTCCGTAAGCGTGCGCTTTGGCGAAGCGGATCATTTGCGGCAGAACGCGAGCAGGTGCCAGCCGAAGCGCTCGACGACGGAGCGCGGCAGCAGGTTGAAGGTGCCGACGAAGAGACCGTTGTAGATGGCCCCCTTCCAGCCGCCGTGCAGGCGCGACTTTACCGGGAACCGCTCCGGCACGATGCGCACCTGGCTGAAGCCGGACACGAGCTGCTTGAATTCGCCGATCGAGTATTTCAGCAACACCGGCGCATCGTCATGTTCGAGGCCGACCTTCATCAGCTTCGACAACGCATTGAGCCAGGAAATGCGGTTGTAGACCTGGAACAGCGCCTCGCCGCCCGGCTTGAGGACCCGGCGCACCTCGTTCACCAGCGCCTGCGGGTTGGCGGTGTACTGCACGACGCCGTGCGCGAAGACATAGTCGAACGAGTGGTCGGGGAACGGCAACTGTTCGCCGTTGGCGACGCGCAGGTCACCGGTCAGCCCCTGCTGCTCGAAGTTGGCCTTCGCCAGGGCGATGGCCGACGACGCGAGGTCGACGCCGGTGCAGACCGCGCCGCCCTTCGCAAACCGCGCGAGGTCGACCGCCGCGCCGCACCCCACCTCGAGCACCGCCTTGCCGCGATACCCGTTGAAGTCGACGAGTCGCAGCAGGTGATGCAGCTTCTCGAAGTGATATTGGTCCAGATCCGCGAAGAACCCCCGCGACCCGACCGGGTGCGTGGTGATTTCGAGATCGTGGATGTGCTGTTCCCAGTACGCGCGGACTTCTTCGACGGTCGCCACGCTGGATACTATATCGTGAGCTGTCTGTGCCTTCGTCCATGCCGCACCCCTTGCACCGGAATCTTCACGACCTGACGACGCGGACGTTCGACCTGCTGGTCATCGGCGGTGGCATCTACGGCCTCACCGTCGCGGCCGACGCGGCGCAGCGCGGGCTGTCGGTGGCGCTCGTCGAGTGCGCCGACTTCGGCAGCGGCACCTCCTTTAACCACCTGCGCACGATCCACGGCGGGCTGCGCTACCTGCAGACCCTCGACCTGCCACGTGCCCGCGAGTCGGTGCGTGAACGGCGCACGCTCGCCCGCATCGCGCCGTGGGCGGTGCAGCCGCTGCCGTTCGTGCTGCCCCTCTACCGCTCGCTCACCAAGGGCAAGACCGCCATGCGCTGCGGCTTCGCGCTCGACCGCCTGGTGGCGCACGACCGCAACGACGGCGTGCCGGCCACGCATGCGCTGCCTGGCGGACGCGTGCTTGGTCGTGCGGCGGCACAGACGGCCTATCCGGACCTGCGTGCACTCGACATCACGGGCGCCGCCGTCTGGTACGACTACGTCACCGTCGAGGCCGACCGGCTCACGCTGGCCTGGGCCCTTGCCGCTGCGGCACACGGCGCCGCGCTGGCCAACTACGCCGAAGCGACGTCACTGCGCCTCGACGGACGCCGCATCAGCGGCGCCACGGTCGTCGACCAGATTGACGGACGCGAGCACCACCTCACCGCTCGCACCGTCGTCAACGCGACCGGCGGCGGCATCGACCGCCTGCTGAAACCGCTCGGCGCCGCGGTGGCGCTCCCTGTGCTGCAGGCGGTGAACCTGGTCACGACGCGGCCAGGACCGGCGGCCGCGATCGGGGGGCGCAGCCTGTCTGGCCGCAATCTCTTCCTGGTGCCGTGGCGCGGACGCGCGCTGTTCGGCACCTGGGAATCGCCCTCGACCTGCGCGCCCGGCGATCTCACCATTGCCCCGGCGCACCTCGACGCCTTCATCGCGGAGCTGAATCAGGCGTTCCCGGCCTGGCGCCTGACCCGCGACGACGTGGCGCTGGTGCACCGCGGCACGGTGCCGGCCACACTGCGCGATGGCCAACCGCCGACGCTCGACGGCGGCGAACGGGTGTACGACCACCAGAACGCCGGACTCACCGGACTCGTCAGTGTGGCGGGCACGAAGTACACCACCGCCCGTGCCGTCGCTGAACGGATCGTGAACCGCCTGTTCGATTGGCTTGAGCGGCCACGTGTCGCGTGTGCCACCGCCACGACGCCGCTGCCGCACGTGCCGCTCGACGGTGACGCGCTGCTGCGTCATGCGGCCACCGCCGAGATGGTGTGCACGCTGGCCGATGCGGTGATACGCCGCACGACGCTCGGCGCCCTCGGATGCCCGGACGCGCCGGCGCTCGACGCCGCAGCGGTTGTCGTCGGCGACGCGCTCGGCTGGGACACGGAGCGGCGACGTAAAGAAATCGCGGGTCTGCGCAGCCTGTACTAGACTTGTGCGCATGCGACTCATGCCTCGCGCCGCCTTGGCGGCGCTTCTGGCGCTGACGTGTCCCGCGTTGGCCGCCGCCCAGTCTCCCACCAACACCGATGCGCCGCAGGTCGGCTCTGTCTTTCCTGCCGACGTCATCCGCGATCTGCCCGTGGGCGATTCGGTCTACGCCATCCTGGAAACGACACAGTCGGAGCTGATCTCCGACCGCTTCAACAGCGCCGGCATGAACATCGGCGGCGACACGCGCATCGGCGGCTTCCTCGGCTCGTGGTCGCAGACGCTGTTCCGCGCCGGTGATATCGACATCTCGGATCCGGCCGGCAGCGGCTCGGCGCTGCTCTTCCCGGATAGTTCGCTCTGGCAGGGCGTGACCGTCACCACCGGCCTGATGCCGGCCGACATCAACACGCCAGGGCTGGCGGTGACGCTGCAGCCGCGTCGCGCCGGTTCCGCCTGGTTCCGCACCATCACGGGCACCGGCTCGGGCGGGAGCCTCGCCGCCAAGGCGCTGACGACGCAGGCACCGCCGGTCGCCCGGCTGGACAATGCGCTGCTCGGCTCGGCGCTCGTCAGCGGTCCGCTCTCGGCGCGCACGTCCCTCGTGGTAGCAGGCAGCGTCGGACGGGGCGCCAGTTACCGCCGTGAGCAGCTCGCGTCGACCGACAACACGCTGACGTCCGCCCTCGCCCACCTCGTGTTCACGCCGTCGGCCGGCCGCGAGTGGCGCGTGCTTGGCTGGGCGCAGCGCACGGAGAGACCGCTCGACCAGTGGCAGTTATTCCGCGATCCGAAGGCGGCCTCGACCGGCACCGCGGTGCACCTGCAGACCACCTACGCCTCGACGGCGACCGACACGGCCCAGTGGCGCCTGTTCGGCGGCTTCACGCAGCGTAACCGCACCAACACGATTGGCCCCTCCACGCTTTTCATCGACCGCATCGTCGATGGTCCCGTCACGAACCTCGTGGAGACCGTGGCCGACAGCACGGCGCGCCGCCTCTCCGCCGGCGCCCGCCTGACGCCGGTGCACTCGGCCGACTCGGCCCACCGCCTCGAGTACGGCGTGAACGCCGACCTGGCCACCACCACGCAGGCCAACACCTTCGCGGGCACGGTGCGTGAAACCGTGAACAGCCTGCCGGCACGCGTGTGGTCGTATAACGCCATCGCCGCCGACCCGTCCCGTTCGTCCACCACCATCTCCGCGTTCGCCAGCGACCTGATCACGCTGTCGCCGCGCCTCTCACTGGATGCGGCCCTGCGGGCCGAGATGGTGCGCGGCCGCGCCGACGGTGCCGCGACCTCGGTGTCGTGGCTCAGCCTGCTGCCGCACGCCTACCTGCGTCTGGCGTTCAGCGACCGGCGCTCGCTCACGCTCGGCTGGGCGCGCAGCGCGAACGCGCTCACGCACAACTGGCTGGCCTTCGGCGACCCTGGCGCCCCAACGGCGCGCGTGGTCTCAACCGCCGCGCCGAATACGCTGGTGGCGCGAGTCGGCCCAGGCATCAACGGCAACGTCGGCTTCAGCGGCATCGCCCCCGACCTGAAGCGGCCCTTCACCGACGAGTTCGTCATCGGCTGGGAGAAGCGACGCAGTCCGCAGACGCGCTACACGCTCACCGCCATCGCCCGTCGCGAGGCGAACCTGCTCGGCGTGCGCAACTCGGTGGGTGCCGCCAGCTACACGACCATCGGTCTTCCCGATGCGGCAAAGGATCTGATCAACCCGTCCGACGACCGGACGCTCACGATCTACAACCGCCTGCCCTCCAGCTTCGGCCAGGATTCATATCTCGTCACGAACACCGGGCAGCCGGCCGCCGAGGTCTACGGCCTCCGCATGAGCCTCGAGCACACCAGCCAGCGGCTCTTCCTGCTGTTCGGCGCCACGGCGTCGGCGGCACTCGGCTCCGGCGGCAATCGCGGCTACGGTCCGCTCGAGAACGATCAGGACATCCCGGGTGAGATCTTCACGACGCCCAACGGCAACAGCTACGCGCGCGGACGCCTCTTCGCCGACCGTGCGTTCACCATCAAGTGGACGACGCTGTATCGGCTGCCGGCCGACATCACCGTCGCCGGCATCGCGCGCTACCAGGACGGCCAGCCGTTTTCGCGCATGGTTGTGGTGCCGAACCTGAACCAGGGCGTCGAAGCGGTGCAGTCGTACCCGAACGCCGGCAGCCGCTACACGTTCACCGGGACGTTCGACCTCCGCGTGCAGAAGGGGCTGACCGTCGGCACGACACGCATCGACGCCATCGTCGACGCCTACAACCTCTTCACCCGCAACAACGAGGTCGACGAATACGTCGTCAGCGGACCGCTGTTCCGCACACCGACGTTCATCCAGCCGCCGCGCTCGCTGCACGTCGGGCTGCGGCTGACCTTCTGAGCGGCGGACGCGCGCAGTGAACGACGCGCTCCGGAGCGGCGGCGTGGTCGCGGCCGTCCTGCTGGCCGCCTGGGGGCTCTTCAAGCTCCGCGTCTACCTTGACGTCGGCGCCGGCTACAAGGCCAAGGCGCTCTGCTCCGGGGTATTCGGCAGCGGCCGCGACCTCGACCCGCAGCGTGCGCCGCAGATCCACGACGACGGCTACTGGCTGCTGCGTCCGTTCACCGCTCGCATCGATCGCCACGCGCAGCAGGTGACCGCGTCGATCCTCGGTGTACATCCGCGCACGGCCGTTCAACGCCCCGGCTTCGGCGCCACGCTGCAGGCGCTCGACGCGCCGCTCGCCCGCGTCCCCTCCTCGTCTCCTGCCCCGGCAGGCCCCACTCCTGCGTGGAGCCACGCACCGGGTCCCGACGCGTTACAGCGACTCGTCGAGCAGGCCTTCACCGAGCCGAATCCGACGCGGCTGCGCCGGACGTATGCGGTGCTGGTCGTGCACGACGGCCAGATCGTCGCGGAGCGCTACGCGGACGGCATCACCGCCGACATGCCGCTGCCCGGCTGGTCGATGGCGAAGAGCGTGCTGAACGCGCTCATCGGGCTGCTCGTGGCCGACGGACGCCTGGCGCTCGACTCTCGCGCGTTGCTGCCGGCGTGGACGGCTGACGACCCGCGCGCCGCCATCACGCTCGAGGATCTGCTGCGGATGCGCAGCGGCCTCCGCTTCTCGGAGGTCTATGCCAACCCGTGGTCGGACGTACTGCACATGCTCTACCGCTCGAGCGACATGGGCGGCTACGCGGCGAGTCTGCCCGTGCAGCACCGCGCGGGTTCGCGCTGGAGCTATGCGAGCGGCACATCGAACATCCTGTCGCTGATCGCGCGACGCACACTCGGCGACGAGGCGTACCACACGTTCCCGCGCACGCGTCTGTTCGAACCGCTCGGCATGTCGAGCGCGGTGCTCGAGCCAGACGCGTCCGGAACGTTCGTCTGCTCGTCCTACATGCTGGCGACCGCGCGTGACTGGGCCCGCTTCGGTCAGCTGTGGGCGGCGGGCGGCCGTGTGGATGGCCGGGCACTCCTGCCAGAGTCGTGGGTGCGGTTCAGCACCTCACCGACGCCGGAGTCGGACGGGCGCTACGGCGCTCACTGGTGGCTGAAGCTCAATCCGGATATCGGCGGCGAGACGGCGGCCGCGTCGCGCATCGCACCCGACGCGTGCTTCGCGATCGGCCACGAGGGGCAGACGCTCAGCATTATTCCGTCGAGGAAGCTCGTGGTGGTGCGGTTGGGCGCGTCGATTCACCTCGATGCCTGGGACCAGGCCGGGTTCATCGCGGGCATTCAGGACGTGGTGTCGTAGCGAGAGCGAGTCGCTCCTCGTAGTGTCCGCCTTCAGGCGGACCTTCGAGGTCCGGCTAAAGCCGGACACTACGTACAGCACCCAACTACGGCAGCTGGAAGGCGTTGAAGACCCACGTAAAGCCGGCGGTGGCGCCGACGGTGGGACCGTCGTTCGTCAGGCCAATCAGCATGCCCGCATCGACCCGCAGCGACGACATCGGCGTGAACCGGCCGCCGACGCGCAGCGTGGAGCGGCTCTCGGTGCCCGGGAACGCGATGCCGCTGCGCATGCTGCGGCGGCCGTTCACTTCGGCCACGACCTCGGCCTTCTCCGTCATCGCGCGTGCGATCGACACGCCGTAGGTCAGCACGTCGTTCTGCCGGTTGCCCGACGTCGGGTCGCCGAGGATGGCGAGGCCGCCGTTGCCGACCACCCGCACCGACTGCACGTTCTTGGCGATGAGCAGCGAGGCGAAGAAGTCGGTGGTGTCGAGCCCGAGCCCGGCCTCGTTGCTCGCGTTCGGCAACTTCGTCGCAAAGCGAATGGCGAGCGACGGATGCGACGTGCCTTCTCCGACCAACCGCACCTTCGTGCCGACGACGATATCGCTGACGTCGTGCGTCTCGGTGCCGGTGACGTTGAGCAGGCTCGAGAGCGGCGCCGTGCTGCGCTTGGTGATGCTGAGCCGATCGTAGAGGCCGCCGTCGATCTGCAATTCGGCAATCGAGCTGATGCCGATGCTGATGCCGAGCGTCGGCAGCCGCAGCAGATTCCCCTCGAGTCCGGACGCCGGGTACTTTTGCCCATGCGCCAGGTCGAACCCGCTCTCGATGAGGAGGCGCCCCGCCCCGACCGGTTCAGGATCTTCGGTGACGAGCGGACGCTGCTGCGCGAGGAGCGGATGACTGACGAGCAGGACGGCGAGAGCCGCCACGACGAGACGGGTGATGCGCACGGATCATTCCTCCGGTGCTGGTGACTGGATGACGAGCAGCCGCTTGCCGCCGCGGCCGGCGCGGGCGCCGTTCGTGATGCGCGGTGGTGGCGCGACGGCGTCGAGCGGCACGGTCGCCCGCAGATCGGCAGGCGGATTCAGGCGCGTGTCGAGCAGGTGGCGCGGCGCGACGTTCGACAGCGCCTTGAGCATCGAGTTCTTCACGCCGGGATGCTCGACCTCGAGGTCCATGATCAGCCGCTTGATGCGCTGCCGCTGCAGTGACAGGTCGCCGCACGCCGGACAGCAGCAGCCGATGATCGGCAGCGCCACTTCCTTGCAGTACAGGCGAGCTTCGTCTTCGCCGACGTAGGCGAGCGGACGGATGACCACATGCGCCTTGTCGTCGGACACCAGCGTCGGCGGCATCGCGCGCAGCGCACCCGAGAAGAACAGGTTCAGCAGCAGCGTCTCGATGAAGTCGTCCATGTGGTGGCCCAGCGCGATCTTCGACGCCCCCACTTCCTTGGCCACGCGGTAAAGCACGCCGCGCCGCAGCCGCGCGCAGAGCGAACACGGCGTGTCGTCGGCGTCGAGGATGTCCTCGATCAGCTCGCCGATGTCGGTGTGCTCGATGCGCAGTTCCCAGCCGCGCTCGCGGCAGGTCTCTGCGATGAGGTCGTGCTTGAAGGCCTTGTAGCCGGAATCGACGTTGACGGCCACGACGGTGAATCGTACGGGCGACTTCTTCTGCAGCACGTGCAGGATCTGCATCAGCGCCCAGCTGTCCTTGCCGCCCGAGAGCCCGACCATGATCCGGTCGCCGTCCTGGATCATGTCGTAGTCGACGATCGCCTTCGTCGTCTTGCGCGCGATCCGCGCCTCGAGGTCGGTGTTGTAACTCATCGCTGCGATTCTACCGGTTCGAAACGACTTTGGCGGGAATGCCGACCGCCACCGCCTGCGCCGGCACATCGCGCGTCACGACCGCACCAGCGCCGATGATCGCCTTGTCGCCAATCGACACGCCGTCGAGCACTTTCGCACCCGCGCCGATCCACGCGCCCGCGCCGATCTGGACGCCGTCGGACTTCCGGCCCTGCTCGAGGATCGACTTCGACGGATCCGAGAAGTCATGGTCCCCGCCGATGACGTAGGTGTAGGCGGCCAGCAACGTGCCGGCACCGACGCGCACGCTGCTCGCCGAGAACAGCTCGCAGTTGAAGCCGATGTTCGCGCCGTCGCCTAGCTCGATGTCGCCGTTCTTGCACGACAGGATGGTGTTGCGGCCGATGAACACGCCGCTGCCGATACGGATGCCGCGGTTCGACTCGCCCTTCGCATCGAGCAGGCAGTTGTCGTCGACCACGACGTTGTCGGCGATGTGGATCTTGTGCGGGTGCCGCAGCACGACGTTCTGCCCGAACACGACATTGCGGCCGCACGCGCCGAGCAGCTTCGGATAGAGCAGCTTGCGCAGGGCGAGCCCGAGGGCGCCAGGCAGGCTCTGCGAGAGCGTGATGATCAGCTCGTAGGCGAGCAACGCGCGGAGGCCCGGACGCCCGACGACGAGCGTGGCGTACTTCTGGCGGGCGCTGGTGCCGGCGTTGAAGAGCTGCTCCTGGGCCTTTGGAATCTGCGGCGACGACGGGGTGCTCATGAACGCCTCATAGCCATCCCTGTGCGCGGTACCAGTCGAGCGTGCGCCGGCTACCCTCGCGCAAGCCGACCTGCGGCGCGTAGCCCAGCTCGGTGCGGGCACGTGCGCTATCGAATGCTCGGCTCTTCGTGTAGAAGTCGACCCGGCGGCGGTAGAGCGGCGGCTCGATGCCGAGCGGCGCGCACAGCGCTTCGCACGCCGCCCCCGCTATCCAGAACGGCCACACCGGCAGGTGCAGGCCTGGCGGCTTCACCCCGGCCACCTCCGCCACCAGCGCCACGAGTGCGTTGAGCGTTGTCACTTCCCCACCGGCGAGGATGTAGGTACGCCCGGCACCGGCCGGATGCTCCGCGCACAGCCGGAACCCTTCGCACAGATCGTCGATGTAGGTGAGGTGGTAGTAAATCGTGCCAGGGCCGAGCATCGGGAATCGGCCGCGCGCCACGCCGCGGAACATCTTCAGCAGGCGGCGGTCGCCGGGGCCGTAGATGCCGGTCGGGCGGGCGATGGTCACGTCGATGCCGAGCCGTTGACCGGCCTCGCGCGCGAGGCGCTCGCCTTCCAGCTTCGTATTCTGGTAGACGTCGCCCGGCCTCAGCGGCGCGTCCTCATTGGCCGGCGGATGTTCGACGTCGCCGTGCACCCCCACCGTGCTGCAGTGCAGCACCCGCTTCACGCCCGCGCGGGCCGAGGCCTCGATGATGTCGCGCACGGCGAGCGCGTTCACGGCGCGGTAGGTGTCGGCCGGCAACCCGGCCTGCCGGTACATGGCGGCGATGTGATACACGCGGTCGATGCCGGCGACGGCGCGGTCAAGCGCGTGCGGGTCGCGCAGGTCGCCTTCGACCAACTCGACGCCGGCGGCTTCGAGGTCGGCCGCCTTGCTCCGGTCGCGCACCAGTGCCCGCACCTGGTGCCCGCGTCCGACGAGCATGCGCGCGAGGTGACCGCCCGTGAAGCCGGTGGCGCCGGTCACAAGCTCAGCCACGTTCGGCATAGACCGTCACGGGCGAACCGAACAGCCGCAGCAGGCCCAGTTTCGCCAGCCAGCGCTCCGAGGTTTCCGTGAACGCGCGCGACCCGATCGTCTTGTGCACGGCAATCGGCAGGACGAACTGGCGATGGATAGACGTAATACGGAAGCCGTGCGACTCGAGTTCGCGGCGGATCTGCCCGCCGGTGAAGACGCGGTACGGTTCGCTGCTTCGGCCGAGCGGATGCAGTAACCGGCGACCGATCGACTGCAGCAGCGCCGTGCTGGTGGCGGACGGATAGTCGAGCACCACGCCGTGACTCGCGACACGGCACAGTTCGCCAATGCACTGCCGCCAGCGCGGCGTGTGCATCAGCACGCGCAGGCTCACGGCGAGGTCGAACGAGCGGGCGCCGAACGCGATCTGGTGGGCATCGCCCACCTGGAAGTCGATGGGAGCGCCGGTGGCCACCGCGCGCTCACGCGCAATCGCCAGCATCTGTTCCGACGCGTCGATGCCGGTGACCTGCGCACCAGCGGAGGCCAGCAGGAACGCGCCGCGTCCGGTGCCGGTGCCGACATCGATGATCCGCCGGCCCTGTACCGGGCCGAGCATGTCGGCGAGGACGTCGGCCTGTCCTTTCGCCACGAGGTCGCCGATCGGGCCGCCGAAGCGCCGCGCATCGAACGACTGCGCGTTGGCGGCGTCGGCGTAGAAGGTGTAGCTGTAGTGGTCGCGGCGCTCGCTCACGCCACGTCCTTCACCGGCGAGCCGGGAGACAGCGGTGTGGTCGAGGAGAACAGCTCGGCGCAGGCGCGTCTGGTTTTGTCGAGGTAGGCCTCGTAGCTGTACTTGGTTTCGGCCAGCCGTTGCGCGTTTGCGCCGACGCGCGCCGCCAGCGCCCGGTCGTTCAGCACCGTCAGGATGCCATCGCCGTATTCCTGCGGCGACACCCCCGTCAGGATCGACACCTCATCGTCGAGCACCTGCGTATGGGTCATCAGCCGGGTGGCAACGATCGCCTTGCCCGAGCGCAGGTACTGGTAGATCTTCAGCGGTGTGTTCGTGCCGCGCGAGCGGGGCGACACCAGCGCGTCGCAGGCCAGCAGATACGACGGAATCTCCGAGGCCGGACGCTCACCAGCGAAGAGCGTGACGTCGCCAATGCCGGCCGCGGCCGCCTGAGCGCGGGCCTTCACCACCTGGTCGGCCTTGCCGCCGGCCAGCAGCAACCGGGCCGAGGGGAGCGCCCGCTTCACATGCGCCATCGACGCGAACAGCAGGTCGAGCCCCTGGTAGGCTTCGAAGGTGCCGGTGTAGAGCACGAGCGGCGTGTCCGCCGCGAGCCCGTGATGCGCGCGAATGGCCGCCGCCTGCTCCGGCGTTGCGTGATCCTCGGCCGAGCCTGGCGCGTTCTCGATGAGCACGACGTTCGCCGCCGGCGCCGTTTCGCGCACCGTGTCTTCCAGTGCCGGACAGATGACGATCACCACCTTCGACTGGTTGATCATCAGCTTCTCGAACCAGCGCACGACGCCGCGCGCCACGCTCGACCCGGTAAAGGCAAAGTTCGTGAGCTGCTGCGGCAGACTCGAGTGCATGTCGTAGAGGTGCGGGATGCGCAGCACCCACGACAGGGCGACGCCGATGACGCCACCTTCCTCGTGCGAATGGATGGCGTCGTAGGTCCCGGTGAGCCCCACCCGGAACGCCGTCAGCGTGAGCAGCGCATCGAGCGGGAACTTCGCGGCCGACGGCCCGATCTTGACGCGGGTGACGAACGGCGGGCGCAGGGCGCGAATGACCCGCAGCCCGGGCATCGACACGTCCTCTCCGAACGGGTAAGTAACGAGATCGACCTGATGGCCAAGCGCCGTGAGCGCGCGGATACGGTGGAACTCTGAAAACGGGGTGCCGCGGGGCTCGAAAAACGGCTCCGGCGCGATCATCAGAATGCGCATGTGACGGCTGATTTTCGCACGGATCCATAGTAAACTCGCCTTTCGTTCCCACAACGAATGCTCGAACAACCCACGACACCATCCGCAGCCCGGCGACACCTGATGACCGCCGCGAAAATCGGGGTCAGTCTGCTGTTGCTGGTGTTCCTGTTCTCGCGTATCGACGCGGCCCACATCTGGGCCGGCGCGCGTCACGCCTCGCTCCTCTGGCTCGCGGCCGCCCTCGTCATCTGGACGCTGAACATCGCAGCCAGCACCTGGCGCTGGCACCTGCTGCTCGAAGCGCAGGACGTCAAGCTGCCGCGGCGCAAGCTGTTCGGCTCGTTCCTCGTCGCGAACTTCTTCAATAACTTTCTTCCGAGCAATATCGGCGGCGACGTCATCCGTATCCGCGACACGGCATCGGCGGCGCAGTCGACGCGGTTGGCCGCGACGGTGGTGCTGGTCGACCGCGGCCTTGGCCTGATGGGGCTGGTGCTCATCTCGGCGATCGGCGCGTCGATGGCCGTCGCCCTGCACGGTCAGGGCATCCTGCCGATCTGGCCGTCGTGGCTCTGGCTCGGGTTCTTCGCGAGTACGGCGGTGGCGGTGCCGGCGATGTATTCTCCCGAGGGTCTCGGCAAGGTCCTCAAGCCGCTCACCTTCCTGCACCCCGAGTGGGTCGAGACGCAGATTCAGCACCTCACCGAAACGCTCTCGCGCTTCCGCCGCAAGCCCTCGTCGCTCATCGGCTGCTTTGCCGGCGCGGTGGTCGTACAGGCGCTGGTGGTCGCGTTCTACCTCGCGGTGGTCCACGCGCTGAACATTCCGGTCACCGCGTCCGACCTCGCGGTCATCGTGCCGCTCTCCATCGTCGTGCAGATGCTGCCGGTGTCGCTGAACGGCTTCGGTGTGCGCGAGGCCACCTTCTCGTTCTACTTCACGCGCGTCGGACTGCCGATCGAATCGGCCATCCTGCTCTCGCTCGTCGCCGCCGGCATCACGATGCTGCACTCGCTCAGCGGCGCCGCGGTCTACATCAGCCGCAAGCGCTAATCGGATGAATCCCGCCGGGCGCGATGCCACCTTCATCGAACAGGCCTACTGGATTGTCCTGAATCGACCGCCGTCGGCGCTCGAACTCGACGACCAGCGCCGCAATCATCTCAACAGTGATCAGGTCACGCTCTCGCGCGGCTTGCTGCAGTCGACGGAGTTTCGACGGCTCCGCACCGCCTGGAAGAACCGCCAGGACACGCACACCGACCCGGCCGCGCTCGAACAGGCCCTTCAGCGGCTTGGCACGAACGAGTTCTTCGTCGAGCGTGTCTACGAAAGCCTGCTCGCTCGGAAGGCGGACGAGGGTGGCAAGCAGCACTACATGACCGTGCTGGCTGGCGGTGAGCGCCGCACCAACGTCGCGCGCGCCATGGCCCTGTCCGACGAGTTCGCGGTCCGCTGGACGGCGGTCCCCTACGACACCCAGCTCTGTGAGCTGGCCAACCCGGCCAAGTGGGACAACCCCGAGTGGATGGATCTGCTCCGCAGCCTCGGCCTGTCGGACGACCGCTTCTCGATGCACCGCAAGCCGTACGAGCTGACGCAGTTCATCTACGGTTGCCAGCGACTCGGCGCGCTCACCGAGCAGGCCGACGTCGTGAGCATCGGCGCCGGCCATGAAATCGTCCTCTACTGGCTGGCGAACCGCGTCAACCGCGTCGTCGCCACCGACCTCTACGAAGGCTACTGGACCGAGCGGCGCGGACGTGAAGGTGACCCCTCCGTGCTTGCTCGTCCCGACGACTTCGCGCCGTTCCCGTACCGGCAGGATCGCCTGACGTTCATGAAGATGGACGGCCGGCAACTCGACTTCCCCGACAACTCGTTCGACATCGCCTACTCGCTCTCGTCGATCGAGCACTTTGGCGGGATGGAGGGCGCATCGCAGACGATTCGCGAGATGACGCGCGTGCTGAAGCCGGGCGGCATCCTGGCGCTGGCCACCGAGTACGCGCTGGCCGGGCCACGCGGTGAAGACGTCTTCCAGCCGGAAGAGATCCATGCGCTTGCGCAGCAGCCCGGGCTGGAACTGGTGGAACCGATCGACGAGCGTGTGTGGAACCGTTACCAGACTGCGCCGGTAGACGTGGTGCACGACCCGTATCGGACGCCGCACATGGTCGTCCACGTCTTCGACACGGTCTTCACTTCGGTAATGCTGTTCCTTCGGAAGCTTCCGTCGGCGTAACCGGCCGGAAGCGCAGTTGCGCACCGAGGTTCCGGTAGTCCATGTTGGCCGGTTCAAGCATGTGCGGCACGAACCCCTCCGACGAGTGCGTCGTCAGCAGGTAGTTGAAGTCGCCAAAGCCACGCACCCCAGACGCCGGCACGCTGAAGTACGCCGTCTTGCGCGGCTGCAGCGCCACCGTCACCGGCGCCCCACCCAGCGAAATCGTAATCACCGTCGGCACCGGCGACTCCGCCTCGAACTGCATGTACTGAATCGGGAAGGCGGCGCGGACGATGATGTCCGAGCGGCCGCTGCCTGAGATCCACATGCCGTTCGGCTCTGGCGGCCACGAGTTCTGATCGAGGTGATACAGCAGCACACCAGGGTCGGTGCGGTACTGGACGTGCCCCCGCAGCGGCTGCGCCAGCCGCACCGGCAGGTCGTTGGCCATGGTCAATTCGACCGGCAGGCGGCGCGCGGGCCCCTTCTCCACTGTGAGGTAGGGGTACTTCGCCGCCACGAACGGGTTCACCAGCATCTTCGCCGTGAACAGGGCGCCGCCAATCCAGGCGATGACACCCGGCGCCAGCGACAGCCCCGGCGGGATGAGGAATAGCAATGCCGGGTAGGCGGTGAAGAAGTAGCGGTTGCCGGGAGGCCCGCCGCCGCCGCTCCACGTCCACGGCAGGAGGAGCAGCAGCCCGATCGCCGACGTGAACAGCGCCCCGAAGATCAGCAGCCTCCAGTTGTCGCGCCTGGCCACCGGCGAGAGCAGCCACATCGCCAGCGCCACCAGACCCGGGAAGAAGTACGGCACGAAGCCAAAGTGCCGGCCGAGGAGGAAGTACTCGAGGTTGTGCGCGAACCGCATCGGCAGTTCGCTCGACCCAAGCACTTCGCGTGGCGTGGAGGTGTCGGTGGACACCGTCCCGCCGCGGCGCTGCCACGTGCCGGAGCCGTCCGGCGCATCGAACGGGAAGCTGGCGTAGAACGTCTTGCGGTCGCCGCCCTGATAGTTGAACTCGCCAGAGACGAGGGCGTTGAGGCCGAAGAACGCCGAGGCCACCAGCACCGCCACCACTCCCACCATGAAACCGTGCGCCCAACGGCGGCGCGACCACGCGAGCAGCACGAGCGGCGCGACGAGCATCGCCGTCGGCAGCGGTTTCGAGTAGGTGCCCAGCCCGAGCAGCGCCGCGGCGGCCCAGGTCGTCCACGGGCGCGCGAATACCGAATCGGGCTGCACCTCCTTCTGCAGCCAGAAGAAGTAGGCCAGCATGACGATGGTGAAATTGAAGATCTCCGGCATGAGGAACACGCCGTAGACCGGCAGCACGGACGCCCCCATGAAGGCGGTGACCAGCGCCACGGCGCTGCCGGGAGGCCGCTGCGCCACCAGGAACAGGTATGCAGCCGTCCCTGCCAGACCGAGCAGCACCACATGGAACAGCAGCAGCCCGTTCAGGCCGAAGGCGCGCACGAACGGCGCGGCGAACAGCGAGTAGGCGATCGCCTTGCCGAAGTAGAGCCGGTTCGGGTTGGGGTCTTCGCTCTTGAGGATGCGAACCCAGGGGAACCCGTAGGAGGCGCGCGCGCGAATGCGCATCACCTTGCCATGCTTGAGGAAGATCCCGTCAGGCCCGCTGTGATACAGGCCTGCGAAACGCTCGAGATCGCGGCGTTCGTAGGTGAGATCGCCGTCATAGGCGGCGCTCAGGGCGGCCGCCACGTAGGTGGCCTCGTCGCTCTTCAGTCCGTAACTGGTGCGCGGCACGTCGACCGACACCGCCAGGGCGCTCGCGACGGCAAAGAGGATCAGGCCCAGGGCTGCGGCGCCGAGGTGGCTCGTTCGTCCCGTCCGACTCATCGTTTGGTTCGCCCCGTCGAGAGAAACGCCAGGTCGGCTCCCGCCAGGCCGCGCGGCTGGCCGGCCTGCGCGGCGTCGTGCAGCATCTCGTAGAGACGTTCCATCTTCCGGACAAACGCGAGGATGTCGTACTCGCGCCCCGTCACTCGGGCGTTCGCCGACAGGCGCGCCCGTTCCGCGGGCGAGTCGATGGCCCAGATGAGCGTGTGCGCCAGAGCATCGGCGTCGAGCCTGGGGACGATCACCGCGTCGTGACCGTCGGTCAGGATATCGAGCAGGCCATCGGCGTCGGTCGCCACAATCGGCTTCCCCATCGCCAGCGCTTCGAACGCGGTGATCGGCGTCCCTTCCCAGAGCGACGGGAAGGCGCTCAGGTCGAAGGCCGAGAGAGTGGCCGCCACGTCGCGGCGGAAGCCGGCAAAGACGAAGCGGTCGCCAAGGTTGAGCGCCCGGGCTTGTGCCTCGAGGGCCGGCAACAGCGGCCCCTCACCAACCAGGAAGAAGCGGGCCTTTGGCCGTTCCTGCACCACCTTCGCGGCGGCCTCAACGAGGAAATTGTTCCCCTTCGAGTCGTGCAGGCGCGTGATCGTGCCGATGGCGAACTCATCCGCGGCCAGGCCGAGTTCGGCGCGGGCGGCCGCGATCTCCCCGGCACTGCGGTCGCGGCTGAACTCTTCCAGCGGCACTCCCAGGTAGACGACCTGCGTCTTGCATTCGGGAATCAGGCGGGCCTTGATGACGAAGTCGGCGGTGCTCTTCGACACGGCCAGAGCGACGTCCGTGAACGGCTCGAGCGCCTTGTCGGCCACTTTCTGGAACCAGGGCGTCGTAGTGAGGTTCGCGTGTTCGTGCAGGATGGCCGGGATGCCGCGCATCGCGCCCACCGTCCGCCCGAACGTCGTCGCGCCGTAGCCATGGAGGTGCAGGATGTCGATCCGCTTCTGATCGACGAGGCGCAGCATGGCCGGCAGCGTGAACGGGTCGAACTTACCGCGTTCGAGATAGGTGATGTCGATGCCGAGCGCGTCGAGCGTCTCTTCGGAGAGGTCCTTCTTGCGAAGGCTCACGAGTGAGACGTTGAACCGGGTCGCGTCGAAGCGCGGAATCATCCAGCTGAAGAGCCGTTTGACGCCGTGCATGCGCGACCCTTCCCACCCGAGGTGGTCGCAAACCTGCAGGACATTGAGCGGTCGATTGGTCACGTGTGCTCTATATTGACACTGCTTCGAGCCACTCGTACACTCCGGTCTGCCTACCTTGGTAATCCGGCGTCTGGGACCCAGCCCTCGCCGACCACGACCCGACATTTCGAGTGCCGACCCACTACAGCCGTCCGCCAGCGGATCCGATACACCGGATGCGCCGGCGACTAATTGCATTTGCCGCCCGTCCATGGTGCAGGGTTCCCGATATGCGAACGTTCATGCGACTGCTGCTGCTCCTTCCGTTGGTGGTGTCCGTTGCCGCCTGCGAACTCACGAAGACGGAAAACCCACTGAGCCCCTCGGTGGCGGGCCCGATTCCTGGCGTCGAGATCTCGGCCCCGAAGCTGCTCGAGCCGGTCCCCAACCAGCAGATTGCTGGCGACAAGCAGCCGATCACGCTGCTGATCGAGAACGCGTATTCCACTGGCCAGCGCCCCTTGAACTACCGCATCGACATTGCGACCGACGGGGCGTTTGGCAACCTGGTGTTCTCCCGCGAGGGGATCGAGCCAGGCCCGAACGGCCGCACGTCGTTCACGCTGCCGAACGCCCTCGGCTCCGGACGTCAGTATTTCTGGCGCGCGCAGGCGCAGGACGGCGCGAACACCGGCCCGTACGCGTCGATGTCGGCGTTCGCGCTCTTCACGCCGGTCGCCTTCGACAAGCCGAACCCGATCTCACCCATCGGCGGGACAAAGGTCACCACGACCACCCCTGAGTTCCGCTTCAGCAACGCACCGCGCACCGGGGTGCCCGGCCTCGTGACCTACGTCATCGAGGTCGCGACGAACAGTTCGTTTAGCGGCCTCATCGCGGCGTGGCAGTTCACCGAGCAGGCGGGCGAAACCAAGTTCACCGCCGCATCAGCGCTGCCGGGTGGCACCCAAATCTTCTGGCATGTCCGCGCGTTCGAAGCCACCGCGCTCGGCCCATGGTCGGACACCGCGACCTTCGTCACGCCCACCCCGGTCGCGCCGCCGCCGACGACGGGCGGAGGGGGTGGCGGCGCGTGCACCAACACCACGCAGGTCGGCGTGGTCACCTGCCGCCGGAACCAGTTCACAGGGCATATGGACGCCGGACAGGTGCTGGTCTTCCTGAAGGGAATTGCCGGCGACCTCAACCGGTTGGGCACCTGGGGCAGCGGCTATGGCCTGCTGCGCAAGACCAACGGTTCGAGCTGCGGCGGCTACTCGTGCGACATCATCTGCCAGGGCACGACCGAGTCAACGCAGAAGCAGTACGACGTATTGATCGACTCCGACGGCACGCAGGGCCCCATCTGGGGCGGCCCGAAGGTATCCCCGGACATTCGCTTTGACAAGTGCGATATCCCGTAGCGGGTAGACAGCGGCTTGAGCTAAAACGACAAAACGGGGAGCGCAGCCACTGGCTGCGCTCCCCGTTTTGTTGTACTGCCGTCGCGACTATCCGCGGGCACGCCCTGGGCGCATCCGCGTCACGCGCTAGAAGTTGATGCGCAGGCCGCCGCCGGCCTGCATGCCGCCGACGTTCTGCTTGTCGGCGAACGACGGCAACTCGACCTTCGCGCCCGCGTAGCGAGCAAAGCCGCCAATGGCAAACCGCTCGGTCAGGTTGTAGTTCAGGCCGATCGACGCGTTGATACCGGTCGCCGATCCGTCTTCGGTCGACTTGCCGACGGTGACGTTCTGCGTCCCTGCCGCGACCGTGAACGAGCTGACGGTGTCCTGGCTGAGGCGAATGATGGAAGGTCCGATGCCGCCGACGACGTCGATCTTGTCGGTCAACGGACGCGCATAACTGATCGTCGGAAGGATGGCGGTCTCCTTGTGCTCGAGACCAGTGACCGTACCGCTGACCGTTTTGTTGCGGTTAAAAAAGAGCGGGTCGGGAATGCTCGCGGTATACGCCGCATCGCCGGTATTCGAGAACATCGTGACGCCGACGCCGACAAACACGTCGCCGAACACGCGGTAGCCGACCGCAAACCCGGGCACGAAGCCCTTGCCTACATCCACGGACGCATTCAGCGTCGCGGTCTCGTCGTAGACGGTCTGTGTCGCACCCATCGTGATGGACCGCGGCGCGAGCTGTGACCCGGCATCGACGCTGACAAAAAATTTCGAGGTCGACGGCGCGGGTGCCTGCGCACTCGCGTACGGCACTGCAAGCAACGCGACCGCGGCGACCATTCCACACACCTTAGTTACCTGAGCCATCAAACTCCTCGTCGCGTGACATAGGAACGCCGTTGATTTTTTATGGGAAAAGTTCGTCCGAACCCCGTCGAGATGGTAGCACGCCCCCCGGGCTTCAAGTATCATTCTCGTCACAACCCGACGGCACCACCCGCAAGGAGTCTTCATTGATGCAGGGACGTACGTACATCGCGACCGGCCTGGCCGCGATCCTCGCGCTTTCGATCGCCTGTGGCCGCAGTTCGTCGACCACAGTCTCACCCACCAGTTCTGCCAAGGCATCGACGGATGCGGCCGCCGGCCCCGACGGGGCCACGCTCAAGGTCACCGCACCCAAGCTCGTCACGCCGATTAACGACAACGTGGCCTCCGACACTGCGCCGACGCTGTTCGCGGAAGCGTCGAACGGCAAATACGCCCAGGGTTCCCTCGTCTACGACTTCGAGTTGTACGACGAGAACAACATCAAGATTCAGACCGAGGTCATCAACGGCCTGTCGTGGAAGGTGAAGGCGCTCGAGTTCGCCAAGCGGTACACGTGGCGCGTGCGCGCCACGACCGACAGCGCCTACGGTCCGTGGTCGACGTTCGGCTCCTTCCTCACGCCTGAGGGCCGCGGCTATCTCAAGGGCAACGAGCTGTACGATCCGCTCACCAACGGCCGGTCGGACATCATCACCGGCGCCAACGACGTCACGTGGCTGCCTGGCGTCGGCGTCCGCTTGAACAGCATCGAGAGCTTCGTCGAATGGCGCCTGCAGGCGCCGCTCACCGACGGTGAGTTCTCGGTCCTGATCACCAACCTCGGTAATAGCAACGAGCAGTGGAAGAGCAAGGTGATGAGCATGATGGCTGGCGACGGCGTCAATGTCACCGACAACTCCTTCCGCTTCACGGCCGACCGCCGCAACGCCGATTCGGGCGGCACGGTGCGCTACACGCTGCGCTCGCGAGGCGTCGACGCCGGCGAGCCGAATGCCGGCGGCATGAGCTGGAGCCGCGCCAAGGTCTACCTGTGGACGTTCTCCTGGAACAACGGCGCCTCGCGCCTGACGGTGAAGGACGGCGGCCCCAACGGCGCCCAGGTCAAGTCGGTCGGCGCCAGCTACAAGGCGCCCTACGCACCGAACCCGCACGTCATCCGGCTCGGGTCGGTCGGCGGGCGCGGCGGTCCGGAGTCGCTGCCAGGCGCCACCTTCCGCAACATCTGGGTGTCGTCGGCGCCGCGTCCGAACTTCCCGAACGACAACCAGTAACCTGCTGAGTTCCCATGGCGGACCGGGCTCGTGCCGGTCCGCGCTTCCCCCCCCCACCCATATCGTGTCACTCCGCCCCATCGGGCGATTCCTCAGGCCACTCGTCGCCGCACTGCTGACTGGCTATGTGCTCTATCGAGCCAATCCGTCGGCGGTGCTCAGCGCCGGTGCACGAACCGATCTCCGCTGGATAGGGCTGGCCATCTCGCTGGTGGTGCTCGACCGGTTGTTGATGGCGTACCGCTGGATCGTCCTGCTCTGCCCCATCGACGCGGCTCGCCGTCCGCCGCTCCTGTCGGTCCTCCGCATCTTTTTCGTGAGCACCTTCGCCGGCACGTTCCTGCCCGCCAGCATCGGCGGCGATATCGTGCGCGCTTACAGCCTGGCGAAGTTGCAGGTGGAACCAGGGCAAGCCGTCGCGTCGGTGCTGATGGACCGCCTCCTCGGTGTCGTCTCCATCCTCGTCGTCGGAGCGGCGGGCGTGCTGCTCGCACGCACGGGCGACCTGGCCTCGACGCGCGCCATCACGCTCTCACTGCTCGCGGGTGCCGGCGTGTCGCTCTGCGCGGCGTCGGTGATCTTCAGCGAGCGCGCCGCGATCCTGGCGGAGGCGATCGCGATACGCATGCCGGTGCCTGCCGTGCGCCGGATCGGCAGCGAACTCACGCGCGCCACCCGCGCCTACGGCGCGCATCACGGGGAACTGGCACTGGTGCTGGCCGGCTCCATTGCCGTGCAGGTGCTGCGTATCGCACAGGCGTGGTGTCTCGGTATGTCACTGGGAATCGCGGCGCCGTTGTCGCTCTACTTCGGCCTCATCCCGCTGATCCTGCTCGTCATGCTGCTGCCCGTCAGCATCAACGGCATCGGCACCAGCCAGATGGGATTCGTCTGGTTCTTCGGCCGGGCCGGCGTGCCTGGACCGCAGGCCTTTGCGCTGTCCGTCCTCTTCGTGGCTCTCGGCATCGTCGGCAACCTGCCGGGTGGATTGCTCTACGCATTCGGCGAGCGGCCGGCAAAGCCATGACGACGCGAACGGGCGCCCTGGCCGGGCTGCTTCTTGCGGCGCTCGCGGTTACCGCGTTCAGCATCGGCGGCGTCAGCGCCTTCGGGTATGCCGCGCTGTTCCTGCTGGCCCTGTCACCAGGGCTGCCGGTCGGCTTTGCGCTGTTCGGACGCCGGCATGCCGCGGGCTGGATTGCCGGCGCGCTGCTCGGCTACGCCGCCAGTTGCCTCGCCGTGTGGGCGACGGTGAGTGCCGGGCACCCTGGCACCACGTTCGTGCTGCTCGCCTGGGTGGCGACGCTCGCCGGCTCCGCCCTTGCCGCCCGTGTCCTGACCTATCGCGCGTCTGAGCCGCTGCTCGCGCTCCCACGCTGGACGTCGCGCGACAGCGCCGCCCTGCTGCTCGTGCTGCTCCTCGTGCCGCTCCTCGTCGGGCGGCCGTTTGCGCGCATCGGCAGCGTCGACGCGAACGGCGACACGCGCTACCGCGCCTACTTCACGGCCGACTTCGTCTGGCACACCGCGCTGACGGCGGAACTGCGCAAGCACCAACAGCCGCCCGTGAATCCGTACCTCGCGCCAGAGCGCATCCACTATTACTGGACCTACTTCCTGGTGCCGGCGGCGGCCGGTCCACTGGCCGATGTCGATGTCCAGACGTCACTCACGCTGAATGCCGTCGGCACGGCGGTGCTGCTCGTCTCGGCGCTCTTCGTCGCCACGTGGGCCGCGCTGCCAGCCTTCCCGATGACCGTCGCTGCCGCGCTCTACCTCGTGATTCTGGCGGCGAGTGCGGAAGGGATCGCCGCCGTCGCCTATGTGATTCAGCAGGGGCAAGGACTGGCAGGCCTGCGCGACCTGAACGTCGACGCGCTCTCGCGCGGCGTTGGCGGCCTGCGCATCGACAACCTGCCGCGCGCCATGTGGTACACGCCGCAGCATTCGATGTCGTATGCCCTCGGGCTGATCGCCCTGCCGGTCGGCGTCGTGGGCGGCGTGTCAGCGGGGCTCGGCGCCATCCTCATCGCCGGCATGGCCCTCGGCGCCTCGGTGGCGCTGAACCCGTTCGTCGGCGGATTGCTCTGCGCGGTCTATGGACTGGCAGTGCTGGGCGACTGGTGGCAGACGCGGCGCGCACCGGCGCGGATTCTGCGTCACGCGCTCGCCGTCGTGCCGGTGATCGCGGCACTTGGGTGGGCCGCGCTGAACCAGGTGGCGGAAGGCGCTGGCGGCACACTGCACTTCGGCCCCTACGGGCCTGGCCGCCATGCGCCGCTCCTCGCCTTCGCGTTGTCGTTTGGGCCGTTGCTGCTGCCGCTGGCGTTCGGCCTGCTTCGCAACGCCGATGTCCCGTTCCGCCAGATCTGGCCGTCAGTGGCCGGCGTGGTAATGGTGGTGCTCGTGATGCACCTGGTCACGATGACGGTCGACGAGTTCTGGATCGGCTTCCGGACCGGTCACCTGTTCTTCGTGCTCGTGCCGCCCACCATCGCACGCGGGTTGCTCTGGCTCTGGCAACGTCCGAGGCGGCCGTTCGCGACGGTGCTGCTGGCCGGCCTCTTCGCCGTCGGCCTGCTGACCACGGTCATCGATGCCTTCAACGCGCAGGATGTGGAGAACACGCACCAGGGGATCGGGCTGCGCTGGACGCTGCGGCTAACGCCGGAACAACAGGCGGGACTCGAGTGGATTCGCCTGCACACACCGTCCACCGCCATCGTCCAGGCAGAACCATCGGTCCGCGGGCGCGACGCCTGGAGCCTGATTCCGTCGTTCGCCGAACGGCGCATGGCCGCGGGCCAGCCGATCTCCCTGATGCACGTGCCCGAGTACGACACGCGCTCCGACGCGGTCCAGAAAATCTACGCCTTCGCCGACGCAGACGCCGCGTGGGCCTCGGCGCGCAGCCTCGGCATCGACTACCTGTGGCTCGACGCCACCGACCGCGCGGCGTATCCGAACGCCGCGAAGTTTGCCGACCATCCGGAGCTGTTCTCGCCGGTCTTCACCGGCGGCGACGTCGTCGTCTATCAGCTCAGCCGCGACGGTAACGCCAGAACGTCCGGAAGCCGATGAACCAGTCGCGCAGCCCGATCTTCTTCCCCTCGGCCTTCGTGCGCGGCGCGTAGCGGATCGGCACTTCGACGATGCGCGCACCGCGCGCGACCATGCGCGCGGTAATCTCGTGGTCGAGCTCGAAGCCGCTGGTCTCGAGCGGCAGCGCGGCGAGTTCCTCACGGCGAAACAGCTTGTAGGCCGTCACTGTGTCCGTCAGCCAGATGCCGGTGAACACCAGCGCAATCAGGCTCAGGCTGCGTCCGCCGAGGTATGCGGCGAGCGACTGGTTCGCATGCTTGCCCGACTGCAGGTAGCGGCTGCCGTAGACGACCGTTCCGCGGCCTGACAGCAGCGCGTCGAGCATCGGCAGGTAGTCCTGCGGGTCGTACTCGAGGTCGGCGTCCTGGATGATCAGGTAGTCGCCGGTGGCCCTCGCAATGCCGGCCCGCACCGCCTTCCCCTTGCCGCCGTTCTGCGGCATCCGTATCAGCGTCACTCCTGGTTCGGCTTCCACGATGGCGGCCGTGCTGTCGGTCGAGCAGTCGTCAACGACCAGAATCTGCGACTCGAGCCCGAATCGCGACAGATCGACCGCCTTGATCTGCTGTAGCAGGCTGCCGATGAAGCGCGCTTCGTTGTAGGCGGGGATCACAATCGACAGGACGGGCACGTCAGCTCCGGGCACGCAGGTAGTGTTCGATGAACGCGAGTTCCTCCGGCGTATTGACGCCGGTCGACTCCTGCGCGTCGACGCACGGGAAGGTCAGGACACCACCCTGCCTGTCCATCCACGGGATGAACGGCAGGAAGTTGCGCTCGCCCGTGCCCTCGCCCACCATCGGCATCGTGGCATAGCGATGCAGGTCGTCGAGGAAGGCGCGGCGCGACAGGCTGAAGAGCCCCATGTCGCTCTCGCCGATGGCCGGCATGGCGTCGCCTTCGCGGCGCTGGAGCACGCGCGTGATGCGGTGGCGGGAATCACGCAGCAGGTGGATGTAGGGATCGGGACGTGTGCAGGTCGGCATGACGATCGGCGCCGCCGGGTTCGCCTGCGTGCGCTCGGCCAGTCGCGCCACGGTGAGCGGATGTACACCCACCTGGTCGCACCAGGTGATCCAGACGTGTGCGGCCACGCCGGCCCCAACCGCGGCGTGCGCGATCGTGATGGCGTCGAGCATCCCCGTCGGCTGTTCCTGCACGACGACCGATGCCAGCAGGCCGCGCGCGTCGAGGTGCTGCGTCACGGCGGCACGCGCAACCGGATTGGTCACCACCACGACGCTCTTGACGTACGGCTCGTACACGTCGATGAGCCGGTCGATCATGGCGCGCCCCAGTACCGGCACCAGCACCTTGGGCAGCGTCGACTTGAGGCGTGAACCGGTGCCCGCCGCCGGGATCACCAAAACGCGGCTGTCCCGCCCTTCAGCGGGCGGCAACCGAATGACTCCCCTGCTCGTCGGTCACCAGTGGCGCGTCGGCCGCACTCGCCTTCGGGACGGCGGCAAATCGACCGGCCACGAGCGCGGCGAGCGCCTGCAGCCCTTCGAGCACGCTCGTGCGCTTGACCAACTCCGGCGAGATCGGCATGAACTGCACCGGGATTTCGACGATGTCCGCCTTGCGCCGCAACAGGCGTGACAGCAGATGCTCGTTCGCGAACTTGTGCGTCAACGGCACGTCGAGCTGGACGGCGTCGGCGGCACGGACGGCGCGCACCGCCGACAGCGTGTCGGAGATGTAGCGGCCGAACAGCGCCAGGCACGACAGGCTGAGCACGTGGCTGCCGGTGTAGCTGAGCCAGCCGAGCAACGCATGGCGGCGGAAGCGGAACCGGTACGACGCCTCGATGTCGCGCACCGACAGGCGGCGGCTGCCCCACACCGCGTCAAGCCGGCCAGAGGTCAGGCTCGATGCCAGCCCGACGACGTCTTCGCCGCGATACATGCCCGACGACTCGAACAGGACCACGTAGTCGAAGCCGCCGTCACGCACCGCGGCGCGAAACTGCTCGTCGACCGTCGTCGCGCCTGCGGCGAGCGGCTGCAGCGGAACCGGCAGCGACTGCACGAACGCGGCGTCCATCGGCTCGCCTTCGTAGAAGATCGCCGCCTGGATCGGCAGGTCGGCGAGGCCACCGCGCACCATCTCGACGATCGACTGCGCCCGCTTGTTCGCCGAGCCGGCGTCGTGCAGGAAGATGGCGACCCGCTGCGGTTCGTGCCGGTGCAGCAGCGACTGGATGAAGGGGCCGAGGATCTTGCCCGCGTCGTGGCGGCCGGTGACTCCGTCCTCGTAGTTGGCGATGCGCACGAGCCGCGGATCTTCTAGCGTCTCGATCTGGCCGAGCGGCACGTACGGCGTCGCGGTTTCGACGCGCCCTGGATCATTCACGAAGTAGTGCGTGATGAGGCAGGGCATCGGCGTCTGGCGCGTCCCCTTGCCCTGCAGGTAGTAGCGCGCGCGCGCGATGATGTCGACGGCGGTGCTGCCGGCAATCTCGGCATCCGCCTGGATGTTGGTGATGAGCAGCTTGATCGCGCGCAGGTTCCTGGCGATCGCCTCGCTCAACCCGGGCGTGAGATAGGACGGGAACAGGCTCGAGTGCTGTGTACCAGGCGCGTAGATGATCAGGTCGGCGTCGGCGAGCTTCGCCAGCAGCCGTGGGTTCAGCCCCGGCTGCACGGCACGCTGCGCAAACAGCGCTGCCGCCGCAGCGGGCGTCGTCAGGCTGGCGCGATCCCCCGCCGACAGCGGCGGCGCGATGAGGTAGATGTCCTGGATCCGGTTGTGGCCAGTCGAGCCGACGATCTCTTCTTCGCTGCCAAGCACCGTGCCGTCCGCACCGATGGCCACGAGGTGCGCATTGGTGCCGTCAGTGACGTTCTCGATGACGCCGATCGGCAGTCCGAGCAACTGGCAATAGTCGTCGACCGCCTCGTTGAAGCGGCGGTGACACCGCAGGTAGGAGCCGGCGAACACGAGGTTGCCGATACTGCAGTCGCTGAAGGCGAACGGCCGGCCGGTCGTGGCCAGTTCCTCGGCAAAGGCCTCGACCCGATCGAGGGCCGCCGGCCAGGCGGCAGCGCGCCCCCTCACGATCGCCAGGGCCTCCGCAGCGGCAAGGTCGTCGGGAAGCCGCGCATCGAGCATGTCGATGAAGGGGGCCGCACAGGTGCCCAGATCGAGGGCCAGGCGCGAGGCGTTCTTGCGGAAGTCGGAAGGACCGAGGCTGTCGACGAGGAAGCGCCGGATTTCTCCGGTCGACTTCCCGTCGTCATAGCCGTTGATGGCGAGTGTCAGCTCTACTCGCGGGTCGCGGAGGAGCCGCTTCGAGAGCATGCTCGACCCGCGGCCTCCCGAGAAGAGCACCACCCGCGCGGACGGTACGGTGGAGGTCTGGGTCGGCGCCATCCCGCAGCGGCTACTCAGAGAGCGTGCTGGAGGCGGCGGCTGGCACGCGAGCCCGTGCGCCGCGCCGCTTCTCGCGACTGGCACGAACGAGGAACTTCACGTACGGCACCACCTGTTTCACCGCCGCCACATTCATCTGGCAGGGGCTGAGGCAGGTCGGGCACTGTTCGTCACGCACCGAGTCGCGGTGCTGCTGGCTGGTGGCGCGGAAGTACAGCTCCTCGGCGTCGTCGGTCACCACATTCCCGAGGACCTCGCTGTTCTCGCAGAAGAACAGCCCGCCGTCGGGGTTGAGCATGATGCCCTGGTTCTGGAACGGGCACGGCGCCTCGCGGTGGTAGCCGTTGCCGATCATGTCGGCGTAGTGCATGTGGATGTAGTTCTGGCCATCCAGCAGCGGATCCATGCGCACACGCTCGAGGAAGAACTGGCGGAGGCGCTCCTCATCGCGGCCAATCGGCTTGACCGTATTCGACAGGTCGCCGTTACCGAGCATCGGGTCCGAGAAGCGGACCATGTTGAACACGATGTCGAGGTGTTCCTTCTTGGCCCACGCGAGGATGTTCTCGCAGTCGTCGATGTTCCTGTTGAAGATCGTGGCCGACACGCCGAAGTTGAACGGCACGCGCTGCTGCAGTTCCTTCATCGCCGTGATGGTCTGGTTGGCCTTTTCGAAGCCGTTCTTCACCTGGCGGACTTCGTTGTGCATCTCGCCGACGCCGTCGATCGACACGCGCGCGCTGAAGATGATCCCCTTCTCGGCGCAGTATTCCGCCACCTTGGTGATCATCGGAATGGCGCGGTGCGGAGTCAGGCCGGTGGTGTTGATGCCGTACTTGCGCAGCTTCGGCAGGCGGTCGATGATCGCCTTCGACACCTCGACCATGTCGTTACGCGTGGTCGGCTCGCCCCCGGACAGCATCGCCATCTCGATGTTTTTCCAGAGCGGGTTCTGGAAGGTCTTGTCGATCTGCTCGAGCGTCATGTCCGTCTTGCGGTCGCCGCGTTGCCAGTTGCTACACATTTCACAGCGCGCGTCACACACGAAGGTGCAGTGGAAGATGAGCACCGTCGGGTGGATGGGGTGGTGCTTCGCCACGTAGGCGTTGAAGAGGTCGCGCGGGGCGCTGAGGGCCGCCTGCGTCAGGTACTTCAGAGCGTAGGTCTGTGCCATTGAACCTCTTGATTTTACGCTGGTTAGCCGTCATCGTAAAGCCAGTGATTCAAAGCATAGCCCCGACAGCCCCCGAGCGACTGTCGGATGCCTCTACCGTCCGGCTCGTCCGCGCCAGCCTCCTGCTGCTGTTCACCTACATCTTCCTGGCGAACGCGTGGATGGGCGACGACGCCTATATCACCTACCGCGTGGTCTGGAATTTCGTGCATGGCTACGGGCTGACGTTCAATCCGGACGAGCGCGTGCAGGCCTATACGCATCCGCTCTGGATGTTCGTGATGTCGGCCGCCCACTTCGTGACACGCGAGTTCTTCTTCACCGGAACCGTCGTCTCGTGGGCCTTCGACATCGCCACGCTGGTGGTGCTGATGCGCTGGACGAAGACCGTCCCCCGCGCCGCGGTGCTGGTGGTCTGGCTCCTGACGTCGAAGGCGTTCGTCGATTACACCGACTCGGGGCTCGAAAACCCGCTCAGCTACCTGCTGGTGGCGCTCTTCTACGCCGAATACCTCGACCGCACCTGGGGGCAGGTTCCCGACGGCCGAGAGTTGAGGCGCCTCTTCCTCATCGGCTCGCTGGCGTTCCTGAACCGGCCCGATGCGGTGCTGCTCTTCGCCATTCCGCTGGCCGAACTGCTCCTGGCGGCGTTGCGGCGGAGGCCGAGGAAGACGGTGGTGCCTGTGCTGGTGGGTATGGCACCGGCCGTGCTCTGGCTGGCCTTCGCCACGTTCTACTACGGCTTCCCGCTCCCGAACACCTACTACGCCAAGGTGGCCAACGGCATCCCGAAACTGCTGATGTACAAGCAGGGTGCGGCCTACGTCCTCAATAGCGCCAGTCACGACCCGCTCACCCTCGGGACGATCGCCCTGTCGCTGCTCATCGCCGTGCCGATGGGCCGTGCGGCACGACGCGCCGCGCTGTCGGCCCTGCTCTACTGCCTGTACACGGTCAGCGTCGGCGGCGACTTCATGAGCGGCCGCTTCTTCGCGCTCCCCTTCCTGATTGCCGCGATGACTGTGGCGCCCGCGGCGGCAACGGTGGGCGCCCCGTGGGTGCTGGCGGCACTGGTCGGCTACAACGTCCTCATGCCGATCGTGCCGATCAAGACCACCGGACGCTACGACGCGGCGTGGGCCTGGCGCTCGCAGAACGGCATCAAGGACGAGCGCGGCCACTACCACCAGGGGACGAACGTCCTGTTCTATAGCCCGTTCCGCCAGTTGCCTGATTTCGTCTGGGTGCGGGAGGGTACGAGCTTCAAGAACGGCACCGAGAAGGTGACAGTCCAGGGGAGCATCGGCTTCTACGGCGTCTCTGCGGGGCCGGAGAAATTCCTCGTCGACCGCAATGCGCTCTCCGACCCGCTGCTGGCCCGGATGCCGGTCTCACCGCGGCTCTACTTCGAGTTCTTCGCGGGCCACTACTTCCGCGACATTCCGGAGGGGTATCTCGACTCGGTCGATCAGAATCGCAACCTGCTGACCGACCCGCTACTGCACGACTACTACGACCACCTGCGCAACGTAACCCGCGGCCCGCTGTTCAGCACCTCGCGACTCAAGGACATCGTCCTGCTCAACGTGGGGCGCTACCGGAACCTGAGCGAGCAGATCCTGAAGCGGCGGTCGATCGCGCTCTCGATCAGGGCTGACAACGAACGTTTCCTCACCGACGTGGGCGACCGCGATCCGGTGGCCGGCGCCCTCAGGGCCACCAGTGGCCGCGCTGGCTACGTGCAGTTCGGGCCTGAAATTCCTGCCGCCACAGGGGCGTACCGGGCACGCTGGATTGGCGCCATCGAAGGCGCGCCGGACGGCCCCGTGGGCTACGTTGAAGCGTGGCTGGGGCCGGACAGACGGATTGCTCGCGAACCGGTCACCCTCGGCCCGACGCGCGACGACCATCTGCTGGCGACGCTCGACTTCACGGTCCCGGAGGGCGGGGTCACCGCACTCGACTACCGCTTCTTTCTCAATGCCGGGGTGCGCATGACGCTCGAACGCGTGGAGCTGTACTCGGGAACGGCGATTCCGGCCACGACCCCCTGATTTATCGGCAGATAAGAGGCGCTCGCCTCTCATATGCAAACAGAAAAAGGGGACGTGGCCTTCCGGCCAGGTCCCCTTCCCTCTTTACCTGCGTCGTGAATCGGCTCTGCTTACCGGCTGGCAAACCCCGGCCTGGCCCGGCCCGAGACCCACACCTGGCGAATGATCGCCTGGTCGACCGAGGCGCCAGCGGCGCCGCTGCGGCCGACCGGGGAGCCCAGATAGATGACGTGCGGCGTCGGGTCGTAGGCGCGGCCCTTGAAGTTCTTGCCGATGTTGTAGACGGTGCGACCGTCCACGCCCCCCTCCTTGATCAGCAGGTTGAAGCGGTTGGCGCGCCACGTCGCCTGCCAGAGGTAGGTCTGGTTGGCGAGAAAGTTGTAGAACTGGCGCTCAGGACCCTCGGTATCGACCTGATCATCGTGCGTGATGAAGCGCCACGCGATGATGCCAGCCGGGTCGCCACGCTTCTCTACCGTCATGCGGCGGTTGTTGGTGACGATGTCATCGAAGCCTTCGCCCATGGCGAACAGCTTGGTCTTGTCGCCGTCCGTGTTGGCGGGCATGCCGGTGACGAGCAGCGAGAACTCGCCTTCGCTCAGAGTCTGCGGCAGCTGATAGGCCACGTAGCTCTCCTGCGACTCGAACTTCAGGCCGACGCCTGGGATGAACGTGAGCGGGCCAACCATCGAGCCGACCGTCTTGCCGTTCAGCAGTGGGTCGTACAGTTCAGTGCCGCGAATGTAGCCGGTGCTGGCAGGAGCCACGAAATTGGCCCGCGCCGACCACGGCCCAACGTCTGACCCGATTTCCGCCCGCGCCTGCCAGGAGTACGCCTGGTCGCCCTCGAACTGAGTGGTGACCGTGTGGGCGGTCACTCCGGCGCCGCCGGCCGCGACGTTCGCGACCTCGTACGCGAGCGTTCCACCGGCATTGAAGACCTGAAAACGATAGGCAGGGCTGATACCTGCGACGTACTTGGCCGACGAGTTGTTCAGCGTCAGGACGACGTCGAGTGACTGCGGTTGCTGCCCGTTGACCGGGGACTGTGCGCTGGGCGCAGTGGCCTTGAGCGTGGACCCGTCCGGATTGGCGGACGCGGCGGTCGGGGTCGACGAGTGTGGCGAGGCCGGTGCCTGTGGCGACTGGGTGCACGCTGCGGTGGCGACCAGGGCCAGCACGGCAAGGCAGGCGTATTTCCGCGTCATCGTCTTGCGCTCTCCATAAAGGAAGGATGAACTTACGATTTGATTACGTTGACACTATACCAATAGGTCAGTGCAACTAGAGACACGGACCGGAAGGTCTTCTGGCGGGGCTCGCCAAGGGCCTGGACAGCGCGTCGCCAGCCTTGAAGGCTACTGCTCGAGTCGTTGCGTGATGGCGGCGTAGAACAGATCGGCCATCTTCTGGTAGCCGGTTTCGGACGGGTGTAAGCCGTCGGCGCCGAGCAGGGTGTCGACCTGGCCCGAGAACGCCTGGTAGATATCCACGAGCGGCACGCCCTCCGACGAGGCCAGGCTCCGGACCTGCGTGTTGGCCGCGAGCACGTCCTCGATGTTGTCGTCCCAGTCATAGCCGCGGCACGCGCCCTTCCGCTGCGGCAGCAGCGTGCCGAGGAATACCGTCATGCCGCGCCGCTTCCCTTCCTGCACCATCGTCCGCAGACTGGACACGACGGTAGGAATGGCCGAGGCCTGGGTCGGGGTGCCGGCGTGAATGTCGTTGATCCCCTCGAGCAGCAACAGCGCCTGCGGCGTGTCGTTGTTCAGCACGCGCGGCAGGTCGAGGGCACCGGCCGCCGCGGTCTCGCCGCCGTTGCCTTCGTTGATGATCGTGATCGACTGGGCGGCATAGCGAGCCGCGAGCGCCGCCTGCAGTTTCACCGGATAGGAGACGGCAGAAAAGCCGGGCGGACGCAGTTCGCTGACGCGGCTCAGGAACGCCATGTCCTCGAGGACCGCGTCGAGTCCGGTCAGGGTCGTGGTGCGGCACACCTGCACGAACCCCTCGGTCATGCTGTCGCCGAACGCCACGAACCGGGTGGCACTGAGGCGCGGCACGCGGGCGACGGTGACCTGGAACCCGCACGAAACCGTCTGCTTCTTGTCGTCCTGCGCGGTGCAGGTGACGTTCGAGGTGCCGGCCGGGAAACGGCTTCCCGTCGTCGGCGTGCACGTGGTGGACACCACGCCCGACCCGCCGCTGACGGTCGGCCCCGGATAGGTGACGATGACGGGAGCGGCGTCGAGAGACTGCGCGTTCTGGGCCACCGGACAGCTGATGCTCAGCACGTTCACCGGGGTGGGAGTGACCGGGTTCTTGCCGCACCTGCCGGAGGCCAGCGCGACGAGGAACACGAGCGAGCCGCGGACCAGGTTACTCGAGGGCAATCCGCACCTGGCACCCGAGGCCACGCATGTCGTTGACAGACCGGTTCACTTCGGCCGGACGGAACATCACGCTCGACTGGATGGTGAGCGGCACGAGGCGCGCGCCTGCCGGCACGTCGATCGCGAAAAACTGTTCCTGGTTTCCGGGCATCGCCACCTGCTGCGTGCGTCCCCCGCTGGTCACTGACACCGTGCCGGCCATTGGCCCGGTCGACAGCGTCAGCGTCATCCGCGTGGCGCCGGACGGCGCCACGAGCACGGTGGTCGCGGCGGTGCCGCGCGTCCAGAACGTGCCCATCTCGGGATACGCCTCGCCATCAGTGTAGACGAGGTAGCGCCCTGGCGAATCGGAGAGCGATTCGATCAGCCGCGCGGGCCGCGGATCGCGCTGCGATGGCGGCACGACCTCGACCGGCACCAACTGCACGTCGGTGATGGCGCGCGCCACCTGCAGGTCGGGGACCCGCACAACCAGACGCCGTGCCGCTGCCGGCAGCGACACCTCGAAGCGAGCGGGGTTTCCGAGCGAGCCGGCCACGCGACCGAACGTGGCGCGCGGTCCCACGAGGCTCACTTCCCCTTCGCGCGGCCGCGACGAGCCGAACCAGACGGAGGCGTCGAACCGTCCCGGAGGCAGGTTCAGTGGGCCGAGCTCGAACGGCGACCGGGCATCAGCCGGCACGTCGGGCCGGATATGAATCGTCGTGAGCTGCCGCAGCCGGTCCGGCGTTGTCCGCGACAGGGTCGAGTAATCGAGCGTGCGGTGCCGGTTGGCGTCGATGCGCCAGAGTACATCGAGCGCGCCACGCCGAGCCGTCACCTCGCGGACGGCGGCCGCGGGTCGCGCGGAAATCACCGCACCGAGCAGCAGGAACGTTGCCGACGCCACACCCGCGAGCGTCCACGCAGACGCGCGACGCCTGCGCGACCACCCCACGATCACCGCGCACGACACCAGCGCCGCCGCCAGCCACGCGGCGAGCGGCGCGATGTGCGTGGCCCAGTCGGGGTCGGTGAAGGTTGGTACGACCAGCGCGAGCGGCGACCCGGCCTGCAGCAGTTCGAGGATCTTCGACTGGCCGTGCGGATCGCTGAACAGCGTGAGCCGCGCCGGCTCCACCAGCGCCACAGCCACCACGCCAAGACCAAGGGCCAGCCACAGCCCGACCAGCGCGCGCGACCAGGCCGCCTGCGCCCGTGCGATGCCGAGGGCGACGAACGGCGCCAGGCACGGCAGCACCGGCACGAAGAAGCGAGCGGGCGCGCTCGATCCGCCCCAGAACATGTAGAGCCGTGCCGTGCTTCCCACGAATGCCGCGATCGTGAGCAGTAGAATGACGGACGCAAAGCGCAGGCGCGCCTCACGCAGCCCGAGCCAGACGCCGGCGATCGCCATGAGATACAGCGGGCTGTAGAACAGCAGGCCGAACTTCTGGTCGAAGAACAGCCCGAGCAGTCCGTGCGGGATGTTCTCGGTGAGGACGTAGATGCTCGAGTACGCCCCGTACGGCGCCTCGGGATCGAACTTGCCGTAGAGCACGTAGAACGAAGAGAGCCAGGCCGCGCACGAGAGCGCGATCGGCGTGCCGAGCGCGAACAGCTTCGCCGGTTGCTTCAACAGGCGCAGGCCGAGCCCGAGCGAGAAGAACGCCAGGAACACGATGAACTTCGTATGCAGCCACGGCAGCCACGCGAGTGCCAGGCCGCAGAGCACCCAGCGCGCCGCCGTGCGCCGCTCGACCGGTTGCAGTAGCCACAGCGCGCCCCACGCCACCAGCAGCGCCCCTGGCATCTCGGGGAAGATCGCCCAGCTGTGCGGAATGAAGGGCACGGTGAAGCAGACGCCGAGCCAGGTCAGTGCAGCCACGGTCCGCCCCGCCAGCAACTCCGCCAGGTCGAACACGGCCAGCGCGGTGAGCGCCGCCAGCAGGCCGATGAAGGCGACGGCACCCAGATAGCCGGCGACGGCGTAGACCGGCAGCAGCAGGACCGGCAGGCCTGGCGCGTGGATCGAGTAAATCTGCCCGTTCTGCCCGCGTTGCATGTAGTCGGGTCGAAGGTCGCCACCGAAGAACGCCCGGTAGTCACGGCGCTGGTGGTTGTTCTCGATCTGCAGGTCGCCGTCGCGCAACAGACTTTCGGTGATGACGAGATAGTGCGGCTCGTCGCCGCCGATGCCGTTGGTGCTCACGGCCCACAGGCCGAATCCCACGTAGGCCGCCAGGCTGATCGCAAACACCGTGCGGCGTCCGAGCGTGGCCATGCCGGCGACGACCGACGCCACGGTGTCGAGCCGCAGGCACGCGCGCACAATCGCCACCGCTACGAGCAGCCACTGCGCGGGCCCTGCGAGCACGAGCAACAACGGCAGGCGGTCACCCACGATTGGTAGATACGGAACGACTCCGGCCCAGAGGACGACGAAGACCCCAAGCGCCCGCGAGGCAGCCGCGACCCGCCCGGCGAGGTGAATCGCGCCGTAGGCGGCGACGCCGGCAACCATCCACACCAGCAGGTGCCAGGAGGGCGACAGTAGCGCCAGCCGCACCGGCCCGCTCGCCGGCCAACCGACGATGTGCACCGAGGCCGGAAGCAGCCAGAGCGTGACGGCGATCGCTTCGAGCGCGGTCAGGAGCCGCGCCTGCTCGCGCACACTCGCACGCGCCGGAGTGCTCGCGGTCGTCACTTCCGCAGCACCGCCATGTAGTGGGCCGAGTAGACGCCGGCCGCCGACCGTTCGAGCGCGCGCTCGAGCGGCGCGAACACCCGGACGATCGGCGCCGGCACGAAGTCCGGCAGGAACGTGAAATACCGCACATCGACGGTGGGTGCATCGGTGTAGTCGTCGAGCGTGTGCGCCAGCAACCAGCGCTCCACACCTTCGTCGATGCAGTTCAGCGACGGGAAGACGTAGCCCATGTAGAAACGGAAGAGGACGTTGCGCGTGTTGATTTCGTGGACGAACAGCAGGCCGCCCGGCTTCAACACGCGGAACAGTTCGCGGAAGGCGCGGCGCTGCTCCTCGACCGAGTTCAGATGGTGCAGCACGTTGATGATGTAGAGGAAGTCGAAGCTATCGTCCGCGGCCGGAATATCGAGCACCGACCCGACTCGCACAATCCCCTCGACGCCGACGTTGCGCGCGGCCAGGCGGACCTGCCCCGCCGACATGTCGATGCCGTCGACCTCGAATCCGAGGGTCCGCATGCGGGCGACATACGCGCCCTGACCGCAGCCAACGTCGAGTCCACGACGGCCGACGCCGCGCGCCTCGATCACGTCCTTCATCAGCGCGGTCTTGCGCAGCAGGAGCGCATGGCGCCGCGACTCGGGGATCTGGACGTCGTAGGCATCGGCGATGTCGTCGAAGTGGGTGTCACTGGCGAAGCGACCCGACCGCAGGTGCATCAGCACGAAGACCCAACCCAGGGCGACCGAGACGCCGACCGTGGCGAGGCGCACGCCGAACACCGTGAGCACCGCGTCCTCGGCCGCGAACCCGTGCGCGAAGAGCACCGCGAGCATCTCGCGTCCGGCCACCAGCACGCCGCCAGGCGTGAGCGTTGCCACGCTGGCGATGCCCGACATGCCGTAGGTCTGCACGGCGTCGGTCAGGCTCAACGCATGACCGGGCGTGCGCGCGAGCAGCCATAACCCGAGCGCCGGCAGCAGCCAGGCCACCACGCTGGTCGCGAGCGACGTGGCCCACGTGCGAAGGTCCGCGAGGCGCCGGAACGGCGCGGCGGGCGACGTATCGAACATGCGGGCGACGGGCGCGGCGAGGGCCACCACCACCGTGAGTGCCACTCGGCGCAATGGCGTCACCAGCGACAACAGCGCGCACGCCACCACGGCCACACTCCAGCGGTTGAGGCCGCCGTTCAGCAGGCTCGCCGCCGCCGCCAGCAGCGCAAGCGCCGACAGGTCGAGCAACCGCTCCCACACGTTCACGACGATGGTTGTGTGCACCGGCACCTGGCCGCGCGCCCGGTTCACCCAGGCACGCACGGCAATCTCCCCAGCCAGCAGCGGTGCGAACAGCAGGCCGAGTCCGGCGAAGTAGCCGACGTAGGCATCGCGAATCGGAATGCGGGTGTCGGCCCGGCGCAGCAGGAAGATCCAGCGCAGGCTGCGCAAGCCAATGCTCACGGCCGTCAGCACACAGGCGCCGAGGAACGGCAGCCAGAACCGCGCGTCAGGTGTGGGATAGGTCGTGAGATTGCCGACCAGGAGGATGGTTGCGGCGAGGCCAACGGCCAGGACCGCCGTGGCCGCGGCCAGCAGCACCACCCATGCCATCGCCCGCGGCGGGCGCGCGACGCGGGGCAGCGAGTCGTTCGCGCTGACGACCATCACGTCACGTGGTGGGCAGGGCCCCGGCCGGCTCGGGCTGTGCGCTGGCTTCGCGAATCTCGCGAATCACGTAGGTCGGTTTGTTCTGCGACTCGTGATAGGTGCGCGCCTGCAGTTCCGCCAGCAGTCCGAGCGTGACCAACTGGACGCCGGTGAACACCAGCAGGATGCCGAGCATGAGCAGCGGCCGGTTACCGATGGACTGCCCGTCGAACACCTTCACCATGGCGAGGTAGGTGAGGATCACCCCGCCAGGCGCCAGCATCGATAGCCCAATCAGGCCGAAGATCTGCACCGGACGCGTCGAGTAGCTGAGGAGGAACTTCACGGTCAGCAAGTCGAGAACGACGCGAATGGTGCGCGAGATGCCGTATTTCGAGGTGCCGTACAGGCGCGCGCGGTGGTTCACCACGACCTCGGCGATCTGCACACCCTGTTCGCTGGCAATGGCGGGAATGAACCGGTGCATCTCGCCGTACAACTTCAGCGGCTTCACCACCTCGGCGCGGAAGACCTTCAGCGAACAGCCGTAGTCGTGCAGTCGCACACCGGTCGCCCACGAGATCAGCCGATTCGCCAGCATCGACGGCAGCAACCGCGAGAGGAACGCGTCCTTCCGGTCCTTGCGCCAGCCGCAGACGATGTCGAGATCGTCCTTCTCGAGGCGGGCGACCATCGCCGGGATGTCCTTCGGATCGTTCTGCAGGTCGCCGTCGGACGTCGCGATGAAGCGGCCGCGTGCATGTGCGAAGCCGGCGGAGAACGCCGCGGTCTGGCCGAAGTTGCGGCGGAAGCGGATGACGCGCCAGCGCGGGTCGGCCGCCTGGATGCGCGACAGGACGGTGAAGCTGTCGTCCGTGCTCCCATCGTCGACGACGATCACCTCGTAGGGTCGGCCCCACGGGTCGAGGGCCGCCGTCACCTCGCGGTGCAGCGCCTCGAGATTCGGCGACTCGTTCTTGATCGGAATGATGACGCTGAGCTCAAGCATCGCGGAGACTGTAGTTTACCGTCAGGCGGTGCGCCGCGTCTTCTGATACAGCATGTAGCCGCCCAGTCCGACCGCCATCAGCAGCGCCAGGGTCAGCGACACCGTCCGGCCGTTGTTCTCGAGGAACTGCAGCGCGGCATCGCCGTACCAGACGGCGAGCGCTCCCTCGCCAAAATAGCGGATGCCCCGGCCGATGCCGATGGCCACCGCGAATCGCACCGGGCTGATCCCGGCCGCCCCGGCCAGCAGCACGAAGATCTTGAACGGCATCGGCGGCGGCAGCAGCGACGGAATGAGCACCGCCATCAGGCCGTAGCGCCGGAAGACACCGAGCGTCCGCTCCACCTTCTCGGCACTGAAGCGGCGCTGCATGAACTGGTCGCCCTTCCGGCCGACCCAGTACAGCATCAGGCAGCCGATGACCGAGCCGATGGTTGCACTGGCCGCATACAGCAGCATCCGCGACTTGTGCTGCGTCGTCATCCAGACCAGCAGGATGTCGACGACTTCCGGCAGCGAGATGAAAGACGAGTCCAGGAGAGCGGCGAGGAACAGACCTGGAGCGCCCAGTCCCAGCGCAATGACCTGGATCCAGTCGACGAACTTTCGCATACGTGAACGCGTGATTGTACCCCGAGGGTACAATCCCGTCGTGCAAGATCCGTGGTGGCGGCGCGGTCCGCTGGTATCGATGACCTGCGCGGCGGCGCTGCTCGGCATGCTGGTTGCGCTCCGCTACGCGCAACTCGGGCTCACCCTCAGACACTACGACGCACGCGGCCACCTGATCGTGGCGCGGCGCATCTTCGACAGCATCACCCCTGGCTGGCAGCAGATTGGTGCGGTCTGGTTGCCGCTGCCCCACCTGCTGAACGCGCTCCCGGTCCAGATCGACGCGCTCTATCGGACCGGTGCGTCTGGTGTGGCGCTGTCCGTGCTGTCGTTTGCCGTTGCCTGCGGCGCCATCGGCTGGGTCATCGCGGCGCTGACCGGGTCGTGGCTCGCCGCTGCCGCCGGCACGCTGGTCTTCGCACTGAACCCCAACGTGCTCTACCTCCAGGCGACGCCGATGACCGAGCCGCTGCTCATCGCGTTGAACGTCGCGTCGATCGCGCTGCTGCTCGCCTACTGCGAACGCGTGATCCGGCCGTTCTCGCGCGACTGCGAGCCGCCAACCATACCTGTGGTCGGCAGCGCGTTCGCGCTGGCCTGCCTCACCCGCTACGAGGCCTGGCCGGTCACCATCGGCGCGCTCGTCGCCGCCGTGTGGGTGTTGTGGAGGCGCGGCGTGCCTCTGCCTCGTGCCGCGCGCGCCATCACCGCGGTGGCCGTCTACCCCGTCGTGGCCATCGTCGCCTTCACCATCTTCAGCAAGATTGTCGTGGGCGCCTGGTTCGCCAGCGGCTTCTTCGTTCCCGATAACCCGGCACAGGGGCATCCATTCGACGCCGTCAATCAGATCGTCTGGGGGCTCCATGCGTTGAGCGGGTCGGGCGTGCTGCTCGCCGCACTCGCCGGCATCCTCGTGCTGGCGACAACCGGGCTCTGGTTCGGCGACCGCGCCGCCAACATCCTGCCGCTCGCGCTGTTCGGCACCGCGGCGGTGCCGTGGAGTGCGTTTGTCGACGGCCATCCATACCGCATCCGCTACATGGTGCCGCTGATCGCGGCACAGGCGATCTGCGCGGGTGTGGCAGCCGGCAGTTGGCGCAAGGCACGCGTGCCGCTCGCCGTCGTCCTCGTGGCGCTGGCGGCCGCCGAACTGCGCCCGATGAACGACACGGCGCCGATGGTGCTCGAGGCGCAGTGGGACCGGCCGAATGCCGCGAAGCGCCTGGCCGTGACCTCGTGCCTGCAGGCCGACTACCGCGGCGAGACTGTCATGGCCAGCATGGGATCGCTCGGCCACTACATGCAGGACCTGGCCAGTGCCGGGTTCTCCATCCGCGACTTCCTGCACGAGGGAAATGGCGACATCTGGTTGAACGCGCTCGATACGCCGCGGCCGTTTGCGGGGTGGATTCTGATCGAGGAGAAAGCCGAGGGCGGCGACATGCTCGCGCAGATCGTGCGGACGCGGCCGTCGTTCCTCGATGGCTATGCGCGCGTGTGTGAAGGGGCGGGGCTGGCGCTCTATCGACGCGCCGACTGAAAGACGGCGAGCGACGCAGGCCTGTGGGATCAGGCCCGCGTCTCCCACCTGGGAACGTTCACGCTCAGAAGTGAACGTTGACCGTCGCGAGGTAGTTCCAGCCGCCGAGGTCGATGACGTCGCCCGAGAAACCCAGGCCGACCGCCAGGTCGCCCTGGGCCGTCTGCCAACGGACCTCAGCACCCAAGTCCCACGCGCCGAGCGGCACGCGCACCCCGCCGAGCACCGTCGGCCCCGTGGCCGTGCCGCTGCCGGCGAACGTGTCGCGGAAGACGCTCTTGTCCGTGAAGTCGACGAACTCCCCGGCTTCGCTATAGCGATAGTTGATGACCGCCACGCCCGCACCAATGTAGGGCTGCAGGCCTCCGGACCGGCCGAGCGGCAGGAACCGGACCGTGGCGGTGAACGGCACCGTGCGCAGCTTCAGGTCCTGCTCGATCTCTGCGCCGTTCCGGTTCACCAGATTGGCGTAGACGCTCGGCACCGTGCGCTTGTAGATGCCGACGCCAAGGCCGGCATCGACGAATTCGTTCAGCCCCACCAGGTATTCGGCGCCGGCGGTGCCGCCGTTGAAGTCCTTGATGTCGAACGCGAGGAAGTCGAGGTTGTTCCGCAGGACGTCCTGCCGATCGCGGGCGTCCTCCCCCTTCGGAACAAAACCACCGACATAGACATTCAGGGACTGCTGGGCAAAGCTCGTCGCGGGAGCGAGCAGTCCGGTCAGCACAAACAGCGCAGTGGCAACAGTGAGACGACGCATGGCTCTCCTCGTAGGGCGCGGGCCTGTGGCCCCCGCGCCGGAACGTGGCCTGTGACAGGCGCACTGTTCAACTGACAAAGCAGGAGCGATGCCAGCCCAGGTCGCGATTTATGGAAGGAAAACAGATGCGCCAGCCACGAGTGTCTCCAACCGTGGTCACATCGTCCGGTCCGGCCTACAGTCCGCGGCCGAGTTTGGTGTGGAAAGCGCCGATCACGTCCAGCATCTGCTGATGGATGACGCCGTTGGTCGCCAGGACCGTGCGCGTGCGCGAGGTGAACGGGTTGCCGGCGTAGTCGGTAATGCGACCCCCCGCCTCGCTCACCAGCAGGCCGCCTCCGGCGATGTCCCACGGCTTGAGGTCGCGCTCCCAGAAGCCGTCCATCCGGCCGGCAGCGACCCAGCAGAGGTCGATCGCGCCCGACCCCAACCGGCGGACCGCACGGGCGCGGCCGACGAAGTCGGCAAACAGTCCGACGATCTCCTCGATGCGCGAGTGCACGTCGTACGGGAAGCCGGTGACCAGCAGCGAATCGATCAGCGTCTCGGACTTCGAGACGTGCATCCGCGCGCCGTTCAGGAACGCGCCACGGCCGCGCTCGGCCGTGAACAACTCCTTGCGTGATGGGTCGTACACCGCCGCAACCTCGGCGACGCCGTTCACCTCCAGCGCCACCGACGAACAGAAGATCGGCAACCCGTGGGTGAAGTTCGTCGTGCCGTCGATCGGGTCGAAGACCCAGCACGGCCCTTCCGGCACGGCCGTCCCGCCGCCCAGTTCCTCGCCGAGGATGTCATGGTCGGGAAATCGTTCGGCGATCGTCGCGCGGAACTCGCGCTCGATGAACAGATCGACTTCCGTGACGAGGTCGATCGCCCCCTTCTTGTCGACCTGCAGGTTCGTGCCGACCCGCTCGAGCATCACGTTGCCGGCGCGAACGACGGCCTCGACTGCGGTAGTGAGGTAGAGCGACGACGTATCAGACATAGACAGGGATCTTCGGGAACGGAGGTGTGGATGCGAAGCGGTCAGGACGCGGTCACGCGTCAGGCCGGGTTGTCGGACGGAGGGACGGGCTGGGCGCGCTTGACCATGCGCATCTCCATGCCGCCCTCAGGGGCGCGACGCAGCGTCATCTCGTCCATGAAGCTGCGGATCAGGAAGAGGCCACGGCCGCTGCCCTTGAGCAGGTTCTCTGCAGCCAGCGGGTCGGCCACGCCCTCGGGGTCGAAGCCCTCACCCTGGTCGCGCACCGTCACGGCCAGTTCGGGACGCCCCTCGAACGTGCCCTCGTAGGTGACGAACACCCTCTTCCTGGCATCGCCCTGGTTGCCGTGCTTCACCGCATTGGCGACCGCCTCGCGGACGGCGACGCTGACCCAATGCAACGCGTCCTCGTCGAGTCCGACCTGCTTGCAGACGTGGTCCGTCAGGACCTGCAGCATGTCGAGCATGTCGTAGGAGCTGGTGAACTCGAGGCGGATGCTGAGCGGATGTGTGTGCGGCATGGACGCGAGGTTGAATACCACCCCATCTATTGCAGGATGTCAAGCCGACTGTCGTAAGATCGAGCGAATGTCTGTGGCTACGACTGCGACGATTACCCCTGCGACACGCGTGCAGGGACGGCTCACTGTTCCCGGCGACAAGTCGATTTCTCATCGCTACGCGCTGCTGGCCGCGCTGTCCGAAGGACGGTCCGAACTCGGCAACTACGCGCCCGGCGCCGACTGCCAGTCGACCCTCACCTGCCTGCGCGGACTCGGCGTCGAGATTACACGCAGCGGCAACACGGTCACTATTGAAGGACGAGGTCTCCGCAACTTCCGTTCGCCCTCCGCACCGCTCGACGCCGGCAACTCCGGCACGACGATGCGCATGCTGGCGGGGATTCTTGCGGCTCAACCGTTCACCGCCACCATGATCGGCGACGAATCGCTGTCGCGCCGGCCGATGCGCCGCGTCATGGAACCGCTTGGACTGATGGGCGCCCGCATCGACGCGGTCGACGGCCACGCCCCTCTCACCGTACACGGCACGGCTCTGCACCCGGTCCACTACACCCCCTCGGTACCGAGCGCCCAGGTAAAGAGCGCCGTCATTCTCGCCGGCCTCCACACCGACGGCACGACGGCCGTCACCGAGCCGGCCCAGACACGCGACCATACCGAGCGGGCCCTCGCGGCGTTCGGCTTCAACGTCACGGTCAATGGTCTCACCGTGTCGATTGCCGGTGGCCAGCGCGGACAGGGGCGCACCCTGCCGGTGCCTGGTGACTTCTCCTCGGCCGCCTTCTGGATGGTGGCCGCCGCCTCGCTGCCAGGCTCGACCATCACCATCGAGCAGGTCGGGTTGAACCCGTCCCGCACCGCCCTCATCGACATCCTGCGCCGCTTCGGCGCGCGCGTCGACGTGCATCCGGAATCGGTCGCGGCCGGCGAACCGCTCGGCACGATCGTCGTCACCGGCGACCGTCTCGGCTCGCTCGAGATCGCGCCTGACGAAGTGCCAGGCCTCATCGACGAACTGCCGGCCATCTCCGCCCTGGCGGCGCACGGCGGGCAGGTGACCATCCACGGTGCGGGCGAACTCCGCGTCAAGGAAAGTGACCGCATCACGACCCTCGTCACCGGCTTCCGCAACCTCGGCATCCACGCCGAGGAACACGGCGACGGCTACACGGTCCGCGGCAGCGGTGCGCCGACGGGCGGCGTCGCCGATGCCGGCGGCGACCACCGGATGGCGATGGCCTTCGCGATTGCCGCGCTCGCCGCGCAGCGGCCGTCGCGTATCGAGGGCTCGGATGCCGTCGTGATTTCGTACCCGGGATTCTTCGACACGCTGCAGCGACTTATCGCGTGAATACCGACAAGATCTACCTCGTGGGTTTCATGGGCGCCGGCAAGACGTCGGTGGCTCGTGCGCTGGCGCGCCGGCTTGGCTGGCGCGCGATCGATGTCGACGACCTCGTGGAACAGCGCGAGCGGCAACCGGTGGCGACCATCTTCGCCAAGCACGGCGAGCCGTACTTCCGCGCCGCGGAGCGGGCCGTCCTGATGGAGCAGATTCCGACGCGCCATCTCGTTGTGGCCACGGGCGGCGGCACGTTCGTCGATCCGCACAACCGCGCGGTCATCAAGGGCGACGGCGCGACGGTGTGGCTCGACGTGCCGATGCACCGCATCATCCAGCGCGTGCCCAATGACGGGCGACGTCCGCTAGCGGCCGACCGGGCTGAATTCGAACGGCTCTTCCTCATCCGGCAAGCGGCGTACGAGGATGCGCACTATCGCGTCGATGCCGAACGGGCCAGCATCCCGGCGGTGGTCGAGGAGATCGCTCACTGGCTGAATCCGTAGCCCCCATCGACCGATAGACCGGCCGGACTCGACAACCCTTATGCGCTATCTCGTCATCACTGACATCCACGCCAATCTCGAGGCGCTCGACGTCGTCCTCGCCGACGCCGCAGTCCGCGGCTACGACCGCACCCTCGTGCTCGGCGACATCGTCGGCTACGGCCCTGACCCGAACGCCGTCATCGAACGCGTGACCGGACTGCAGCCCTACGCCCTCGTGCGCGGCAACCACGACAAAATCGCATTCGGCCTCGACCAGGCCGAGGGGTTCAATGTCAGCGCCAGGGCGGCGGCCGAGTGGACACTGAACGCGCTGACGCCGGCGCATCGCGACTGGCTCATCAACCTGCCGAAGGGGCCGACGATCATCGACGACTGCGTCGAGATCTGCCACGGAACCCCCTTCGACGAAGATGAGTACGTCTTCGACGAGCTCGACGCACGCCGGGCCATCGACAGCGCACGGCAGCGCCTCTGTTTCTTCGGGCACACCCACGTGGCGATGGTGTTCAGGCTGGCAGCACGGTCGATTGGGTTCGTGGCGCTGACCGACACCCGTATCGCGCTCGATGCGGATGCGAAGTATCTGGTGAACCCGGGGTCGGTAGGTCAACCGCGCGACAGCGACCCGAGGGCCGCTTACGCCATCTTCGACGCGGGCACCAGACAGCTGGAGATGTATCGTCTCGACTACCCGATTGCACAGACGCAGCAGAAGATGGTCACGGCCGGCCTGCCGGAGCCGCTGGTGCGGCGCCTCGCCGCCGGCCGGTAGCGCCCACCTAGACCTGGCTGGCCTTCTTCGCCGCACGTTCCTCGCGGCGCCTCAACTCCATCGCATACGCATCACGCGCGGCACGTGAGCCGAGGATCCAGCCGATGACCAGTCCGACCAGCAGGACGGCCGGGATGAAGATGAAGTGCCCGGACGTCACCGGGTGGCTCCGCCCTGGCGCCGGCCGAGCTCCTTCATATCCTGCTCCACCTTCGCCAGACGCTTCCAGATGGTCCAGACGTAGAACACCATCAGCATGAGGAAGAACGCGTACGACGCCACGACGAAGCGCGCGGCCGGTAGTTCCTCACCGGGTGGCAGCGAGCTCATTGGGACGAACCCGTCCGAAGCCGCCTGCTGGGCAAAGGCGTTCGCGCCGAGCAGCACGAACGTCACGAGAGCAATCCAGGTGCGTCGAATCATGTGATCAGTCCTCGGCTGCGAGATACAACTCGTCGAGCGCCGCGCGTTGTTCCTCGAGGCGTATGCGGGCGGCGAGCAGCAGCCCCATGAACAGCAGGATGGTGAACGTGCAGAACCAGACGACGAACCACATCTCTGGCGAGGTCTCGCCGAGGGTGGTCATGACGCTGGTTTTCGGATGCACCGTGCGCCACCAGTCGACCGACTTGTAGACGAACGGCGCCGTGGCACCGCCGAAGATGCCCATGGCGGCGGCGAGCTTCTCGGCCCCTGGCCCGCCGTAGTTGCGGACAAGGATGTAGCCGAAGAAGATCAACTCCAGCAGGAATGCCATCGTCAAGCGCGCGTCCCACTGCCACCAGACGCCCCAGGCCTTGCGGCCCCAGAGCGACCCGCTGACCAGGCCGAACAGGCCGAAGATGACGGTGACCTCCGCGGCGGCCACAGCAATCCGGTCGGCCTTCGCCCACCCCTTGAACAGATAGAGCGCACTCGCCACGGTGCAGATGGTGACCGACACGGTCAGTGCCATCCAGGCCGGGAAGTGGAAATAGAAGATCTTCTGCACGAGCCGCATCGTCGATTCGTACGGCGCGTTCGCGATGGCGATCGGCGCATAGGCGAACATCAACGCCGTCATCGCCGCCACCGGCACAAACAGTTTTTTCATCGACACCCTCAGTCCAGCCTACTCGGTCATCAGCGGCTCGAACGTCCACAGCGACAACGTCACGAACACCACGTCGAAGAACGTTAGCAGCCCGATCCACAGCATGGCGACCGGTTCGTCCACCGGCGACGCCAGCAGCGCCGAGGTGCCGCGCACACCGGCAATGATCACCGGTATGGTAATCGGGTACAGCAGAATCGGTAGCATCACGTCGCGGGTGCGGGCGCGGACGAGCATCGCCGCGAACAGTGTCCCCACAGCCGCGTAGCCCACCGTCCCCAGGCCGAGCAGCGCCACCAGCAACAGCGGCCGCTCGAAGAACGGCGCCGAGAACAGGAACGCCACCATCGGCACCACGATGATTTCGGTCGCAAACAACAGGGTGACGATACCAAGGAGCTTCCCCAGGTAGATGGCCGGCCGTGGGGCCGGGGCCAGCAGCAGGGCTTTCAGGGTCTCGCCGTAGCGCTCCCGCTCGAACGTGCGCCCGAGCGCCAGGGTGCCCGAGAACGCAATGGCAATCCAGAGGATGCCGGCGGCCGCATCGACCGGCGCCTGCCCGTCCTTCACAAACGCGAACGAGAAGATGGCGACGCACGACACGGCGAAAAACAGCGTCGTCGAGAGGATTTCGTAGCTCTTCAACTCGATGGCGAAGTCCTTCTTCAGGACCAGCAGCGCCACCCTGAAGAACCTCATACCGACTCCACGAGGACGCGGTACTGCTGCCGGATGCCTGCGCTAGCGGCGACGTCGCACAACAGCCGGCCGCTGCGCACGACGGCCATGCGGGTGATGAGGCCGTCGGCCACGTCGAGGTCGTGCGTGGCGAGGACGATGATGGCCCCCTCGGCGGCGACCCGTTTCAGCCGGTCGGCGACGAGGCGCACGGCGCGGTCGTCGAGTCCGGTGAACGGCTCGTCGAGCAGCACGAGGCGCGGCCGATGCAGCAGGCAGCGTTCGAGCGCCAGCCGCTGGCGCATGCCGCGCGAAAACGACGCCACCTGGTCTTCGCCGCGGTCAGCGAGGTTGGCCTGCTCCAGCGCGGTGCCGACCAGCGCCTCCACATCCGCCAGCCCGTGCAGCCGGGCGAAGAACTCGAGGTTCTGGCGAGCGGTGAGTTCCGGGTAAAGGTGCAGTTCGTGCGCGAGCACGCCGATGCGGCCCCGAATGCCCTCGCCCACCTCACCAATCCGCTTGCCGCCGTAGGTGAGCGCGCCGGTAGTGGGGGCCACGAGCGTGGCCAGCATGCCGAGCAGGGTCGATTTACCGGCGCCGTTCGGTCCGAGCAGACCGACGATATCACCGGCGTGCATGGCCAGAGAGACGCGCGCCACCGCCTTCCTCCGGCCAAAGTGGCGGGAGAGGTCGGTCAGATCGACGCGGTCGAAGTCGAAGGTCACGTGCGGTCGGTCGTCCAGGAGGGTTGGGGCATCGACAGGCAGGGACGGTGGCGGCTCGTCAGGCCGCAACACCAGCCTTCCCCGTTGGATCCGGGCCGACCCCGTCTTCGTCGAGCGCACCGTAGATGTGCTCGAGCGCCTGCACCAATTCCTCGCGACGCCTGCCGTAGCGGGCGGCGTCGACCTTGCCGCGGCGATGGTCCTGCTCGAGCCGCACGAGGTCCTGCAGCAACTTCTCGCGACGACTGATGAGGCGCTTCCGCTCGGTGACCCGGTCGGCGCCCGCATCGCCAGGCCGCGTCGCAGCCCAGAGTCCGACGAGGATAATGACACCAGCGAGGACCAGCGAGATGTTGCGGGGGACGGCGCTGTGGTGAGGCAACCCCGTCAGCGTGATCGACAGCGGCGTGCCGGCGTTGAGCGCGGCGCCCGCGCCGATGATGACCGCGGTGCCCTCGGTGAACGTGTCCTGTACCCGGTCAAGCTGGGGCGACGTCATCGACAGGGCCCCTTCCTTCTTCGCGAGCACAATCGGCTCGGGGATGTTCGCCGGGAACAGCTGCGAGAACGACACGCTGCCGCTCGTGACGACAAACTCCGCGGCCACCTGGATGGCTGTGATGCCGGGCGGGAACGGACCGACAACCGTCACCACTCGCCCCTTGTTGCTCGCCAGCGGCGACGACCCCGCGATGACCGTGGTATTGGTTGCGTCGGCCGGCATCGTGAAGACGAACGGCTTCTCCGGATTCACCGGGCTGCTCGACGCGTTCACGATGTCGAGGATGTAGTAGACCGACAACGTGCCTTCAGCCGGCTCGATGACGATGCGCGATTCACCCGCGATGGTGACCGGTCCGGTGACCGCCGGCGCACTGGGCGCGGCAGGCGCCTTCGCGCCCCCGGCATCAGCCGCCACCAGCAGCATGCGGACGCCGCCCTGCGGCTGCACGTTGAACGGCTGCGAGTCGAGACGCTTGCCGTCCACCACAGTGGAGAACGTGACGGGACTGCCGGGCACGATGTGGTCGAACTGCGCGCGCCCCTGATCGTCGGTGTTCACCGTCGTGAGCTTGTCGCCGTTCCGCATCTCAACCGGGTTTCCGACCACGAGGTTGGACATATCGCCACGAATCACGCGTACCGAGACAGACCCGACCGGGAGATCGTCGACCGGCCTGGGAATTCCCGACGCCTGCGCCATGTCCGGCATCTGCGCCGTGGCAGACCCGCTGCCCGCCAGCAGCGCGACGACGCACGCGGCGAGCACCGTGAACGAGCGGAAACGACGGACTGATGCGGTGAGCCTCATGAGAGACGCTCCCCGCAGTTCTTGCAGAAGCGCGCGTCTGTGTCGTTCGGTGTCGAGCACTTCGGGCACGACCGCTCGGTGATGGTGGAGGCCTTGCCCTCGCCGGTGTTGCCGAGGCGTTTCAGGAGATCGGCCTCGATCTTCGGTCGATAGCCGGTGCCGGCATCGAGTTGCTTCATGAGACGGGCGGCACGGGCGCGCAGGCGGACCGACATCTCGTTGAAGTCGGCCTCCGACATCTTGGCCATCGCGCGGTCGAATTCGAGTTCCTTGATGGTGCGCAGGGTGTTCGCCTTCTCCTGCTCGAGCGCGGCACGCGTCCGCTCGCCGATGACGGCGCTGCGGTCTTCGTGATCGGACACCAGTGGGCGCAGCGCACGCAGGGCGGCGATGCCAACCAGCGTCGTCGTCGCCATCAGCAGCGAGACCAGCAGCACCGCCATGACACCCTGTCCCCGGATGAGGAAGGTGACGGCCGTTGCGCAGCCAAGACCGGCAAGCACGAAGAATTGCCAGGGATGCATGCCTGGCTGGGCGGGAGCGTCCGGCCGAAGCCGGTGCTCAGTCGAGGTTTCTGAGCTCATCGTCGAGGCGATCGTTCAGTTCTGGATCGGAAGCCGACGACCCGATCGGGTCCGAGTCTTCCGTCCGGTTATTCCTGGACCAGCGCATCGCGACGAAGCCGACGGCCGCCGCCGCGCCCACGCCCACCGACCACGGCAGGACCCAGGCGAGGCGATTGAAGCCCTTGTCGATCGGCGCGCCGAGCGGTTCCTGACTGCCGTAGCGCTCTACCGTCCAGTCACGGATCTGGTCGCGGTCCTTGCCGAGCGCAATCTGTGTCGCCAGCTCGCCGCGCATCTGCGCGGCGGTGCCGCACGTGCACTCGGACAAGGGATAGTGCGCACAGTCGCCGCAGATACAGACCAGCTCACGCCGCATCTGCTTCTCGAACTCCGACGTGGCCCCCACCGGCGCGGTCGAGGCACTCGGGTCGTGCATGTTCGACGGCTCCTGTGCGAACGCCGGCGTTGAGGCCAGGAAGATGATCAGCAGGATCATTGCGGTGGCGCCCGCGATTTCGGCTGCGCTCTTCGCCGTCGCGAACGAGTAGGCGCGCTCCGGAAGCATGGCGATGATGGTGCCGAACGCCATGATGCCGAACCCGAGCCAGATCCAGTTGACCAGCGGGTTCACCACAATCTGCAGGGTGGCCGTCTGCGCCGCCATCATCGTCGGGTCGGTCGCCGGCAGGACGAGGTAGAGGTCTTCCCACATGCCGCGGCGGATCCCCACCTCGGTGGTCGGCGAATCCTCGTGACGATGGAAGACCCAGCGCGCGGGATACATCGTGTCGATCTGTTTGCCGTCCTCGAGCACCGCGATGTACGCCGTGGTCATCTGCTTCTGACCGTCGTCGCTGACCTTGATACCGTCGTTGCGGAAGGTCCACTTGCCGACATCGGTCGACTGGCCCTGTTTGAGCAGCACCTGCTCATCGAGCTTGTAGGCGCCGCCGGCAAAGCCGAGGAACATCAGCACGATGCCGAGGTGCACCACGTAGCCGCCGTAGCGCCGCTTGTTGCGCCCGACCAGGCCCACCATAGCGGTGAGCAAGTCGGTGCCGGTGTTCTTTTTGCGGATGTTCGTGCCGCGCCAGAACTCCTGCGCGATGGTGCCGAAAACGAACGCCGCCAGCGCGAAGCACAACCCCGACGACCAGACGTGCAGGCCGAAGGCATAGAGGCCGCCGCCAACGACGACCGAGAGCACGATCGGGATGACGAACTGGTCGCGCAGGTTCTTCATCGTCGACTTGCGCCACGCCAGCAGGGGGCCGACGCCGGTGAGGAACAACAGGATCAGGCCGATCGGCGCCATCCACTGGTTGTAGAACGGGCCGGCGACGGTGATGCGCGTGCCGGTCACCGCTTCGCTCAACGTCGGGAACATCGTGGCGAAGAGGACGAAGAAGGCCGAAAACAGCAGGATCCAGTTATTGATGAGGAAGGCCGCCTCACGCGAGACCCACGAGTCGAGCTCGTTGGTGCGCGCGCGCAGCATCGGCATCCGGTAGATCACCAGACCGAAGCTGAACGTGAGAATGACCACCATGAAGACGGTGAACAGCCACGCCAGCATCTTGTCTTCGCCGAATGCGTGCACCGACTGCACCACCCCAGAGCGGGTCATGAAGGTGCCGAAGATCGTCAGGAAGAACGTCGTGATCACCAGCGACACGTTCCAGATCTTCAGCATGCTCCGCCGTTCCTGCACCATCACCGAGTGCAGGAATGCGGTGGCCGTGAACCACGGCAGCAGGGCCGCATTCTCAACCGGGTCCCACGCCCAGTAGCCGCCCCAGCCGAGTTCCTCGTACGCCCAGATCATGCCGAGCGTCAGGCCGAAGGTGAGGAACAGCCAGCTGATCATCGTCCAGCGGCGCACGGCGCGCAGCCACGAGTCGTCGAGGTGTCCGGTGATCAGCGCGGCGATGCAGAACGCGAACGGAATCGTCATGCCGACGAAGCCGGTGTAGAGCGACGGCGGATGAATCGCCATCCAGTAATTCTGGAGGAGCGGATTCAACCCGGTGCCTTCTGCGGGGACGTTCGTCAGGAAAGTGGTGAACGGATTCTTGTGCACCACCATCAGGTACAGAAAGAACATCTGCACCGACGAGATCGTGGCGATCACGTAGGGGATGAGTTCCCGGTAGCGTTCGCGGTTCACGTACACCGCAATCGAGCCGAAGACCGAGAGCAGGAACACCCAGAACATGATCGAGCCGTCAAGACCACCCCAGTAAGAGGTGATCTTGTAGAACAGCGGCTGGACCGTGTCCGAGTAGTGCTGGACGTACTTGATGGTGAAGTCGTTGGTCAGGAACGCGTTAATCATGACCGCCGTGGCGCAGGTCATGAGTGCGCAGACCAGATAGAACGCCCCGACTCCGCTCTCAATCAGCCGTCGCGACCGTTGCCGGGCGCCGACGACCGAGATGACAGCGGAGTAGGCGCAGACGACGAAGGAGGCGCACAGCAGGAAGGAGCCGAGGGATGCCATCTACCCGACCTGTCCGAGCTTCTTCTTCTCAGCCTCGTACTTCGAGGGGCACTTGGCCATGATCCCGTTCGCTTCCACCGAGAAGCCAGCCTGGCTCAACTGCCCCTTCAGCACGACTTCGGCTTCTTCGCCAGGACGATCCTTGAACGTGTCCGGCACCACGCCCCTATAGCTGGCGTCCATGATCTGGCCGTTGTTCTGGACCTTGAATTTGTATTCGAGGGTATCCGGCTTCACGAGGATCGAATTCGCGACCACGAACCCGTGCAATTGCAGGCGCTTGCCCTCCCACTCCTGCGCGTTGGAGGTCACTTCGTCCACGTGCTTGTAGTACTCGGTCCCCTCGCGAAGGGTCGACCACAGCATCCCGGTGAAGGCGAGCACCAGGACGACCGAGGTGATACCTATTTTCATATATCGGTGTGTCATAAGGACTTCCGGGAATCTGAGTCGCGACCAGAATAGCTCGACTACCGCATCGATGCAAGAAAACGCAATCGTGATTCAGCCCTGATGATCAACTCAGCCACGACCGCCACGGGCAGCCCCACGACGTTCGAATGCGACCCGTCGATACGGGGAATGAACCTAGACGCCAGCCCCTGGATGGCGTATGCCCCGGCCTTGTCGCGCCCTTCCCCGCTCGCCACGTACCAGTGCACGTCGTTGTCGCTCATCGGCTGGAAAAACACCAGCGTTTCATCCACCGCCTCCAGTCGTAGAGAACGCGAGCACAGGCTGACGCCGGTGAGAACCCGGTGAGGACGCCCCGCCAGCAACCGGACCATGCGCGTCGAATCCTCGTCATCCTCCGGCTTTCCGAGAATCTCGCCGTCGACGACCACCGTGGTGTCGGCCCCGAGGACTAAGACGTCGTCACCCTGCGGGTTGGTCCGTTCGAGGACGGCGCGAGCCTTCTCGACGGCCAACCGCTGGACGTAATCCTCGGCGGCCTCTCCGGGCGTGACCCGTTCGTCGATGTCGGCGCTCTGCACCTCGAAGCGGTAGCCGGCGGAGGTGAGGAGTTCGGCGCGGCGGGGCGAGGCAGACGCGAGGATGAGGCGCATGCTGAATGATAAGATTTCTGAACCGTGACGTGGCAGCCGATTGGACAGGGATTACCGGGTGCGCTCGCCCAGATTGTGCGGCGGGCGCCCCTCTCGGCCGGCAAGGTCGACTTTGCCTGGCGCTCGGCCGTCGGCACGCAGATGGCGCGGGTCAGCGCGGTACGCCTCGAAGACGGCGTGCTGCTCGTGGACGTGCAGACGGCACAGTGGGGCTCGGCGATCATGCGCGCCTCCGGCCTGATCCTTTCGCGTATCCAGAGCATGCTCGGCCCCGACGCCGTCCGCGAACTCAGAATCCGTCGATAGCCGACTCCCCATCGCAGGCCCAGGGCCAACGCGCCGGGGCTGCCCTTCAGGCAGAACACCATGAACGAAGCCGTCATCGTCAGCGCTGTTCGCACCGCCACCGGCAAGTTCCAGGGCTCCCTCAAGGGCCACACCGCTCCACAACTCGGCGCCCTCGTCGTGGCGGAAGCCGTGCGTCGCGCCGGCATTGACCCTGACGCCGTCGATGAATGCATCATGGGCAACGTCGTCTCGGCGGGCCTCGGCCAGAACCCCGCCCGCCAGGCCGCCCTGCGCGGCGGCTTGTCGAACCACGTCGCGGCACTCACCATCAACAAGGTCTGCGGCTCGGGACTGAAGGCGGTGATGCTCGCGACGCAGGGCATCGCCACGGGCGACATCGAGATTGCCGTCGCCGGCGGCATGGAGTCGATGAGCAACTGCCCCTACCTGATGCCGAAGGCGCGGGACGGTGCACGGCTCGGCCACGCCCCGCTCGTCGACTCGATGATCAACGACGGCCTGTGGTGCGCCTTCGAGCACTATCACATGGGCAACGCCGGCGAAGTGGTCGCCGCGCAGTTCTCGGTCACGCGCGAGGCGCAGGACGCGTATGCCGTGCGCAGCCACCAGAAGGCTGCCGCGGCGACGGCAGACGGCGCCTTCACCGACGAGATTCTGCCGGTGTCACTGCCCCAGCGCGACGGTAGCGTCACGCTGTTCGACCGGGACGAATCGATTCGCGCCGACACGACCGTCGAAGCGCTCCGCGCGCTCAAGCCGGCATTCAGGAAGGACGGCACCGTCACGGCCGGTAATGCGCCGCCGGTCAACGACGGCGCCTCGGCGCTGGTCGTGATGTCCGCCGCCCGGGCGCACGCGCTTGGCCTGACGCCGATGGCGCGCATCGTCGCTCAGGCCACGAGCGGACTGGTGCCGAAACTGGTGCTGATGACCCCGGTGGAAGCGACGCGGCGCGTGGTCGCGAGGGCCGGCTGGACGCTTGGCGACGTCGACCTGATGGAACTGAACGAGGCCTTTGCCGTACAGGCGCTGGCCGTGATGCAGGAACTCGAACTCGACGAACAGCGCGTCAACGTCAACGGTGGCGCCGTGGCTCTGGGCCACGCCATCGGCTCGAGCGGCGGACGCATCCTCACCACGCTGCTGTACGCCCTGCAGCACCGCCACCTGCAGCGCGGCATTGCCACGCTGTGCCTCGGCGGCGGCAACGGCGTCGCACTCGCGATCGAGATGCTCTAGCCGTCGGCGCCAGCCGTCGCGCTCTCCCAGACCAAGGACCGGACAACAGCGATGACCCTGAAGACAATCGGCGTAGTGGGTGCGGGCACGATGGGCAACGGTATTGCGCAGGTGTTCGCGC